>LSQX01208847.1_pt1 | contig 25717 bp, 33 predicted proteins | sample 654561 | NCBI WGS metagenome assembly LSQX01 (sample SAMN04489861, study PRJNA283612) | anaerobic digester metagenome | isolation source: 4 biogas reactors fed with cattle manure at either 37C or 55C with and... | place: Denmark: Kongens Lyngby | collected 2014 | reverse complement strand
CAAGCGTTACTGCATATAAGTAAACTAGACACAATACAACACTAGCAATTTTTACTATCGACTTGTCCTTATATCGCCATAAGATATAAATGCATAATGGCACTAATACAAGTTTTAGCAACGTTAAAGCAAGCGTATTGTCTATGATTGGTCTTGTTAGTGGATTTGCTTCTTCAAAGTTTCCACGATTGAGTAAAGTTAGAATGTAGTCAAGGACGTTGAGAATAGTTAATATGATTATTGGCATATTAACTTCCAATAGCAAAAATTCTGCTTGCGTATGTACTCCAATTAGTTGCCAATTTATAAGCATCAACACTTCCACTAGGAACATATATTTTAAGGTTTGAGTGAGTTCCATTAAAAATTGATGTTCCAATTACTGGTGGTGTTTCTGCATAAACAGTTACGTTTTGTAGATTAGAACAGAAATTGAATGCTTGAGTCTCTATATTTGTAACCGAACTTGGAATGGTTATGCTATTTATACCACTACAATATGCGATAGCCTGGTTACCAATACTAGTAATATTATTTGGCAACGTTAAACTTGTTATCATACTACAACTGTAAAATGCCCCATATAATAAATTGCCACCACTAACAATAACTGTGTTTAATGCAGATGGTAAGTATGTAGAGACAGATGAGCTAGCTGAATACCGTTGATATTTTAAAACGCTACCAGCATAAGGCGATGTAGACCATCCAAAAATATGACTAAATAAGGAATTACGTGAGGCTGTAACATTTGAAACAGAAGACCCAACAAACGGAATTGTTAAATTCGCTAAATTACCACAACCATAAAGTGCAGAATAACCAATTGATGTAACACTATTAGGCACTATGAGGCTCGTTAAACCACTACAATTATAAAATGCGTTATCACGTATTTCTTGCAAGGTGTTTGGTAAATTAATGGCAATTATACCAGTCTGCCCAGAAAAAGCGTTTTGACATATGACTGTTGTTCCATTTACAACATTAATGGTTGTTGAACTTGGTGCTGTTCCACTATATCCATACAAAAACTGATTTACATATGCAACGCCATTCGCATGATTATTAAACCACATCGTTCCATTTAGACACTGATTTCCTAAAGAACTAATTGATATTGGAAAATTAATAGTTTCTAGATTAGAGCAATTATAAAAAGCTCTATACCCAATAGTAGTTAAGCCAGTTGGTAAAACAACCGTGTTTATATTTGTGTTGCCATAAAATGCCTGACTAGATATTTCTATTACTTCTTTTTCCAAAGATATTATTTCTAATGTAGATTTAGGTGGCAATTTCAAAAATCTAGTTAAATCTTTTGAATATAAACAGCCATCTATTGAACAAAAATACTGATTATCTTCATGAACATTTATTGTTTCAACATAACTGTTTGAGTTGTCGCCAGAAAACGCTGTTTGTGATATTCCAACAACACTACTTGGTATTATAACATTTGCTATATTTGTATTTCCGTTTAAAAAATAATTATTAATATTTAATAGATTTGTCCCTAATATAATTTCAGTAAGATATACATTTCTTGCCGAACCAAGAATACTTCCACTAAAACTAAATTTACCTTCTCCTTCAATAATTATTGTATGCTCGCCCATTGAATATGTTTTAGGTGCTGTAGTTTTACTTCCTGTTCCCGTTAATGTTTCTGTTGTGCTGTCATCATAACGAATAATAACATCTAAAGCGTCACCCTTTGAAATACTTAAACTAAAAGTTAATTCACTTGGTAAGTTGAATTGAATTGTTGTATTTGTAGGCTCACCACTAGGTTTATCCCACAACAACTCACTGCCCTTGTATATTTTTACGACATTTTCTAATTCGTTAATGCCTTTATATATTTTTGTAATAGCCATTACTCCACCTCAACAATTATATAAGTAATGTTTTCGTTTGGTGGGTCTAATAAGTCGTATTCTTCTTGTGTTAGGTAAATGCAAGTGTCTAAAACCCTTATCCTATCACCAAAATCAACATCTCGTATGTTCTCACTCGTTCCGTCTTTACTTCTAATAGCGTCTGCTATTTCAGTAAATAGACTACCTAAATTATGCCACTTTGCATATAGAGTTACATTACTTTCTAAAGTGTCGCCTGCCACTGCTCTTGTTTGGAAGTTGCTTTCGTAATACCATGCTACGAATGTGTAACCACTCTTTGTTGGTGTTGGTAAAGGTGTGGGAAGTTCAGTTGCTTCTTCTATGTCAGAGATGGTTGTTCCACCATTTGAGTTGAATGATATAGTGTAGCCTGATGGTTCTATAATTTGTGTTGCATTTGCTTCAAGCCAAGCGATAAGAGTTTCATCTTCTACATCTGTACCCCCAGTGATTTCAATAACTCTATAATTACTATTAGTCCAAGTACCATTATAAACCGTAGTAGAATTATATTGTATATAACTATAATCACCGTTGAAGTCATAACTCCCTGTTATTGAAGTATAATTATTATCGTTTGATAAAAAATTAATATTAAATGTACCTACAGGAAAACCAAAATCGTTAAATACACCTGGATTATTATTAAACTCCCATTTAGTTCCTGTTAAATTGGTTATAGCCATTAATAACTACCTCCTAACAGATTGTCTAATGCGTTTGATATAGCATTATCGACATAAGTCTTAACTGCTTTTGGTGAGGCAGTTTTTGCATCACTTGTTTCATCAGCTGCAATGTTTGTTGAAATGGTAGGTTTATTAGTTAAGTCATTATAAGAACCTGTTGTCGCTACCGTTGCCAAATCATCACTTTTAGCGTATTCGGTTAAGTCAACTTTTTGTGTTTCTAGTTCTTTAATTGTTGTTCCATTCCACCAATAGTCAGGTTTGTCAGTTTCTTCAATATAGAAGTTATCGCCTATTTGTAGTAATGCAACATTTTCACTATCTAATAGCCATGTGTCTAATTCGCTCTTTGTTGCAAATACTCTAGCTCTTGATTTGCCTTCTGCTATTGCTTTTGCTTCTTCTACTTTTTGTCTTATATCGTTGTGTGCTGTTTCGCTTGTATTGTGATTGCCTATCTCGGTTGCATGATTATGACTTGTTATATCGCCCGTTAAAACATCTTCAACTTTTTGTTTTGTGATCTCCATATCTGGTAATTGTTCTAATGGTACTTTTCCATCTACTAAGTCGGCTTTATCATCAAGCATTGAATTAATCTCTGTTTTATTAAAATAATTGCTTAAATCAACACTCATTGTACCTATTATCTCCCAAGCATTATCTACCCATATAAACTCATCTAATGTATTTTGTGTTTCTGGGTCGCTACTTGGAACTAAATAAATCTTATTTGCAACTCCTGTTGTTGGAAGTACACTGACCACTTCAAATATCTCGTTATCAACTTGTGCTAATAAATCACCTAATGTAACCTTTTGAATGGTTGTTCCTCTATTTAAGACTAAAAAGTCTGTAAGTAAAGGGTTTGTTTGTGTTGGTAGAACAGAGAAGTTTTTATCTAACTTTAAGTCTAAGTCTGGTTTATCTATTAAATCATTATAAGAACCTGTTGTCGCTACCGTTGCCAAGTCATCACTCTTCACATGGTCATTTAGGCATCTATACCTATTGGTTACAGAGTAGTAATCATATATCAATCCAAGCGGTTTTATAACAAACAAAGTCGTATCATGGTCTTGCGAAAATAAATATCTCGCTACAGTATCAGCATCGTCTGGTAGAGTTGGCAGTTCATCTAAACTGTTAAAGTTTCTTACATCTCGTAATTGCGTTTTTTTAATTGAGACTCCATTAGGTATATTAAATGTTACAACTATGTCTAGCCTTTGAATGTTGGAACTATCTACAACCCTCATAAACCCTATAGTGAGTCCGACTGATGGCTCTACGCATATATCTGTGTAATGATATTTTGAAAAGCCTTGGTCAGCATACATTATAATATCATCAAACTTAGTATTATCTATATCAGATAAATCAGGTTTCATTATAGACATTATAGTAGTGTGTATATTTTCTTTTTCATATTCTTCTAGAACATCTGTTCCACTTACTTCTAATACGATGTCCAGTGGTTTATTCTTTATAAAACTAGGGCTTTCACTATCACTCTCTAACCAGTCCGATTGAGCTGATACTGATAGTTCCTCTGCAAGTTCTCTCACTTCTTCTATTGCTTGTCTTATATCACTATGTGAAGTTTCATCATCGTTATGAGCATTTATTTCGGTTTGGAGTGCTTCTGTTGTTGCATTATCTAAAGCAGTTATAAGTCCTCTAATGTCTGAGTGTGCCTCTTCACTTATTTCATGTTCTAATAATGCTTGACTAATCTCTTCAACAATTGGTTGTCCATTATAGTTTAACTTACCATCTTGTTCAGACAACTTTTCTATAACATCTCTATTAGGAAGCTGAGTAGATGTAAGAGAGACCCAAGTAGCCTTTTCATTTATCTTATCTTTTCTTAGAAGAACAAAAGCCTCTGTTGGAGATAGCCATATACATCCATTTACATAATCCCAATCATCTTCTGTTGGTGATACATTTCTTAGAACCACAGGCTCATACTTATAGTTAGATACTACAGGGTTCTGAACATCTAGTATCCCTTCATGAATTATTCTTACAACTTCTTCAGTGGTTTCAACAGTAATTGTATAATCAGCTTCTCCAAGACCAAAAGTGTAGGTTTGGCTTGTTGGAATATTAGCTACCCACTTACTAGCCCTACCGTTTTCTAAATCTTCTACAAAATCTAATTGTATTCCTTGATAGAAGATATTTGAGTTCATTACTACTCTACTAATTCTATTTTGAATATAAGGGACTATAAAGTAGAAGGCATAACTACTCCCTCTAACAATTGTTAACATTCTTGTTTTAGAATTGTTATTGGAACTATTATTAAAAATATCTTGTCTCATAATGATCAGATCCTAACTATCTAGACTATTTACCCATCTCTCAACAGGTCTAGACTCCAATAGCCTTAGTTTTTTTACATATTCCATAACTTCTTCAGGTGAGTGTAAGAGCTTATTCTTAAAGGCATTCTCCAATCTCTCAAGTTTCTCTCTATCTTCATCTTGAGAATGGGCTATGATAATACCCAAAGCTCTTCGTTGTTGAGGTGTCAATTTCATTTTACATCTCTCCTTTCAGCAATATTATATAATAATATTTTATTAAATTAAACTATAACATTAATTAATCTTTATTTTCTTTAATTTCTTCAAGTTTTCTCAATCTTTCCATCTCTTCATGATCTTGACCATACTGAATAATACCTTCTAGATGAAGTATACAAAGGTCTATAGTACTAACATAGGTACTTGTAACATAGGCATAAGAGTTCAAATATTCTATATAAGAGGCTACAAACATAAATACTGCACAACTAATACCAAAAACTATCTGTAGTGTTGATTGGGTAGATAGAACTAGAGCTACAGATACAAATGAGAACAGACCACTCATAATAGACTTTCTAGCTCCAGCTGATATACCTTTCTTAGCTACATATTTATTAATGCTATAGAATCTCTCTTTATCATCTCCTCCTTCTGTTAAGGTAGCTACTTGAGCAAAAGATAGTGTTTTTAGTCTTAGAGATAGACATTTCTTTAGAGCTTGTTTAAGATTCTTATTTTCTATCTTCTTAATATCAATATCTTCTATTAGCCCTCCATCTTCAGTGAAGAACTTAGAATACTCAAAACCTCTATTAGATAGAATACTAGATCTTTCATACTTTAATTGAGCTAAGTAGAGCTGTTTAAAGTAATCAGAAGCTAGATTTCTATATTTATTAGCTTTTAAAGATAAGTTTCTTTGAGTCTCTTTCTTATTGGTTATTAGATCTGTAGCAAGACCTTCTTGAACACCTGCTCCAATAAAAGTTAGAACTAAGATAACTCCTACAACTACATTTAAGCTTATAATAACCCATTGCCAAGACTCTATCTGAGAGAAAGATATAATTTGTTGAGACTCTCTTTGATAGATAAGATAGAGTACAGAATTAAAAGATACTTTTGTTCCATCTTCTTTATCAATAATCATCTTACTAACATTATCAAAAAGCTTTTCAAAAGCCTTATCTGTAATAACATCTGGCTGAGCTAACCCCTCATAGATAACAGTCATTAAGAGAGATTCTTCATAAGGAGTTAATACATAACCACTATTGATATAATCTGCTTTAACTCTAAGAGCTGTTGCACTAATATCTCCTTCTATTAGATCTATTCTTCTATAGATATCTCCAACTCTAACAACACTAATAATAACAACAATTAGTAAGAGAATAGCTGAAGACAACCAATAACCAAGACTTTTAATTTTGGCTTTTAGATTTCTTTTTATCTCTCCTGTTTTCTCAACATACTCATCTTTAAAACTAATTTTCATTTTTTCTTGTTTAGCTTCTTCATTGGTCAAATTTATTTTTTTAGAATCACTCATTTTCTTGATCCCCCTTAGATAGACTTATTTCTCCTTCTTCAAGATCTTCATCATCAACAATCTTATCAACTTCTAGAACTACTAGAACTTTTATTACAAATTCTCTTCTAATCCATCTTTGTTGATTAATGAGCTCTGTAACACCATCTATTTGAGAAATACTTTTTAAATAGATACCATTCTGTCTTAAAAACTCTATATTAGTACTTTGAAGTAATCTACTTCTTAACTGTAAAGAGATTGTTCTAGCATTATCAGAATAAATAGTAATTGTTATACCATAAGTAACATTAGTTCTCAATACACCATCTAATCCTGTTTCAGTTATCTGATCTTCATCATCCTCCTCTATAGAAAAAATAATAACTGTGTCTTCATTTGTATAAGGAATCTCTTCTCTACCAATCATCTTAGTTAGATAGACTCCTCTAATACTATCAGCATTTAAGATATCATCTAGAGGAACACCAGAATTTATACTAATGATATTTCTTAGTGGTGGGATTATTTCTTTTATACTTTTCATACTTAGATTCTCTCTCTTAGAGTTTTTATAAAATCATCTAGATCCCGGTAATTAGAGACATCAATAACCTCACCACTACCTTCTCTTACTCCATAGTCATCATTTTCTCTAACTTCAGTTATCATGATAGTTTTTGAACCAGCTTGAATAAAATCTCCCACATCTAATCTATAAGTATCTCTTGAGTACCATTTATAAGTATTAGTAAGATAGTTACTTTTCTGACTAGTTTGTTTAGCTCTTCCCATTGTTTCTAAAACTAAGAAGACTTTATAAGTAGCAAAAGATATCTTTCTATTACCATACTCATCTATTCTAATATCATCTTTAACATAAACATCATATTCTTTCTCAAAGAATCTTAGAGAATCCCAGAAGAAAGTTTTATCAAAATTACTCAACTAACATCCCTCCTATAAGATAGATTGACTAGACCAGCTTTTGTATTAATTACAATATCAGCACTATAAATCAATCTATTATTTTTGGCTTCGGTTACAACTTTACTATTAAAAGAAGCTATATTAATAACATCTGGATATTCATAGATAGTCTCACTAATATAGGCATCAAAAACATCTTTAGACTTATACTTACCCCAAAGAGGAATACCATCATTGATTCTATACCATAATTCTCCTTGAAGGATATTAAGATATTGAGTAATTCCACTTACAACCCCCTCTTTTCCCCCAACATAATTAGATATTTTTTCTACTTGTCCCTGGGAAGGAGAGATGGTTTTGATTGCTGTCCCATCAGGATTCTTACCAATAGATCCAAACCAAACTATGTTTCTATCAATTATACTTCTTGTTTTCATATTAAGAACCTACTTGCCAAACAGAATTATTCCAACCTTTATTACTATTAAGGTCATCCCATATTCCAGCCCTTCCCATATTAATGATTTGATAGACATAAGATATGCCTAAAGACTTAACTGTATAATTACCTGATAAGAATAAATCTCTATCATTTTGGGTTAGACCTGGATTAGATTCATCTAATATTGAAATAACTATCCCTGGATTAGCTCCATCATAGATATTAAAGATCCACCCAATATTAGAGAAGATATTACTATAGTTACTTAAGAATTGAGATCTAGTTCCATTGTAATTGTTCTGAATAATTTTAGTCTTTATCAATCTCAACAACTCTGAATTAGTAAGAGTTAACTGCTTAGTAATACCTTCTACACTTACAGATAGATTTCTAGATACCCCAACAATTTGAGCTATTTTATTTAGAACATCATCATATAAGTAAGAATTATCTATATCTAGAGATTGAAGAACATCATCAGTAACTGAATCAATATCACTAAGGATATTAAAGAAGACCTCTATATGTTCTTCCATCCCAAATGAATTTCTCATAAAAAGTGTTAATTTCTTTAAATAGTAATCTAAAGTGTTAATGGGAAATGGTAGCATTTACTACACCTCCTCATTCTCAATAGTTATTATTAGAACATCCTCTTCTCCCTCTTCCTCTGAAGACATTATAGTAAAGTTAGAATCATAGTAGTATCTAACATCTTTATTTTCTGTTCCACCTTCTATTTCTATACTTTGAATCAAGAATGTCTTTCTACTATTATAGAGAGGATCAGCTTCTACAACTTCAGCTCTCAAATCATCTAGATCAGGATCCTCACTAATCCATAAGCTATTCATATATTTAACAACAGAATCTACTATTAGGTCACTAGTCTCTGTTGAGAAGAAAGATAATTTCTTAATCTTAATTGTAATAGGAGGAGATATTCTTTTAGTTTCTTTCCAATAGACTGTATTAGGATGTACTTCATAGCTCTTAGAAATCCCAAGACCCTCTCCACTATATCCAACAGTACCAATCCCAGGTGTTTTTTGATTATAGATAACCTCACCAATTGTTGAATCACTTACTGGAATAGAAAGATTTCTATCTATGATGACATATAAACAGTGAGGAGCAATTGATGTTTCATCTTTAGCTGTAATAGTTTCTAAGGTATCATTATTATATATATGAGCATCCTCTACACCATAGATATTCAATAAACTAGCTATCATTCCTTCAAGAACTGTTAGAGATTGAGATAGTTGTCTACCCCTTCTAATCCTTAGAGAAGAGTCATCTTCAACATAGCTTCCTTCAATAGCCTTTTTAGGATTAGTAACAATAATGTCTCCAGTCTCTACTGTTTGATTAAGATCCCCAGGGTTTAATTTAATTGGACCCACTTCTCTACATCGTGCTATTACTCCAATAGCTTCTCCATTTTCATCACTAGTAAATCTGTCACAATACCAAATCAATCCATTTATATCTAAAAGAGCTAGATTGCTATAGACTGTAGTAGGAGTTAGATTTTCTAAATTAACATAGACCCAAGACTTAGTAGCTGGTTTTCTATAAATATTTGTTAATTTACATAATCTCTCAAGAGCTTTACCAGAAGCTGTTGAAGGATCTAAGTTATTATACATTCCTTGAATCACTTTTAACATATTGTTTGTTATTAAGCTAATAGTATGAATGTAAATACCATCAGCAGATTTGATAGAGACATCTATATCTCTACCATAGATATTTTGAAATTGCTCTACATAATACCTTTTAATTTCAGCAAAAGTGGCTATTTCTAATCCATTTTCTGAAAATCTAATTAGGTCTGTTTGTAAGTTCATTCTATAACCTCCTTACCTTCTAAAACTTGAATAACAATCCCATTTTTTATCCCTCTAATATCTCCAAGACCTGTTCTCTCACAGACCAAAGGTTTATTTTCTTTCTTAAGTTTTTGAATAATGTTCATATTATAAGTCCAATCTCTATCTAGAAACAATACAACTACAATAGCTCCCACTTCTAAATATTTCTCTAAGTTAGCACAATATCTAATATTATTAATAACTGCCGGAGTTGAATAGGATCCATCAGAGTGTTTGATTTGAGGGATTGGTTGAACTGTTAAAGTCTTAGTATCTGTAGAGATATCAGTAACAAAAGCTAAAGTAGATATTGTGAGAAGATTTCTAATTCTATCTTCAAAAGCTTGAAAAATCTCTATAATTGAATTATTAGCATCTTTATTCACAATTACCTCCTATTTTACAAGGTTTTCAAAATAGTTCATTGTTTTAGCTTTTATCTTGACAGTAAAGTTTTGGTCTGTTGTAGAAAGATTATAAACTAATTGAGTTATTTTATACCTTCCTTCTGGATCTAGATAAAAACCAACATTCTCTGAAACAGCTTGATCAACATTATCTATACTCATATCTACAAACTTATTATCAATAACTATACAATCTCCTGGCTTAAAGTTAGCAACAGGTAGAGCTGTTAATGTTAATCCATTCTTAGTAAGAGTAGGGTATCCATTAATAATGCCACCATTTTGAGGAGTTAGCTTATAGATCTTTTCTGATCCCAATCTATCCCATAAAGTAACAACAGAACCACTATCACTACTATCTCCAGAAATAGATATACCTCGTTGGTTAGATATTGTATCTAGAATATTAGCAGGACTTCCTACAGCATTTACTATCTCAGGGATAACTTCTTCTCTAAATCTAGGAGATAGAGAAGCATTATTTATACCAGCTCTCATCATTATATACTCTAAGGCTGAATACATATTGATTCCTGATTTAAGGGTTAGATTAAGTTTGTTTTGGTATAGACCAGATAGGTTATTAATACAAATAAGCCTACATACTCTAGTTGATCTACTTTCTAAGGAGTTAGCTATATAGATTATCTGACCACTAAAGATCCTAAAAACATTTTCTTGATATCCAGCAAATACTTGAATAGAAGTATACTTTTGAGCTATTAGAGATGTTATAACTACATAATCTAGATTATAGATATCAACTGTAAACTCATCTTGTTGTCCACTCAAATACTTAGCTCCACTTACAACTATCTTTAGATTACTCTCTTTACTCTCAAAGGTGGTCTCTCTTCTAGCCTCCTCTGATCTAAGAACTACTTTTAATACTCTTCCAAATACTTTCATATTATTTTACTATAGCATTTCTAATTATTTTATCAAGAGAGTCATAGAAATCATCAACAGATCTACTTGAAATAAAGAGAGCATAATTTCTAAGATTGTCCCCTTCAAGAATACTACCATCCTTAGCTCCAGTTATAGCTTCTCTAATTTTTTCAGGAGTAATACTCTTATCTTCATAATTAAGTAAGGCTTCATCTATAATCTTTTGGAGATCCTCTTCATTTATAAACTCTCTATCAACATAGATACAGTAAACAAACAGATCAGGCTGATTAATAGCTAGATTAGTTCCTGGATTACCTCTTGCTTCTGACAAGTTCTTTAAAGGAGCTAAAACAGTAGGATCAATAACCCTCTCTCTTCCAAGAACTCCAATAGTTTCAGCTTTCATTGTCCATTCTGATGTCAACTCATTGTAAGTAAGAGTGAAGATATAATCTTTATTATTAAAATTAACAGCAAATACTTGCTCTCTATCTTGATTAATGAGATAACAGGTAGAATACTTTTCAAGCTCTCTAACATTAGTTAAGACTTGCTCTTTGAATTGATTTAGTCTTTCTTGGTCATTTTTCTTAAACTTTTTAACTTTATACTTCTTAGATTCCATCCAAGCTAAGAACTGGATAACACCATAAACAATAGCTCCAACTAGTACAAGAGCTACCCCAATAATTTGACCAACAACCGGAATAGCTTGGGCTAGGGTAGCAGAAGCTATAATTGCCTTAATGAGAGCTACTGATCCTACTACTATCAAGCTAGATGCTCCCAAACCAACAGCTCCTACAATAATACCCCAGCCAACTTGCTTATTTAGAAGTCTCTCATCTATTAGGCCATATTCTTGAAGAGCCTTCAATACCATGATCCAAATATCTTCTGTATTAAGAAGAGTATCTATAACATGAGTTCTAGTAATATCATCTAGATATGGAAGAGATTCTGTAGGAGAGGTCTCATACTCTATCTCTTCAAAAATAGCTTTATATATCTTTTTAAAAGTGAATGTATAATCTAAAACATTGAAGTGTTCTGTCCAATTAATATCTTGAAGAACAAAAGTATCTCTCTTTTTAAAGATAGATAGAATATCAACTTCAAGACATTCATCTTTGATTCTCTCATATAGGTTTTGGACATTTTCCAATCTTGAATATCTATTATCTCTAAGAAAGTTTTCTGTTAAGTATTCAAGACCAAACTTACCATTCTCACCAAAAGAGCCTGTTATTGTAACAACTTCTGGTTTTCTCCACATATGATCTGAAATTGAATCTCCCTCAAGAGTTGGGTATTCTGTAACCTCACTATCTAACCTGACATTAATACTTCTTATAATATCTAAATTAAGAATTTGAGGCTCAATACTACCATCTTCTTTTAGGAACTTAACTCTTAATTGTAATCTTTTGGGTATTGCCATTTACCAACCCTCCTAATAGTCTCTTAGGAATCTCTCTACTGTTTGATTAGTAGTGTTCAAGATCTCTCTTTGAATATCTCTTCCATCAGAAGTAGTAGTTATTCCTACATTATTATTAACATTAATTGACTTATTATTATTTACATAATTACTGTTACCATATACAGCCTCTAATATGTTTCTAGTATCAGCTAAGATAGCAGAATCTGATCTATCTCCTTCACCAAACAAGAAAGTAAGAACCATACCTAGACCATCAACAATACTTGATAGAGCAGACAGAGCTAGATCAAAGAATTTTTGGAACCCTGGAGAAGATATTAAGTCTAGCATTATGTCAAGAAAATTCATAATAGTATCTAAGAACTTTTGAATCTTATCTTTATTTTTAATCATAAAATCTATAAGACTCAACTCAAAGTCCTCTCTAAACATAGCCATTTCAAATCTAAACTCATCCATCATCCTAAAGTAGTCTTCTCCACCAAGATTAGAATATCTTTCTGATATAGAGCTGAAAGCTTGTCCAAACTTCTCTCTTTGTTCTTCTCCTATTAACTGATCAGGGGAAGTAATTCCCATAACATCCATAGCTCTTTGAAAGGCATAGTTTTCAGCATTACTTGAAAAACCATAACCAATCATACTGTTTATAGCATCTCTATCTATATAGATGCTACCTCTAGATAGATCAAAAGCTGAGAGTTTCATTGAAGATTCTAAAGTGAGAGCATCTCTAAGAGATGACTTTAAGTCTCTTATAAAAGGATCAAGAAAAGTATCATACATTAGCTTTCCAGCACTTTTAATAGCTTCACCAATCTTCTCACCGGCTTTAATAATTACATCAGCCCAAATCTGAGACCCTGTTTGAATATTTCTCTTTTGAGCCTCTAGCATATCATTATAGTTAGTATACCCAGAAGACTTAGCTAAAAGTTCTTGAAAGAAAGACCCACCACCAGAAGCTTTGGCTATTTTTTCTGAGAGTTCTTTCTCCTTTTTAGCTATTTCATCAAGATTTTTAATTTGTTTCTTAGTATAGTTATCTAGTTGATCATATTGTTTTTTATATTCTTCTGTTAGATCCCTAACTTGATCCTCTAGCTTATCAGTAGCTCTTCCTAATCTTTCAAGATTTTTAATCTCCTCTTGAAGACCTTCTATTTGTAACTTTAAACTATAGGTGTCTCTTGAATCTGGCATCTAATCACCTCCGTCTCTTCTTTTTCTCTTCAATAAGCTCTTCATATTTAATCGATTTATTTAGACCATCATATAAGAGTATTTCATACAGGTCTAAGACTTCTTCTATATCATAATCATCTCTCAGCTCTTTTAAGGTAGCATATTTACTAGTTATTAGTTGAGAAATAATAATATCTACCCTCTTACTATACTGAAAAGGAGAAGACCTACCACCACTTCCTTGAGGATATTGAAAAGTTATCTCTTGGAAGAGGTGGTACCTAGAAAAACTGGTTCAAATACATTTTCTATAAAGAGAGATATTAATCTCATTGGGTAGTTATAATCATCTTCTAGCTCTTTTGGATAGATATCAGGTCTTCCTTTAAACTTAACTTCTGTTTCAATAGTACCGTTACAAACTATCATACTCTCTAAGATAAAATCATAAACCTCTTGTTTAAGACTCCAATCTGTTGTCTTAGTCATCTGACCAAAAGTAGTAGCTTTAGCCAAGATTTCAGTAGGGGGTAACCTCTTAATCTTAAAAGTATAGTTAGGATAGTCTTCTAATTGAAATTGTTTTTCATAATATTTTAATTCCATTGATTGTTCCTCCTATTTAACTAACCAAATTCTTCTTACTGATAAGCTTCCCATCATTGCCTCTGATTTAACAGGATATTTATCATCCATAAAGTAAGAGTGTTTATTATAAGTAACAACAATAGGCTCTTGAGAACCATATTCTCTAGCAGTTCCCAAGGACTTAAAGTATAGATTAGATCCATTATAGCTAAACCAAACAAAGAACTTGGCTTCTTGATATATATCTTCTTCATTTCCCCCTCCTCGATGATAGTAAGACAAATACTCAGCCTTAAATATCCCTTTATTAGTAGGGTCTGAACTAGGTAAGTGTGTTAATGGGATTTGAACCAAGAAAGGTCTATCTACTCTACTTTGGTCAACTCCTGTTCCATCTAACTCTAATACAACAACATCTCCTATACTCAAACTAGTATTTAGTTCTATTGTAGTAGTTTCTCTATTATACCCAGCCACCACAGTCCATCCTAATGAATCAGGTCTTATCAATTTCCACTTTCTACCTTCAACATAATCAACAACTGCCTTAGCTCCTGGGATCTTATCATTAGTAGAGGATGAAGATAGAGTATTAGTCTTATCACTAAATCTTAGTATCTCTTCCCAAGATGTCCAGTTGTTAGATCCTGTCTTAGACCTCAAAAAGACTCTATTATTTGTCTTACTAGTAGCTATTTGTTGAATAACAGCTGTTCCTGCTTGATAAACAATTAATCCCCAAAGAGTCTCTGTACCAAGAGGTCTATCACTACCACTAGATATAATTGAATAGAACCCTGGAGTTGTTTGATTAAAAGATGTAACAACAGATCTTAGCATCATATCTGGTTTATCTCTAAGATCATTAAAGCTACCTGTCATAGCTATTGTAGCTAGATTAGCTGGTGGAACTTTTCTAAGAGCTTCTTGTATCATTAATACTAAGTCATTAAAATCTGTATCTGTACCAACACTTATTGGATTAGTAACATCAGAACCCTCTCCAGGAGTTAGACTTTGTTTTAGAGCTTCTATAAAAGCACTTGCAACCAGAGAGGTATCTCTTAAAACTTTATTTACTATTTCACTTCTAATTGGATCACCAGCTTGAAAACCATTAATTCTCTCAGAGTCATTTGAATAATTAGTATCATTTAATATGTTGTTTTTATTTTCATTGAATACCTTTAAATTGTTTGTTATTTTATTAGATGGCATTATATCACCTCACTATATCCAATCTATTTCTTTGACCCAAGGTCTATCTATACAGATGGCTATAATTCTACATAGCATACTTAAGCCTTGGCCTATCATAGTAATTACTAAAATAGCTCTAAATCCCTTAAAGAATAATCTTAACCCTTCTAAGACCTCAGGAGCTCCATTTTCAATAAGAAGAGAAAAGTCTATAATCTTATTAATAAAATAAACTCCTAAGAAAAGAAATAAGATTGTAATACCACCAAAATATAGAACTTTAGCTATTGATCCTCTTTTTCTAGCTAAAACCATACTCAATTTAACTATGAAGGCTACTCCTAATATAAATGAGAAAGCTAAGAATCCTAAGAAACCCATACCTCTTGAAGACCAACTAAAAGTTCTCATTACTACATCTGCTTTCAATATATTATAAGAGTAGATAAGAGGAAGACCATAAGAGAAGAAGTAAGATAAAATAATAAGGGAGATAATAAGAGATCTCTTTAAAAACTTTCTATCTTTCTTAGGTCCATTAGGATTCCTTCTAGACTTCCACTTTCTCAATCTCCTGATCCTCCCTCTCTTCTTCTATTTGATCTTCTTGTTTCTCTTCATCTAATCTCTCTAAGATAGCCATCCCTTTTTTCTTAATCTGATTAAGAATATCTGAATTTTGAGGCTTAATTAATCTTTCAGACATAATAGCTGAAGCCATCAGAACTATTAGTTCAACAAGCTCTCTATCTAGTTCAATACTTCTATCAGTTTGATTCTTAACATCTCCTGGGAGAGATCTGATCAACTTAACAATAGCAAGCTCACCCAAGCCTTCAATTGTTCCATCACCTTCACCAAAAAGATGACTAACAACCTTAGCTGTAGCTACGGCTGAAGCTTTATTACTTCTAATTAAAATCTTAGGAATGATATACTTAAATAGAACAATAAGAAATATAGTAGTAGGGACTAAGAGAATCAATGGTATTCCTAGATATTCAAATAGTGGAGTTATAAGCTCAGCTATTTGATCAACATTATCTGTTAAGAATACCATCATAATTATTCACCAACATTTGGTAACTTAGTAGCTTCTTTAGCTTTCTTCAAGGCTTCTAACTTAGCTAGTTTTTCACTATTAGCATCTTTTAATTTTTTAGCAATTTCTTCTACTTTAGTAATATTATCAATATCTTCAAGATCTCTATCATCAACTTCACTAATAGTTAGTAATCTATCTTTAACTAGAGCTTGAATAACAGGCCAATTTTTAATAATTGCTGGGTAAATGTTTACTCCCTTCTTAATATGAACAATTTCTTTAGTCCATAGTGGAACAGCTCTTAATTTATTAGGAACTAACTCTTTTGGGTTAGTTAGATCTAAGCCAGATAGTGATCCAGCTACTCTAATATTAATTGAGCTTTGAATTCTTATATAATCTTTATTTATCATATTCTTCTTCCTCCTTATTTAATTTTCTTTAAAAGATCTTCTTTTACAGCTTCTGTATTAACTGTAATGATAAAATAATCTTTTTCTTTCTTAGCATCCATCAAGACAGTACCATCTCTTAGGATTAACTTATAGGTTCCATCTTGATTAAGACCAAATCTCTTAATATTCTTCAATTCAATCTTAATCTCTTGGGGTTGGAACTCAACCTCTTTAGCTACCTCATTAATAATTTTCTTAGTCACTTCTTTAGCCTTCTTAGTCATTTCTTTAGCCTTCTTAACAACATTTTTCTTTTCCATTTTATCTATCTCCTTTCTTTGTTTCCTTTATAAATCTAGTAATAGAACTAACATCTAAATTAATAGTCTTAGACTCTTTATAAGCCTTATAGGGACCAATGGCTGTTTCTCTTAGCTCTAGACAGTGAATTGTAACTATCCTATCAATAATACTTCTACAATCTACAACATAAGTATAAGATCCTTCATTAATAACTATAGAATCATAAGTTTTGTTCTCTTCAAAGGGAATATCTACTAAGATAGTATTATCATAGATTTTAGAGATCTTCTTATAATAATCATCAACAAGATATGGTGAATCAAGTCTCATACTAACCCCCTAGATCTTAATTCTTGATTAATAGAAGCTTTAATATTGCTAGGAGTAAAAGGATTAGCTACTATCATTGATTTCAAACTGCCATGTTTCATCTTATGTTCTTTGAGATGAGACTCGGTAGAATAGACTCCAATAGAATAATTATATTCATCTCTTCTTCGTCCTTTGAGATGTAAGTAGAAAGAAGCATCTCTACCAAACTTATCTTTCCAATAGAAAGCAGTTAAGAGAGGATACTTAGCTTTCAAACCATTAAACCAATCTACAAACTCAGCCCAACCATCATTTAGATCTATCTTCTTAATGTCTACTCCCATATCTTTAAGATTCTTTTTAATCATCTTCTTTTCTTCTTTATCTAGAGAAGAAAAATCATCTTCATCTTCATCTTTATCTAAATCAGATTCAATTTCTTCCATCTCCTCTTCAATTCTATCCTTAAGAGATTCAATATAGTCATCAGTAAGCTCTTCACCCACTCCAGATTGATTAGCATATCTTTTAATTTCTTTGGCGGCCAATTGAGGAGTATAAACCCCATCAGTTATCAGAGTAGAAAGACTAGTAACTAATGTTTGGAAATCACCAAATCTCTTATCATCAGTTTTAGTGATAATATGATTAAACGTAAAAGATATTCTATCTTCTTTTATTCCTAGAAGTTGGAATAAGATATTTAACAACTTACTCAGGATAGGTCTATACAGGTCATTTTTTCTTCCTTGAATTGTTTGATTATACATTTCAAGAGCCATCAAATCATTATTACTCAAACCACCCTTACTTTCACCAAATAGAACAACCTTAGGATACTCAAGAGCTCCAGCTACTAGATATAGATTAGTTTCTAATAGATCAGCTAAACCAGCTAAACCACCAAAAGTATCTCTATGATATTCATCATCTTTATCCATAATAGTTACAGATTTATAATTTCTAGCCCAGAGTAAAGATTCTAATCTCTTCTTAAGTTGGGCTTCATTATTTTTATCTGTTCCCAGATAGAGACCTTTCATACCAGACATCTTAATAATTTCTAGAGAGCTTTTCTCAACTAACTCATTAATACTATCTTTCAACTTTTCATCTCTAGATAGCTCTGTTAGAACATGGGCTAATTCTGAGTAGCCCCATCCCTGGAGGAGACTCTTCATAAACATAGGGGCTTGTCTATGTTCATATCTAAGAACCCAACTATGATGAACCTTATAGGTCTGGCTACCATCAAAAGTAACATTATAGAAATCAGGCTTACCAAAGTCAGGATCCATCAATTCAGTTACTGTTTCTGAACTAGGAGCTATTCCATACCATCTATCAGTAACATACAGTCTAATAACTCCTCCCTTTTTAAACTTTTTAGGATTAAAAGGTTTTTCAAGATCTTTTAAATCATATCCCTCAGCTAATACAATACCAATAGACCCCCCAAATAGAGCTCCCCATTTAGTCAACTCTATCAAAGATGATTCAAGATTATTAAGATAGTCATAAACAGCAGTATAGTTTTTCTTACCCTTAATAGTAATACCATGTCTAACAATATCTCCAGCCGGCTTATCAATAGCTCTTCTCATAACCCAAGAGTCACTATACAACATCATTAACAAACCCCAATTGAGGGTTACATTATTTAAACCAACATCAGGCATTTCAGCTTGTTTAAAGATGTTCATCGGGGAACTACTAAAGCTATCTGTTAGACTCTTCCCTTTGGCTATTTGATCCTCTAACTTACTCTTAGGATTATTAAGAGCTTGTAATGTCTGAATAAGACTACTTTCAAAAAATGTTATATCATTTTCACTCATTTCTCTCACCTCCTTTTACACTTCTTGTTTTGTTTTCTAATTATAGCTTTTCTTGAACCGGCACTGAATTAATTTTAATTCTCATACTCTACCTCTCCAAGAAGTACAGTTCGTTAGGTCAATTTTTATTTTGTTTTTTCCATGTTCCTCTGTAATTATTAAAGTTAAGTTGCTACTGTAATAACCATCTTGAACGTTATAGCAAGGAACAAAATAACCAAAAATTCTAAAACCCTTTCCTTCTACTAATTCGATATTATTTGCAACTTCTTTTGCTGTTAGATTTTTGTCCTTTAATTCATCAAAAAACGTTGTATCTTCTAGTGCTGAAAAATCTGCATATACATGCTCGCAACAATCTTGCTCGTGGTAATCTTCTATTATAATGTTATTTATTTTCATTAACCCACTTGTAACAAAGCCATTGACACAAGAAACAATTTTTGTTTTTTCTATTTCATAATTTATGCTTCTTTCGCCAACTTCATTATTGGGTGTGCCGTTGAATTCTCGGACCACCCTTACTGGTTCTTTAGTATTCATAATTACCTCCCATTTAGTTTATGAATGCTTTTATTACACTTCTTGTTTTGTTTTCTAATCTCTTTAATTACTACATAACAATTTTGGCAATAAGACTCCTTTTTGAAGTAGAAAACTCTACCTTTAATTTCTTCTTGGCATAATGTACATAACTTCATCATTCACCTCCCACTTCTTCCAAGTCTTCTTCAAAAGAAAAGAACAATAGACCTGTTAATATAATCCAATTAATAGGTAGTACTTTCCAATTAAGGATATTATTTGATGGAGTTATTCCAAATCCCTTATTAAAAGCATCCCTTAGATTATTGTTAGATAAGATAATGAGAACCAAAAGAATAATAACTCCAATAAGTAAGAGAGACATAAAAGAGCTTAGTAACAGTCTTTTTAGAATTATAACACCCCTCTCTCAAAAAAGTAGTTTTATTGATTTATGTATATATTATATAATAAGAACAAAAATAAATCAACTAAAACATAAATATATTTTTTAAGATTTTGTGACAAGGGTATAATTAGGCTGTTCTTCCAAAGTTTTGAGTTTTGAGTTCTGCACCGACTTATGCATGCATTTATTGCACACGCTGTGCACATCTTATTATTTTTGCATTAATAATTTAGCAAATAACTCAAAACTCAAAAAAATAATATAGAAAAATGGCGACGCCAAAAAATAGATTTTTGAGTTTTCATTTGAGTAAGGGTTTTCAAACTCAAAAGATCTTATGAAACTCAAAAAATCTTTTAATCCTCAACATCCCGTTTGAGTTCTCAGGTCACAGATTTGAGATCTTTGTGAACAAAACTCAAACTTAGCTAATCAGTAAGCATCTCAAAAAAAACCAAAGAAACAAAAATTTCTTATTTAATTAGTTGATTTAATTTGAGTTTTAATATATAATATTGACATACTCAAAAAAAATATTTAAGGAGGAGATTAAAATGAAACTTAAAATCGGCGATAAAGTAATAGTTAAAAGTGATACACTTCCTGACTTTATTGGTATGTCAGGCTCAGTTATTGAAACATATAAATACGATAAAAACTTTCCTTATAATTACTTAGTTAAATTTGATACATCAGAATGTTTGCCTATAATATGGGACAAGGTTGTAACTCGGCGTTTATATAAGGCTAGTGAACTCGAGAAAAGGAGGAGTTAAAATGAGAAAAATTAAAGGCGTCTTTGTAGACGTTAATGCTCGTACTGTTGAGCCTATTACTCTACACTATACTAGTTACAAGAATTTATATCCATTATTAAATTGTAAAATATTTGATGTTACTAGCCGTAAGTTTGGTAATCAAGTATGTGATGTTTATTGTGATGATGAAGGTTTGCTCAAAGAGGATTGGATTCCATCAGCCTTTTCAGAAGAGCAACCAGAAAATGATTTTCTTGTTGGTAATTTATTTATTTGTTCTCATACTAAAGATGGTGACATTGCTTCTTTAACTGATGAACAAATAGAAGAGATCTTGAAGACGAAACGACGAATTAAAATATCTGATCCTAATGGTGTTGTCATCACTGAGGTATTGATGTACAATTATAAAATGGAGGCGAATGCATGAAAAAAATCAAACCAAATATTTATCTAAATGGAAAATCGTATTATGTTTCTTGTTCAATTAATAATACTCATTATAATAGAAGTTTTAAAACTTTACCAGAAGCAGAAGAGTACTTACATAACCTACAATTCTTTAACATACGAGAAGTATTAAATTATCCAGATAATCTAATAGATATGTTCTTTGCTGATGATGCGGATGTAGATATTGTTTATATTGAAGAGCATTTCGATAAAAACTTTACTGAACTTCTTGAAACATTATCACTTAGAGAAAGTGAATGTATTCGTCTTTATTTTAAAGAGGGTTATACATTAGAGTCTGTTGCAAAACAAATGGGTGTTACAAGAGAGCGTGTACGTCAAATAATCTCTAAAGGATTAAGACGTTTGAAACATCCATCTAAAATAAAATATCTCCGTTATGGTAAAGAACTCTACGAATTACAAAACAGTGTTCTCAAAATGAAAGAAGCCTTAGAGAATAAAATTAATATTATTGCAAAGAGAATAGCTATGCCCTCTCTATATTCTGTACAAGCACAAGCTGTTGAGTTGATGCCGATTGATGTTTTGGAATTATCTGTTCGTTCATATAATTGTTTGCGTAGAGCCGGTATAAACACGATAGGTGATTTATTATTACTTTCAGAAGATAAATTACGTACCATTAGAAATCTTGGTAATAAATCTTTTAAGGAGATTCTTATGAAACTTGAACCCTATCGTGATGCTGTAGATTTCTCTATACCATATAAAGAAGTATCTTTTAATCTTGATGCTCTATCTAAATTCTTTTATGAAGAAATAAAACATAGATTAAAAGAAGTTTATAATATTGATAATCCCGACGATGACTTAATTACAACAATAGTATATCTTTTATGCAATAGGTCTGAAGAGGTTATAAACGCTAATATCATTGATGAAGTTATTAAAAAATATTTATAGGAGGTAAAAGTATGAAAATAACAGGTACTAGTAAACTAATGGACTTATGGCATGAGCTTCAAATTAAGAAAGCTATTCAGCCAAAACCTTACTCATCTTCTGTTAAAGAAAAATTGATAGAGATATATAATAAGTATAAAGATCTAGGTGGTAATAAGATAGATAATGAGGTGGAGGAATGGATAAAGTGTTCAAATATATAATAGATGGGATGCTAGTTGAATGTAATCAAGAAGCTGATGAAAGAGAGCTTTTACATTATGTTAAGAGATCTAGAGAGAAGTTTCCAAATGCTAAATGGAATAGACTAATTGTAAACTTTGATGGAGAAGAAGTAGAATTAGGATATGATTTTGATAGGAGACCTTTTCAAAGAACTAGAAGAATTACTGGCTACTTGAGTAACTTAGAAACTTGGAATAATGCTAAACTAGATGAATTAAGACATAGAGTCAAACATAGTCAATTTACTAATTATGATGATAAGGAAGTAGAGCATGATAAAGATAAGAGTAATAAATAAAATAAACTCTCTTCATGATGATAAAAAAGAATCTTGGTGTTGGTTTGAAGAATATGAGCTAGAGAAGGTGGTTAGCTAATGGGAGTAAAAGCAGTTATTGATAAAATTCAATTAGACCAGCTAAGGTCTCTAACCCTTCATGAATGGGGTCAACTACTCAAACCTGATCTTCAAATGTTTAGCTATAGAGAAGTCTACTTTGGTAGATATCTTAAGACTCTTAACTTCTCTTTCTATTCTAGAGATGAAGCTGAGAATCTAATAGAGAGAAATGCTAAAATAGTCTTAAGAGAAAAATATTTTACTAATCCAACCAATGATGATATAGTTTTAGAAAAGAATATTGTTAGATATATTTCTAGCTCTATGGATAGTCTAATAGATGTAATATCTTTTGAGAATGAAATGTTAGAAAGACAAAGAATTCTTAAGTTTCTTCCCAACTATTGTATAGCCTTTGCTAATGGAGTATATGACTTCTATAATAATGAATGGCTATTTAAGTATGAAGAGACAGATATTGGCTCTATTTACTACACTCCAGAATACATCATCACTTGGTTTATTGGTATTCATTTTGAACCTTTAGATGTCTTTAATGAGCTCCCATTAAAGAGCTTATCTGTAAGTGATCTATTAGAGGTTCTTTCTATTGATAACACTCTATCTAATAAGCTTATTTATAATATGTCTCATGATCAGACTCATACTTTCTCTAAAACTAAGTTCTTACATATAGCCCAGGTATTGGGATATCTATTAACATCAAGACCAATTCAAAAGTTTGTTATTGTAGTAGGTGATGGTAATAATGGTAAGAATGGTCTCTTTGAAGGTTTACTATATAGATTAATATATCCAGGAATTAGTAAGGCTAAGCTATCTGAAATAGAGACTGATGAGTTTGTTACTGGAACCATTGGTCAATATAATCATAATATATGTCTAGAAAATGAAGATAGAACATACCCCAAATCTGTTAACCTTAAACTTCTAACAGGGGAGTCTCAAATCGAGATCAATAAGAAGGGGGTTCAGAGATATTCTACTTACTTCAATAGTAAATTCTTATTTGCTATCAATAATATTCAAAACATTAAGTTTGGTGATACTTCTGATGGTTTTAATCGGAGAATAAATATCTTAGAGCTCTTCTATAAGTGGGATTCTAATGGTTATTACAAACAATTAGGGGACTATTATGATGTCAAGTTTAGTGGAGATTTTATGGAGTTCAGAGAAGATCCTAAAAACTTTTTCTATATTTATTATATAGCAATGTTTGGAGCCATCCAAGCATTCAAAGATAGGAATATTTATGAGTTTGTTGAAAACAGCTATAAAGTAGAGAAGTATTCAACAACGGAAAGCTTTGCTAATAAGCTTGAAATTAGCTATGAGAGAGTTTTAAGATACCTCAAAGGCAATAAAGAGAGACAAGAAGATTTCATCTTTAGTAAAGATAGAAAGAACTATAAGAGATTTACTAAAATTCTCTATCAGCTTGCTGATGACTTTGATTATGATGAAGTCATTCAAGAAAACGAAGAAACAGGATCCAAACTAACAGCCTATGATGAATTCTTAATGGACCATGACCTAGTTCCAATGTATGTATCTATATCTGTATTGTATGATCTAATTTTTGGTTTAACAGGAGATATAACAAAAACCAACTTTACTCAAACTCTCAAGGCATTTTATCGGGATGGAGTTCAATATATGGGAGCTAGTAGATCTTATCTCTTAATGAGATTTAATTATAAAACTAAGACTTTCCTTCCATTTGTTGAAATAACTAAGGGAGGTAGATAATGATGCCAATAAAAGTTAGAGATATTCAGAGGGAGATAGAAAATAATCTTGAATATTCTCTTGAAGTAGACCCCCTAGGTAAATATCAACTAGATGATAACCAAAAGCTATTTGTAAAGTTGTATATTGAGTATCATAATTATGATATCATTAGAACTATTATGGGTTTAGATATTCAAGATCTTTTTAGATATCAATACAACTTTGGTATTAATTCTGAGATAAATAGGCTTGAAAGAGCTATTGTAGTGAGAAGAGTTAGCGGAAAGATTTTAAAGATAGATGAGATTGCTTCCTATCTTACCACAATGATTCTAGGGGTAGACATTCCTGAAAAAGACAAGTTAACAAATGAACAAAAGTTAAAAGCTATTAGTCTTCTTTATAAATATCATGAATTAAGTATTGATCCAGAGATGACTAAAAAAGAAGTATTTGATGTAGTAGACTTCGATGAAGAGACTAGAGATCTAACAACAGGAGAAATCAAGCTTCTTCTATCTGGAAGTAAGAAAAATAAGGATAAGACTAGGACACCAGAAAGTAGTGAAATAGAGGTTGAGGGTTTCAAAGAAGGCATAGATGAAGTAGAAGATATTCCAAAGCTTACTAGACCTCAACTCATAGATCTAATTTTGTCAATAGCCCCTGATGAGTTAGATTTGAAAAAGAGTCAACTAGAGAGTCTGAAAAAAGCCAATCTTCAATCTCTTCTAGAAGATCTTCTTAAGTTTAATAAAGATAAGAGAGAAGAAGAGATCAAAACCTTTGTCACAAAAGGTAATAGATAATCTTCTTAGTAATTATCCATTCAACTTTTGCAAACACCCTAATTATATAATCCTCCTAAGTAAGAGGTAGAGAGCTTAAAAATTCTCTACCTTTTTTTATTATCAAAATCATTTCTCTATTAATAATATATGCATAATATATGAATAAAAAAAATAAAAAAAAATTATTATATTAGTTGATTTTAATTTTATTTTATTATATAATGTATAT
>LSQX01397266.1_pt1 | contig 25724 bp, 19 predicted proteins | sample 654561 | NCBI WGS metagenome assembly LSQX01 (sample SAMN04489861, study PRJNA283612) | anaerobic digester metagenome | isolation source: 4 biogas reactors fed with cattle manure at either 37C or 55C with and... | place: Denmark: Kongens Lyngby | collected 2014 | reverse complement strand
CGGGGAAAAAGACCCGCTGAAGGAAGCACGCCTATGACCGACTCAGTCTCCAAAAAGCAACGCCAGGACCAGGGTCTGGGCCAGCTCTTGCAGTATGAGAATGTGGCCTGGTACCAGGAGGGCCTGGTCAGGATCCTGGACCGGCGGGTCTATCCGGCCCAAATACATTTTGTCGAATGTCGGAGCGTGGCTCAAGTAGCTGACGCGATCCGGGATATGGTCACCCAAAGCGCAGGCCCCTATACGGCAGCTGGCATGGGCATGGCCCTGGCCGCCTGGCAGGCCAGGGGCAAGGGTCCCCAAGAACAGATCCGCCAGCTGGAGGCTGCGGCCGCAGCCTTATCCGGGGCCCGGCCCACCACCCGGAGCCGGATGCAAAAGATCACCGACCAAGCCCTGCAAGTGGCCCGGTCAGGCCTGGATCAGGGCCAGGGGGACCTGAGCCGGACCCTCTTCCAACTGGCCTTTGACTCCCTGGAGAGGCGCTACCGGCGGATGGGCCTGGTGGGCCAGCATCTGGTCTCTCTTTTTCCTGAAAGAATCAGACTCATGACCCATTGCTATGGGGAAACCATCCTGGGCACCATGATCCGGGCGGCTAAGGACAAGGGCATCCAGATGGCCCTCTATTGCCCTGAAACCCGGCCCTACTTGCAAGGGGCCCGGCTGACGGCCAGTCTGGCAGCTGATATGGGGATGGATGTCACGGTCATTACAGACAATATGGCGGCCCAGGTCATGTCCATGAAAAAGGTGGATATGCTGACCACGGCAGCCGACGTCATCTGTCGGGAGGGCTATGTAGTCAACAAGGTGGGGACCCTGCAATTGGCCATCCTGGCCAAATACCATGGGATCCCCTATTTTGTCACCGGCATCCCCGACGCAAGTTCAGTTGACCAGGTCCAGCTGGAGGAAAGAGATCCCCGGCAGGTCCTGGAAATGGCCGGACAAAGACATGTCAAGCCGGAGGTCAAGGGCTACTACCCGGCCTTTGATGTCACCCCGCCCTATCTGGTCTCCGGCCTGGTCACCGACCGGGGCCTTTTTACCCCCTATAACCTGGAGGACTACCTGGCTTCGGGACAGGAAGAGGATTTTTACGGCGGCTCATCTTCCTGACGGCGTGTTATGATTCTCTTTGAAAGTAAATTTGACAAGGAGGTGGCTCATGTCAGAAGAAGCCATTCGTTTGACCCAAATGACCAGCGCCGGTGGCTGAGGGGCGAAAGTAGGACCGGAGGTCCTATCCGCTTTACTCAAAGATTTACCCAAATTTGCTAACGACCGGCTCCTGGTAGGCTATGAATCGGATGACGACGCCTGTGTTTACTTGGTCTCCGACGACCTGGCACTGATCCAGACCGTGGATTTTTTCCCGCCTGTGGTGGACGATCCCTACGATTTCGGCCGGATTGCAGCCGCCAATGCCTTAAGTGACGTCTATGCCATGGGGGCCATCCCCAAGACAGCCCTCAATCTCCTCTGTTTTTCCTCCTGCCTGGACCTGGACATCGTCCGCCGCATCCTGGAAGGGGGGGCAGACAAGTGCATGGAGGCCGGGGTAGCCGTGGCCGGCGGCCACAGCATTGAGGACCAGGAACCCAAATTCGGCCTCTCTGTCATGGGCTTTTGCCATCCCGACCAGATCCGGCGCAATGACACGCCCCGGCTGGACGATCTTTTGATTTTAACCAAGGCCCTGGGCACAGGGGCCCTGTCTACGGCAGCCAAGGCCGGACTCTTGGAGACCGATACTGAAAAACTCATGGTCGAAACCATGGCCCGCCTGAACAAGAAAGCCTTTGAAGCTTCTGAAGGTCTGGATATCTCCGCTTCAACAGACATCACAGGCTTCGGCCTCCTGGGCCATGCCCGGGAGATGGCCGGCAAGGATCAAAGGGTGACCCTGGAAATTGACAGCCGTCTGGTCCCCCTCCTGCCCCAGGCCATGGCCATGGCTGAGGATGGGATGCTGCCCGGCGGCGCCTACAAGAACCGGCACTTTGTCGGAGACCGGGTGGCCTTTGATGAGGCAATCCCCCTGGCCCTGACCGACCTTATGTTTGATCCACAGACCTCTGGCGGCCTGCTTTTGGCCATGCGGGAGGCAGACAGCCAGACCTATCTGGACAAGCTGGCAGGCATGGGTGAGGAGGCCTGGGTCATCGGCCGGGTCAGACCATACCAGAAAGGCCCCCTCCGGGTCATCTGATCGGGGAAAGTCACATTGGCCCTGGCCGCAAGCGGCCGGGGCTTTTTTATGCCGGGTCGGCTCAAGCTTTGGTAAGATAACCTTATGATTACGCCTTTATATGAGGAGACCATGAATATGACCATAGATAATCCCCGCCACCTGCCCAAGGTGGATGACTTGCTCCGAGATGAACGGATGATCCAGGCCAGCGAAAGCTACGGCTACGTGCCCCTCCGCCAGGCCGTCCGCCATGTCCTGGAAGAGGCCCGTTCAAAGCTCCTTGGCAAGCTTGAGGGGGAAGGCGACCTGGGCCTGACCAGAGAGTCCTTACTTGAAGAGGTCCTGGCCCAACTGGAAAGTGACAGCAGGCCGGGCATCCGCAAGGTTATCAATGCCACCGGGGCCATCCTCCACACCAATCTGGGCAGGGCCCCCCTGGCCCGGGAAGCCCTGGACGCCGTCATCGCTTGCAGTGAAGGCTACGCCTCCCTGGAGTTTGATATTGAGGCCAACCGACGGGGTCAAAGGACCTCTTCGGTGGAAAATCGCCTGCGCCGTCTTTTTCAAGTTGAAGCTGCCCTGGTGGTCAATAACAATGCGGCGGCGGTCATGTTGGCCCTGTCCGCCCTGGGAAGAGGCCGGGAGGTCATCGTTTCCCGGGGAGAGCTGGTCGAAATCGGCGGGAAATTCCGGGTCCCCGAGATCATGGAAGAAAGCGGGGCCATTCTCAAGGAAGTGGGCACCACCAACAAGACCCGCCTGGATGATTATGAAAAGGCCATCAAGCCGGAGACAGCGGCCCTCCTCAAGGTACATCGGAGTAACTTCCGCCTGTCGGGCTTCATCGAGGAAGTCGATGAAAAGACCCTGGCCGACCTGGCTCACCGACATGACCTGCCTTTGATCTACGATCTGGGAAGCGGCTGCCTGTCAGAAGAACTGGCTGCCCTCCTGCCGGCGGAACCCACCCTGGCCTCCGCCACAGCCTCGGCGGCCGACGTCATCTGCTTTTCCGGCGATAAGCTCCTGGGCGGTCCCCAGGCCGGCATCATCATCGGCCGGGCCCAGGCCCTGGCCGCCATGGCCTCCCACCCTCTCATGCGGGCCTTCCGCTGTGACAAGATGACCCTGGTGGCCCTGGAGGCCACCCTGACCCTTTACCTTGACCCCAAACGAGCCCGGGAGCGGATCCCCCTCCTGTCCATGGCCCTTTACGATTCAGATGCCCTCTACCAGCGGACCCAAAAGGCAGCCTCAGAGCTTGTTGATTTTGGCATTCCTGCCCGGGTGTTAGAGTCCAAAATGATCCTGGGAGGGGGCGCGGCACCGGAGATGGAGCTTCCCTCCTGGGCCCTGGCAGTGGGAGAGGGACAGTCAGTCAGCTCCCTGGAGGCGGCTCTGAGGGCCATGGACCCGCCCATTCTCTGCCGGACCAGCCAGGATGAGCTCCTCTTTGATCTTCGGACTCTGACAGTCGAAGAGGAGCGCCTTTTGAAATTTGCCCTGGCCGATCTCTTCAGACAGGAGGATTTGCCATGAAACATGTCATCATCGGCACTGCCGGTCACGTCGATCATGGGAAGTCTTCCCTGATCCTGGCCCTGACCCAAAGAGACCCCGACCGCCTGGCCGAGGAAAAGGAAAGGGGTATCACTATTGAGCTGGGCTTCACCTGGCTGGACCTGCCGGACGGTTCCCGGACCGGCATTATCGATGTTCCCGGTCATGAACGCTTTGTCAGCAATATGCTGGCCGGGGCAGGTGGCATCGACCTGGCTCTCCTGGTCGTGGCAGCTGACGAAGGCGTCATGCCCCAGACCCGGGAACACCTGGGCATCCTCTCCCTCCTGGGTATCCCCCGGGGGGTCATCGCCATCACCAAGTGCGACCTGGCCGATCCGGACTTTATTGAACTGGTCGAAGAAGACATCCGCGACCATGTCAAGGGCACCTTCCTGGAAAAGGCGCCCATGATCCTGACCTCGGCCACCAAGGGCCTGGGTATAGAGGAACTGCGTCAGACGCTTTTTGAAGAAATCTCCCTCATCAGCGCCAACAAGGATCATATTCCCTTCCGCCTGCCTGTGGACCGGGTCTTTTCCCTGGGTGGTTTTGGCACCATTGTCACCGGCACCATGATTGAGGGCAAGGTGTCTACCGGTCAACAGGTCCAGGTTTATCCCGGCAACAAAATGGCCCGGGTCCGGGGGATCCAGATCCATGAGACGGCGGTCGAGACCGCCTGGCCGGGTCAGCGGGCAGCCCTCAACCTCTCGGGCATCCATAAGGATGAACTGGACCGGGGAGATACCCTGGCCGCCCCTGACAGCCTCCAGGGCACCCGGCTTTTGGATGTCTGGCTCTCTGCCCTCCCCGACACCCGCTTCCCCATCAGCCATAATATGCGGGTCCATCTTTTCCAAGGATCCCGGGAGGTCCTGGCACGGGTAGTCCTCTTGGACGGCGACCTCCTGGAGCCAGGCCAGGAAGGCCCTGCCCAGCTTCGGCCGGAAGAAGAAATCTTCGTCAAATATGGCGACCGCTTTGTCATCCGCTTTTACTCCCCCCTGGAAACCGTGGGGGGAGGCATGGTCCTGGATCCGCTGGCATCCCGGCGCAGGCGTTATCGGGAAGAGAACCAGGGAGATTTTGCCCTCATGGCTTCAGATGATCCGGCTGCCAGGCTGGCTCTGGCCATCTCCCAGGGCAGCGCCAGCCTTGATGGCCTGGACCGGGCCTATTACCGGGCCGGTATTGGTCAGGAAGAAAGCAAAGCCCTGATGGACCTTTTGCTGGACCAGGGCCGGGTAGTGGCCCTCAACGACCGGGTAGCTCTCAGCCGGCAAGCCCTGGACAAGCTGGGACAAAAAGCCAGTCTCCTCCTGGAACGCTTCCATAAGACCCGCCCTCTGGAGGGCGGTATGCGGCGGGAAGAACTGAGAACCCGACTCATGCCCCGGGCTCCTCTCCTCCTGTCCGACCTGGTCATTGACCGCCTGGAGGCGGGAGGGATCCTGGACAGCAAGGAGGGCCTGGTCTCCCTTAGAGGCTATGAAATCGCCCTGTCGGCTGCCCAGGAAGCGGCCTTGGCGGAACTCGAAGCCCTCTTTTTGGAGGCCGCTTTTACGCCGCCCGGCCCCGAGGAACTTCCTGTCAAAGACAATAAAGAGGTCAAGAGCGACCAACTCCTCTCCCTTTTGATCAATCGGGGCACCCTGGTCCGATTGACCCCTCAGATTCTCATGCACCGTGACAAGGTGGAAGAGGCCTGGCGCATGGTCCAGGAGGCCATCCGGGATGAGGGCAGTATCACCCTGGCCCTTTTCCGGGACCGGCTGGAGGCCAGCCGGAAATTCGCCATTGCCCTCCTGGAGTACTTTGACAGGCAAAAATTGACCCGACTGACCGGTGACGTCAGGGTCTTTTATTAAAAGGGAGGCCTGACATGTCTGGCAGGGTCCGGCTCATCCATGCAGCCCATCCCGATCAACTGGTCGACCTGGTCTTTGGCGAACTCTCCCAAAGTCACAGGCAGTGGCCGGATCACCGGGCCTTTGTCCTTGTACCCGAGCACCTGAAAGCCGATATGGAAAGGCGCTATCTGACCGACCATCAGTCCCAGGGGCTGATGATGGCCGAAGTCCTCTCTTTCAACCGCCTGGCTGCCCGCTTGGCCGCCGAGGTCGGAGGGGACAGCCTGCCCTTGATTTCCAAGGCCGGCAAGGCCGTCCTGGCTCAAAAGGCCCTGCTTGACAGCAGCCTGCCCTTTAAGCGTTTCCAGCGCCTGGCGGGCAAGGCCCGTTATGCCCAGGAACTGGTCAATATCCTGGGTGACTTCAACCGCTACCAAATCGCCGCCCAGGACCTGCGCTCTTTTGGCGATCAATCCCAGGGAGCCAGGGCCAGGCAGGCGACCTTGGAAAAATTATCAGATTTCGCCCTCCTAAAAGAAGCCCTGGACCAGGCCTTGGACCAACTGGGGCTACTGGATCCCGACCAGACCCTGGCCCGTTTGGCCGACCTCCTGGAGACCCGGCCCCTGCCCGACCGCCTGACCTTTCTGGAAAAAAGCCAAATCTGGGTCCTGGGCTTTGGAAATGACCGGGACTTCACCTCCCAGGAACGCCGGCTCCTGAAAGTCCTGTCAGGCTGCCTGGCCCGCCTGACCCTGGTCCTGGCAGCTGACGAGGCCGGTCAGGGCCCCCTTCTGCCCGGCCTGAAACGGGGGAGGCAAAGCCTGGATTCCCTGAAAGATCTTTTCCCCCAAGCCAAGCGGATCTCTCTGCCTCCTCAAGAAAAACCAAGGCAGCCCCAGGTCCGTTGTATCCGGACCCCGGACAGGCGGGAGGAAGCCCGCTTTGCGGCAGGTGAGATCCGTCGCCTCCTCCTGGAAGGTAAGATCCGCCGCCGGGAGATCGGCATCGCCCTTTGTGAGCGGACCGCCATAGCCCCTTATCTGGAGACGGCCCTGGAAGATTACGGAGTTCATGCCTATATGGACACGGGCCGACCCTTACGCAACAGCTCCCTTGTCAGGATGCTGACAGCCTTTCTGGCCCTCTGCCAATATGATTTCTCTTTTGAAGACCTGCTTGACTATTACAAAAGCGGCCTGTCAGGCCAAAGCCAGGAAGCCATTGACCGTTTTGAGAATGCTGGACTTGCCCTGGGCTGGCGACGGGCCTCGGAGCTTCGAAGCCTGACGGCTTCTCCCCAGGCCATGGCTGAAGCCTTAAGGGGGCATCTGGATCCTGAAAGCCCCCCGGGCCTCCTGGTCATGGAGCTCCTGGAAGATGTCAAAAAACTCCTGGATCTAGGTGCAGACATGCGTCAGCGGCGGACCGGTCAGCAAAAATGCCAGGCGCTTCTGGACTTCCTGCTTGGCTCTTCCCCGAAAGATGAGGGAGAGCTTCAAAGGGACCAGGGCTTTCCTCCCCATTCCATGGCCGACAGGGTCCAGTCGCGCAGGGACCAGCTCCTGGAGGCAAAACGGGACGACAATGCCCGCCTCCTGGTCTCTTCTTGGAATGCCCTGCTCGACTTCCTCCATGAGACCTCAAACCTTCTGGCTGATACCCGCCTCTCCCAGGCCCATTTTTCCGCTATGTTGGCGGCCGGCCTGGAGGGCTTGGCCCTGGCCTCTATCCCCGCCGGTATCGATCGGGTCCGCGTGGGCAGCCCCTCGCAGATGGCCAGCTGGCCCTGCAAGGTCCTTTTCATCTTGGGTATGACGGACAGCGCCTTCCCCCCTGAGTCCAGGCAGGAAGGTTATCTCCTGGACGAAGAGCGGGTTTTCCTCTCCCAAGAGACAGGCAAACCCTTCCCCAACCGCAAGCGCGATCAGCCGGCCGCCCAGGCCTGGCTGGTCCATTCCCTCTTGGAGCGTCCCGAGTCCATCCTCTATTTGTCCGCACCCAGCCTGGGCCCCGACAGTTCACGGATCTATGACGAGCAAGTGGCCAAATCCCAAGTCCCCGAGACCATCCTGACCCATTACGGGGAAAAGGTGGACGCCCGATGGTATGCACCTAAGGTGGCCGCCCGCATGCTCCGCTGGAATGAAAAGGCCCCCCTGGCCTGGCAGGAGGCCCTGACCTGGCTATTAAAAGACCCGGCCCCGGTCCTGGCGTCAGCCGAACGGATCGCCGAGTCCCTGACCCTGCCCCCGGCCCTAGTCCAAGACAATCTCAAAGCCCGAAAGAGCGTCAGTGTGTCTATGCTGCAAAGCTTTAATCATTGCCCCTTCCGCTTCTTTACCGACTATCTGGTCGGCGCCTCGGAAAGGCAGGTGGCCCGGGATCTGCCCAATCTGCAGGGCACCCTCCTCCATGGTCTCATGGAGTCTGCCGCCAGAGATCTTTTGAGTCAACTGCAGGCCTGCGACCAGCCCGACAAGTGGCAGGCCCTGGCTCAGCATTGGCAGGAGGGACTGACCCCCGCCTATCTTCGCCCTCATTACTTGAAGACAACCCGCAAGGAAGCCATGGCCTGGTATGGAGAAGCCAATCTGGCCGGCGGGATCGGAGGCCGTTTGATCAGACGGGCGGCTGACACCCTGCATGCTTTAGCAACCTTTAATCAGGAGGATGATTTTTATCCCCGCTGGCTGGAATGGGCCTTCCCCCCGGCCGGCCAGCCTGACTACCAATTGATGGTGGGGGGCCAGGGTTATAAGGTCCGGGGCAAGGTGGACCGGATCGACGCCAACGCCCAAGGCCAGTTCCGGATCATGGACTACAAACGTTCCTCCAAGGATTTCTCCTGGATTGACCTGGCTGACGGGACCGATTTTCAGCTCCCCTTCTATAAGCGGGCCTTTGAGACCAGCTATCCGGGAAGCTGGGTGGAATCCCTCTTCTTTGTGGGTTGGAAGACGCCACAGGTCTACCAACTCCTGGATTTCCAAGCGAGCAGTGAGGCCACAAAAAATCCTGCCCTTGACGCTTTACAAAAACAAAAAGATCTCTGGCAGGAAGATTGGGTGGACCGGGCAGCCGTCTTTGCGGAAAAAAAGGCTATCCAGACACTAGAAACGGTCCTGGAAGGGCGCTTTCCGGCCAAACCCCTGGTCCGCGGGCCCCGGCAAAACCCTTGCCGCTACTGCCCTTGGCATGCCGCCTGTGGATACGACCAACGTCTGGCCCGCAATCAAGCCCTGGGCGACAGGGCCCCCGATCGTGAGGCCGCCCGGGTCAAAGTACTGGAGCTGACAACGGACAGGGACTAGGGCCAGGGATTATCCTTCATATGCTGGAGATAGTCATCATTGATGGCTGCCCACTCTTCCTGGGTCAGCAGATCCTTGTAATAGTCGGTATCGATGATAAGCCGGGCTGTGTCGTAGCGCAACTTGACCTCCCGGTTGATCCGCTCGATATAAGCCTCCGGATCAGCCAGTGACCGCCCTTCATGGGGACTGAAGATACCGGTCTGCGCATCATAGCGACCTTCTTCTGTGATCCAGCTCCGGCCCAGGAAAATGGCCAGAGCTTCGCTGTCCGAGAAGATATCACGGCCCGAGAGAAATCTTGAATCGTAGGGTATCCCCATATAGTTATAGATGGTGGGCAAAAGATCCAGACTGGTGCAGTATTTGTCGATGACTTCCGGCTCGATGCCGTCATGGTAGAAAAGGGCGGCACTCTCATAGATGTCAAAGACCTTGTCCAGCTTCTTGCCGGCCAGGGCCTCATAGCTGGCATGGTCTTCCAGGGCATAAGGATAGTGATCGGGGTTGACGACAATCAGGGTGCGGTCAGCAACGCCGGCATCGCGCAATTGCTGGAGCAGGCTCTCCATGGCCAGTTCCAGTTCATAATTGGCAGCCAGATAGGCAATACCCTCGTGGGGCAGATCCAGATGGGCGAAGCGTTCCCAATGGCGGGAGGACATGGCATTCCCCATCCGGGTCCAGTTAGCATGACCGCTGACCGTCAGGTAGTAGACATGGAAGGGTTCCTGGTCGACAAATTCAAAGACCGTCTTTTCGATCATTTCCAGGTCGGATTCCGGCCAGGTGGGCACCACGTCAAGGCCATGGCCCAGCCCCCGGTAGTCATAGCCCAAATTGGGGTGGGACATATCCCGGGAGTAATAATTCCAGGTGTGGTTATGCCAGGCCTTGCTGCTGTAGCCCAAACGGCTGAGCATCCTGCCGGGCACCATAGCCATATCATTTTGATAGGCCTCTTTCAGGGTCCAGACCCCCTGCTTGGGAATCATGCCGCATAGGCCGGCGTATTCCCCATCCAGGGTAGAGACCGTCCAGACCGGGACATAGAAGTTTTCAAACTTGACGCCCTGGTTGTACATCATCCAGAGGGTAGGGGTCAGCTCTTCATCAATGCAGAATTTGGACCAGCTCTCAGCGGTGACAAAGATGAGGTTGAAGCCCTTGCCCCGCCCTGTATGGTCGTTGGTATAAGTGGGCTGGGTCCTGGAAAAGATCAGATCCAGATATTGAACCGACTCTTCCCTGCTTTTGCCAAGCAGGCCGGACAGGTAGCCCTCATCCGGGTTGTAGCCATCCAGGCGGGCCTCAAAATCGATGGGCAGAATATTGGGATAAGAAACCGGGAGCGGGATGGGATCCTCAGTCCCCTCCGGATCCGTGGGATCGGCCTGCGTCGGTTGAATGGGGCCCAGTGTCTCGATGGGATCGGGGATCAGGTCCTCGGGGATCAAGGCACTTCGGGGATAGACCAAATGGCTGAGATCTACCCACATGGCCGTCATGAGGCCAAATTGGTTGGTACCCGTCAGGATTTCATTTTCCAGGAAATAGTGCTCCCAGGGACTGTTATAAGAACGGTTGGTGGCCATGACACCCAGGGTCGTGGCCAGGATCAGAAGGGCGATCAAAAGACCCGTCAGCGCCCGCTTCCAACCAGCAATCCTTCGCCGGCTGGTCGCTTTCTTGTCCTTGAGATAAACGAAATAGATGACCAGAGGCAGGAAAAAGAGCAGGATCCAAGGGATATTGCGCAGGATCTTGATGATGATGTCTTCCAGGAACTGGAGGACCTGGCCCCCCTGGCCGATGGAATAAAAGACCATGAAGGTCCGGAAAAACTTATAGTAGATCAGTTGGGCTGAGAATATAAAGGGAAAAAGGACCAGGAGGCCAAAGGTCGTGGGCATCTGGGCTTTTTCCGGCAGGACTTCCAATAATGAGGCCATGATCAGGGCCCGCATGAGGCTGAAAAGACTGATGTAGAGAAGGCCGATGTTGAAGAGAGGACCGCTGACATTGACACGGAGCACCAGCTCAGACAGGAGAAGGGCCGCAAAAAGGAGCATGACCCGCTGCCAGTCCAGGCGCTGGAAAAAGTTTGGCCGGACGGCCTGGACTTCCTCTACCATGAGTGGCAGATCCTCCTTGACCCTGGCCGTGAAATCAGATCGGCGGACACGCGGCCGCCTCATGCCTTCTGACAGCCCGTCAGGCGATTTGTCAGGCACGGCTGCCGGATTGATTTCATCCGGGCTTTGGTCTTGGCTTTTGTCCATTTGAAAAGTCATCAAATTTCCCTGCTGTCACACAGACCACTTTCCCCCACTGACCTACAACGAATAATGATAGCACAGGCGGTCAGGGACCTGTGATGATCTGGGCCTCCTTGAAGGCGACTTCCTCCGGTATATCCACCTGGACAATCTGTTGGCCCTGGCCCCCGTATTGACTCTTGAAAAGGGCGATGGCATCCAATTCGACATGACTGTGCAGGCGGAGGTTGATCTCCCGGAAATCGTCGATCTCGGCCCGGTCATACATGATATTGTCCACCATATAAAGAAGATAAAGATTGGCCGCCTCCTGGTCGCCTGCCTGGTAATGGGACTGGTAGGCCGTGGCCTCCAGGCAGGTCCCCTGGACGGCCAACTTATAGAGGATGGCGACAAAGTTCTTGGATCGGTCGCCTTGTTCATAACCATAGTAGAGGCGGACAACACCTGACTCGTAGCGACTGTCCCAAAGGCTGACGGGCGGACCGGTCCCAAAATCCTGATTCCAGTAGTTGAGATCCACCCGCAGGGCCATGTCCTCTGCCAGCCAGCTGTCGATTTTATTAAAGAGGGGCATGAGGTCAACCTGGTCCAGGTGACGGGGATATTCTTTCAAGCCCTGGACCTGGTAGTCCTTTAAGAGGTCCTCGGGCGACAGGCCCCGGTCCCAGAACCATGCCTGGTCAATGACTGCCTCCACCTGGACCATGTCCCCGTTGGACAATCCCCAGGCAGGACTGGCTATGTAGCTGACAGGTGCCTGGGCCGACTCACCGGCTTCCACCCAATCGGCGGGCAGGCGGCTGGTATCAAAGGAGACCAGTCCCTGGTCACTGATACCGTCAAAGACCAGGACCAGGTCCTCGAAGAGATCGACTGAGGTCATGGGCAGAAGGCCCTGAACCCGAAAGGAGAGTCTGACCTCATAGGCAATCCGGCCCTGGTCGGTCAGATTCCCCATGTGGGGCACCACCCTTAAATCAATCCGGTCCCCATTGGACAAGTCGCTTTGACCGTTCTCAAAGATAAAATCGAAATCAGACTGGTAGTTCTCCAGATCCCCTGAAAGGAGGAGGGTTGCCTGCCCCCGGCCATCATAACCGGAAAAGGCCAGGTCGACATGGTTGCGGATGTTGATGGCCCTGGCCTCTTTCAAGCCCTCCACCCTGTATTTGAATTTGGTATTTTTAAAACGAATGCCTGCCCTTTTTGCCAGATCTTCGTCATAAGTGCCCCGGATGGTGATTTCATCGCCATTGCTCAGGTTGGCCAGCTTATCGGCCGAAAAGACCAGAGAATTGAGGGCGGCCTCCCGCTGGAAAAGTCTTTGCAGACCCTTTTCATCTCCCTCCCTGAGTGCAGAGGCTTCCTCTTCAAGCAGGGCTGCCAGCTTCTCCTGGTCTGCCACCACTACCAGGGAAGCAAAACCGTCGGCGCCGGTCAGGCGGATCTGTGCCAGATCCCGGCTGTCAAAAGATCGGGACGAACAGGCGGCTGCCAAAAGGAGCAGTGCCAGGATCAAGATGATTAAAAGACCTTTTCTTTTCAAAAGCTTCCTCCCCCCAAGGGTCGTCAAGGACGCATGTCATATTATTGTCAGCCATTTGTCGCCTTCTTTCAAGTCAGGCGTCCCGGGGCCGGGGGCGCCTTCTGGTAAAATTGATCCGTGATGATCGCTTGGATACCCAAGCCGGAGAAAAGAGGCAGGCATGTCCATCCCCACCATGACGGAAGCGCAAAAACTGGCGGTCGATTTCGACCAGGAGGCCAACCTGCTCATCTCTGCCGCCGCCGGTTCCGGCAAGACCACCACCCTGACCGAGCGGATCGTCAAGCGCATGAAAGAGGGGCGGCTTCATCCCTCCCGGCTCCTGGTCATCACCTTTACTGAGCTGGCCGCCAAGGATCTGAAAGTCAAAATCAGCGGCCGCCTCCGCCTGGAAGCTGAGCAGCTGGCAAATGAAGAAGAAAAAAGATCCATCGACCCCTTGATCGATGAACTCAATCTGGCCCAGATCTCCACCATCCACGCCTTTTGCAACCAGGTACTCTCGGCCTATCTGCCTGCCTTCAGTGATCCGGAGGGTCATGCCTACCTGGAACCCGGCTACCGGATTCTTGACAGCAGGGAGGAGGAAAAGCTAAGAGACCAGGCCATGGATCAGGTCCTGTCCCTACTTTACAGCCAGCTGGACGCCCTGGATGCCGGCCAGCAAGCCAGCCCGGACAGCCCCCTACCCCGCAAGGCTGACCTGGACCAGCCCGGCCCCTATGTGCTAACCGGCCAGGACCGCACCTGGGCCCAATGGTTGACCGATTTTCGCAGCATCAGCCAGGCCTACTCTCCCGATCTCAATGACGACAGTCTCCGCCAGGCCCTAACCAGGATGCTGGAACAGTTGCGCAACCTCCCCCGCTACCGGGAACTGGTCAAAGCATCCCTTGACAGACTCTTTGAGCGGTCAGACGATTTCCCCGCTGCCGACGATCCGGCCGCCCTTTACTGGTGGGGGCTCTATGAAGAAAGTCTGGACCGGGCCAATCAAGCCCTGAACCAGCTGACCAGGACCGATTTTTGGCGGGAGGATCTGCCTCAATCCAAGACCAAGAGTGACAAGGACCTGTTCCAGCTCATCGCCATGATGAAGGAGGTCACTCATGCCCTGTCGACCCTGTCAGGCCATGACCCCGCCCATTGGGATGCCGTCTCGGAGGTCGGCAGACAGATCCGCGACTTCCCCCTCCCCCGGCTGACGGGCAGCCGTTCGACGTCCGACCACAGCCGGCAACGGGATGCCAGCATCATGACGATTCTGAGGGAGGTCCTGCCCCTGGCAGCCTTAATTAGCGACCGTTTCAAGCGTCCCAAACGGATCGCCGATGCCTCTATCGGTTATCCTCCTGTCTTCAGCGCCCCGGTCCAGACCATGCGCCAGGCTTTGGCAAGGGCCGCTGGGCCCGCCGCCCGTTTTATGGAAACCCTTCTTCTGGTAGACGACCAATTCCAAAAAAGCCGCTTCCAGCTCAACGCCATCCAATTCAGCGACATTGAGCATGGAGCCCTGGCCCTACTTGACCAGGAAGAGATCCGGGCCGATTATCTGGAAAAATACCAGGAGATTTATATCGACGAATACCAGGACACTTCCAGTATCCAGGACGCCCTGGTCCGCCGGATCAGCGACCGCAACCTCCTCATGGTGGGTGACATCAAGCAGAGCATCTACCGCTTCCGCTACGCCAATCCCTCCCTCTTTGCAGGCTATGAAGCCAACTCCTGCCTGGTCTTTGCCGGCCAGACACCGCCCCCCTTGGGCCCCCAAGAGTCGGGTTACCTGGCCCTTCTCAACCGTTGTTTTCGCACGCGGCCCACTATCATCGACTTCATCAATGACTTTTTCCAGTCCTTCCTGACCCGGGAATCCGGAGAGATTGACTACGATGAAAGCCAGAAGCTGATTGCAGACCAGGAAAAATGGCAGGCTTATGATGACCAGGATCAGGGCCAGTGGCCGACCGGGGTCTTCTTGGATGTTGCCACTTCCCTTAAGGGTATCCCGGAAGATGACGGGGAAGAGAAAGAAGAAAAGGATCCCGATCAACCTAGTCTGGCCAGCCTCCTGCCAGAGGACCTGCCCCTGACTGCGACCAGCCAGGAGGCCCTCATGGCAGCCCGTATCATCCGGGACCTGGTCGAAAGAGGGGTAGCCTACGATCAGATTGCCATCCTCTTGCCCACCAACAACCACTGCCGGGTTTATGAAGAAAGCCTGGCCCTTTGCGGTATCCCTGTCACTAGCCGGTCAGGCAGGCTCTTCCCGGACAGCCTGGTCTTCCGCCAGGTCGAAGCCCTCCTGTCGGTCCTGGACAACCCCCGCCAGGATATCCCCCTCCTCTCATTCATGATGGGCCCCTTTGCCCCGGACCCTTGGACCGGAGAGGAACTCCTGACCCTGGCTAATTGGGAGGAGAGCCGCCTGGACGACAATCCGGACAAGTCAAGCAAGAGGCGACTGACCTTCCACGATAAGTTCTTCTCTCTGGCCCAGACCGATGACCAAGCCCTGAGCCAAAAGGCTCAGGGCTTGGCCGCCCGGATTGACCGCTGGCGTTTCCTGGCCCAGGAGTTGGGTCACTCGGATCTTTTGGACCTGATTTTCGCTGAATGCAACTACCATGAATATCTGGCCCGATCCCGCTTTGGTGAGTCCCAAATGGCTGAGCTGGACCGACTTATGGATCTCTTGGCCAAGGAGGATCCCCTGGGATTGACCGGCCCCCGCAGGGCCCTGGAAAACCTGAGACTGACCATGGAGGAAGGACCGGCGGAGGGGACCTCTGACAAGGTGCTATTGCCTGGTGCCGTCCGGGTCCTGACCCGGCACAGTAGCAAGGGCCTGGAGTTTGACTATGTCATCCTGGGTTGCCTCAACCCCCGGGCTGGCAGGCAGGAAGGTCGACAGACCCTGCTCTTCACCGAGGAAGAAGGCCTATCGTCCGCCAGCATTGACCAGGAGGGTCTGGAGGTCATCAACAACCCCCTTCACGAAGCCAGTCGGGTGGCAGAAGCTGACCGGGAGCGGGCAGAGAGTTGGCGGCTCCTCTATGTGGCCATGACCCGGGCCATTCACGGCCTTTATCTCCTTTTTCCCTTGGACCAGGCCCAAATGGCTGACAAAGAAGCTTTCCGGTCGGTCATCGAGGAAAGCCGCTGGGCCAGCCGGCATCTGTCCCATGCCCAGCGCCGGCAAGGAGCCATCCTGCCGGCCTCCTTTTCCAGGCGCTTGAAAACGGATGCCGAACTCCTTTTGGCCTATATGGCCGTCCGTTATCCTTCTTTTATCGATAAGCTGGCAGAGACTCAGGCCGGCCAGGGAGAGGATGGCAGCCTGGAGCCCGGGGACTTCCCCCCCCTCTTTAGCAATGTCCGCGTTCAGACTTGGGAAAACCTGGTCCGAAGAATCTTCTCCCCTCCCCCCCTGGATCCAAAAGAGGAAGAGGTGGAAGCCGCCCCTTCCGACAGCCAGATAGAAGGCCCTTCACCCCTCCAACTCCTCCAGGGAGAGATCCCCTACCAGGAAGCCGCCCTGGCCCCTTCCAAGGTCACGGTTACCGAAATGCAACGTCTGGGCTTTGACCTTTCCTCAGGCCTGGCCGATGAGGCGACTGACCCTGAGGACCTTCATACCCTCATCCCCCTGGATGACCCGCAGGACCAGGAAAGCCTGGAGAAAGAAATCCTGCCCCGGATCATCAAGGCCGAAATGCCTCTGACCATGAGGGCGGGAGACAGTGCCCGCCTCAACAAGGGCTTGGAACTGGGTAGCATTCTTCACACCATTCTCCGTTTCCTGGACCTGGCAGAGCTGTCCAGCTGCCCACCCCAAGACTGTCTGTCCCTCTACCGGGCCCAGCTGGAGGACATGGTCAGCCGGGATATCATCAAAGCCTATGAGATGGATCTGGCCTGGCAACTGGCCGGGGAAACCGTCCGCTGGGCTCAAAGTGATCTGGCCAGCCGCCTGCTCAAGGTAGAAAGGTCTACTGGCAGGGTCTACCGGGAAATGCCCTTTACCCTGGCCCTGCCCTCCAAAAGTCTCAGCTCCCAACTGCCGGAAGGGGAAATAACCCTGGTCCAGGGTATGATTGACCTCTGGTTTGTCGAGGATGACGGCCAGGCCATCCTGATCGACTTCAAGACTGACCGGCTGCCAAAAGAGGACAGTGACCGCCTCCTTCGTGCCCGTTACCAGATCCAGATTGACGCCTATGCCGACGCCATTGAGCGGGCCACTGGCCGGACCGTCAAGGAACGGATCATCTGGGTTCTGCGGGAGGGAAGGCCCCTGGCCATGTGAAGAGACTGACCTGTAACACAGGACTTATTTGCCAGCGGGAGCTGACCTTGCGGTTGACAAAAAGGTCGGAAAGCTTGACAATACTGCGTGGAGGCAGATGGGTTCTGGTGTGCCCCGCGGTCTTCAAAACCGTTGAGGGGGGTTAGGAGCCTCCCGGGTGAGTTCGATTCTCACATGCTTCCGCCAATTGACGTGCGCCGGCCCTTGATGCCCTTGGCCAGAAGGGTCGGCGCCTCTTGTTTTCCGCTTGTCCGCTGCATTCGGCGAGGGCGGCTCACGGGCGGGACTTTAGGCAACAGCCGGCAGGCCCGGACCGGGCCCTCTTGAAAGGAGAAGCGGTTCTTTCCGCTAAGCAGATGACCAGACGCACAGGAACAGTTTCCAGAGGTATTCGGACGCCCATTATCAAAAGTGGCGACAACTTGACAGAGATTATCGTCGACAGTGTGCTGCTTGCGGCCGCTGACGAGGCTTTTGAGCTCAGGGACCGGGATGTCGTAGCTATCACCGAATCCATTGTGGCCCGAGCCGAAGACAACTATGCCAGCTGTGACCAGATCGCCCAGGATGTCCGGGACAAGTTTCCCGAGGGCCAGATCGGCGTCATCTTCCCCATCTTGAGCCGCAATCGTTTTGCCGTCAATCTACGTGGCATCGCCCGGGGGGCCAAACGGATTGTCCTCCAGCTCAGCTATCCTTCAGATGAAGTAGGCAACAGCCTCATGGACCTGGACGACATGGATGCCAAGGGCATCGACCCGCTCAAGGATTGTCTGACGGAAGCCCGCTATCGGGACTTATTTGGCAGTAACCCCCATAAATTCACCGGTGTGGATTATGTGGAATTTTACAGGGACATCATCGAAAAGGAGGGTTGCCAGGCTGAGATTATCCTGGCTAATGACCCCTTGGCTGTCCTTGACTATACCCCCTATACCCTGGTCTGCGATGTCCATTCCCGGGAGCGGACCAAGCGCCTGCTCAGGCGGGCCGGTGCCCAGCGGGTCCTGGGATTGGACGACCTGCTGACTACACCTGTGGGGGGCAGTGGTTACCATGCGCAATACGGGCTCTTGGGCAGCAACAAGGCCAGTGAAGAGACGGTCAAACTCTTCCCCCGCTCTGGTAAAGCCTTTGTCCAGGCGGTCTCCGATCATTTCCTGGCCCGAACAGGTAAAGAGATCGAGGTCATGATCTATGGCGACGGGGCCTTTAAGGATCCGGTTTGCAAGATCTGGGAACTGGCTGATCCGGTGGTCTCCCCCGCCTATACGGACGGCTTGTCAGGCAAGCCCCGCGAACTGAAATTGAAATATCTGACTGACAATAAATTCGCCGATCTTTCCGGACAGGCCTTGGAAGAGGCGGTCCGCAAGGCCATCGCCGAAAAGGAAGAGGATGAGGACTTTGAAACCAATGCCGGCGGCACCACCCCCAGGCAACTGACGGACCTCTTGGGTTCTCTGGCAGACCTGACCTCGGGAAGTGGGGACAAGGGCACACCCGTTGTCCTGATCCAGGGATATTTTGACAGCCTAGCCGATTGATGGTCGACCGGCTGCCAAGCCATCTTAAAGGAGTCGTACCATGAAAAAGACCATCTTAATCCGGGGCGGAGGCGACCTGGCCTCTGCCCTAATCCACAGACTTTATAATGCGGGCTTTGCCCCGGTGGTCTGTGACCGCCCCCAGCCTTCCTGCGTCCGTCGGACTGTCTCCTACTGTAACGCCATCTATGAAGGTGACTGGGAAATCGAGGGCCTGACCGCCCGCCACATCCAGTCGCTGGACCGGATCCAGGAAACCCTTGAGGCCGGCCTAATCCCCGTCCTGACTCTGGAAGACCGGCAGGTCCGTGACTTTCTAAAGCCGGATGTCTTCATTGACGCTACCCTCAGTAAAAGGAAAGCTGACTATGACATGACCTGGGCCCCCCTGGTTATCGGCTTGGGACCCAATATTGAGGCGGGTAAAGATGCCCATGTAGTGATTGAAACCAAAAGGGGCCACTATCTGGGGCGTCTGATCCGCCAGGGTCTGGCCGCCGCCAACACAGGCATACCAGGCAGCATCGAGGGTATTGATAAAGACCGTGTCCTGCGGGCACCCCGGGCCGGCAAGACCGAGAATCTGCATGAGATCGGTGACCTGGTTCAAGCGGGAGATGTCATCCTGACCGTTGATGGCCAAGCGGTCAAGACCCTGATTTCAGGCGTAGTCCGAGGTTTGATTGCCCCTGGTTTCCAAGTCAAGGAAGGCCAGAAGATCGGTGATGTCGACCCCCGGGCCGACGTCGATTATGTCAAGACTATCAGCGATAAGGGCCGGGCCATCGCCGGCGGCGTCCTGGAGGCTATCCTGGCCCATTTCAAAGAGACAAGCGCCTGACAGGGAGCCGGAAGATGAAAGCCCCCTATCCCAGCCTGAGCCTGGTCGCCTACTTGGAGGGTCTGCTTGAAGGCAGACGCGCCTTTTATCCTTCCCCCTTCCTGGTCTCTATTGTTGGTGGAGGTGGCAAGACCACCACCTTGACCCAACTTTTTCAGGCCGCCCTCCGGCCCCGTTCCATCCTGACCACAACGACTGCCATGGGGGTGCCGGGAACGGGGGGCGATCTGGCCCCTCCTTTGACTGATGAACAAAAAAGGAACCCGGCCTTGACCCGGGTCAGCCTGACGCCTCCGACCCAATCGGGCCTCTGGTTTGGTTCCCTGATCCCAGGGACCCAAAACAAGTACAAGGGCGTGGATCCCCAGGTCATGGACGGCTGGATCCGCCAGGAACGTCTGGCCGGCAAAGCGGATACTATCTTGTATTGTGAAGCAGACGGCTCCAAAAGAAAGCCCTTGAAGGCCCATGCTGACCATGAACCGGTCATCCCCAAAACCACGGACCTGACCCTGATCATCTTTGGTCTCTCGGGGATCGGCAAAAGCTTTGACGAAAGCAAGGTCCACCGCCATGACACCTTCTCCCGGGTGACTGGCCGCCAAGGGGGCCAAGCCATCCAGATGGAGGACCTTTTTGCCCTCCTCGACAGCGGGCACCTTCTCAAGGGGATTCCTCCCCTCAGTCGGGTGGCGGTCATCTTCAACCAGACCGACTGCCTGGATCCTTCCCTTCAATCCGTCCGATCCCTGGGGCTCTTGGCTGACCGGGCCCTGGAACAGACACGAATTGATGCGGTCTTTTTTTATGGCATGAGGGCGGGAAGCCGCCGGGTCTTTTACAGCAAGATCCGGGATAAATCCCTGGCTCCGCCTCTGTCTGCTGTCATCCTGGCAGCAGGCATGTCCTCTCGCATGGAGGGGGACAACAAGTTGCTCCTGACCCTGGGCGGCGAAAAGGTTATCCAAAGAAACCTGCGCCAGGTCCTGGCCAGCGATGCCTCCGATATCGTCCTGGTGACCGGTCATGACGCAAAAGCCATCGAAGAGGCGGTCCGTCCCCTCCAGCATGGCCATGACAAAACCGTCCGCCTGGTCCACAACCCCCATTACCGGCAGGGCCAGGGGGGCTCTGTGGCAAGTGGCGTCCAGGCCCTGGACCCCCGAAGCCAGTCGGCTATCTTCATCCCGGGTGACCAGCCTTTCATTAGCCCTCCCATCATCCGCCAGCTCTTGGAAGAATCATCACCAGAGGGCATAGTCGTCCCGACTGCCGGGGGTAAAAACCTTTCCCCCGTCGTCTTTGGCAGTGACTTTTATCCCCAACTGGCAGCCCTGACAGGCGATGCAGGCGGGCGTCAGATCCTGGGCCAGCATGCCCAGGCCATCCTTCATGTGCCCTTTGAGGATGACTGGTTGGGGGCCCTGGATCTGGACAGGCCCCAGGACTATGAAAAAGCCTTGGAAAGGCTGACTTGATTGATCGCCGGACCCTTATGCTATACTGACCTTCGGGTTAATCCCAAGTAGATTGTAAGGAGGTGTCGCCATGGCTAAGAGCCAGAATTACTTTGCGCCGATTCTGATGGCAGCGGATTGAGTGGCGCCGGTCGTGCCGGTGGTACGATCCGTTTTTCATTCCTGTCGGATGAAGACCTGCGGCGAGCACCTCTTATCCCAAAACGTGTCAAAATAAGAGCCTCCACCCTGTCTTAAAAGGTGTCTGACTAATCCGCCAAACCCTTTGGCCTTCCTTCACCTTGCCATCCAGGAATACTCAAGCTTTGGTTTCTCAGACCCGTGGGCTGAGATGGCGCAATGGCGCCTGTCTAATTATCTTTATTGGAGGATACATGAAAAATAAAAAGTGGCTTGCAGTCACCATTACGGGGGCCTTTATCGGCCTTGTCGGTGTGCTGCTCATGTTGCAGGGCAACCCCAAGAATATGGGACTTTGTATTGCCTGTTTTATCCGTGACACAGCCGGAGCCCTCAAGCTCCATACGGCGGCTCCCGTCTTGTACGCCCGCCCTGAAATTATGGGCCTGATCCTGGGTGCCTTTGTGATTTCCCTGGTCACCCGCGAATTCCGGGCCCGGGGCGGTTCATCCCCCCTAACCCGCTTTTTCCTGGGTTTCATGGTCATGGTCGGTGCCCTGGTTTTCCTGGGCTGCCCCTTGCGCATGGTCTTGCGCATGGCCGCCGGCGACCTTAACGCCTGGATTGGCCTTATCGGCTTCCTCCTGGGCGTCTATATCGGTTCCCTCTTCTTAAAAAGAGGCTTCTCCCTGGGCCGGACCCACAAACTCCACGCCTTTGAAGGCGCCATCGTCCCGGTCCTCCAGCTGCCCCTTTTCATCATGCTGGCTGTCTCTTCCCCGCTTCTGGCCTACTCCGAGGCGGGCCCCGGCTCTATGAAGGCCTCCATCTGGCTAGCCCTGGGCCTGGCTTTTGTTATCGGCATTCTGGCCCAGCGGTCTCGTATCTGCCAGGCCGGCGGTTTCCGCGACCTCTTCATGATCGGTGACCCCCATCTCTTCTGGGGCAATGTGGGCATCCTGGTCGTGGCCTTTGTCTTTAATCTGGCCACCAATAACTTCAATCTGGGCCTCTACCATCAACCGGTGGCCCACAGTCAGTGGATCTGGAATATCCTGGGACTGGCCGTCGTCGGCTTGGGCTCTGTCCTTTTGGGTGGTTGCCCCATGCGCCAGTTGGTCATGACCGGGACAGGTAATGTGGACTCTGCCATCACCGTCCTGGGCCTCCTGGCCGGTGCCGCTTTCAGCCACAACTTCGGTCTGGCATCTGCAGCGGATGCCTATGAAGAAGGCACCAACTTGGTTATCGGCGGTGGCACCACTGCCAACGGCCGCATTGCCGTTATCGCCTCCCTGGTCATCATGCTGGTGATTGGTCTCGTCTACACCAAACGCAGCAAGGCCAAATCTTAAGTAAGTTCTTTTGAATGGAAAGTGAGTTAAAAATGAAACGTGTTGACGCCAGGGGTCTTTCCTGCCCTGAACCTGTATTAATGACCAAGGAAGCCATCCGTGAAGGCGTCTTTCCCTTCGCCGTTTTGGTGGACGATGAGACGCCTCGTGAGAATATCATGCGTTTTGGCAAAAACAACGGTCACGAATTTGAATTGACCGAAGAAGACGGTGACTATAAGATTACCTTCAGCAAGTAAGCTGACCTGCCTGGGCCGGGCCCTGATTGTCCGGCCCAGGGAAGGATGAGGATGCTATGACCTATATTGCAACTTTTCATACCCATTTCGGGGCCATGACCTTCCTTCGACGCTTGGAAGCGATGGGTGATGACCAGGCGGAAATGGTGCCTGCCCCCCGCAAACTGTCAGTCTCCTGTGGATCGGCCGTCCGTTTTTCTTTTCCCTTTGAGGAAGAGACCATGACCGACGATGACACTGAGGGTGTCTACCTGGATGATCAGGGATCCTACACCCGCCTCTTTTACAACGATTAGTTTATACTGGGACCAGCGACCTTATATGGAAAGTGAGCTGGTTTATGTATCTCTTTATCTGTTACCCCAAATGAGGGACCTGCCGTAAAGCAAGGAGTTTCCTTGACACGCATGAGATCCCCTACCGTTTCCGCGACATAAAAGAAGACAGGCCCCAAGCCGGGGAGCTGACCGACTGGATTGCCAAAAGCGGCAAGCCTATCCGCTCCTTCTTCAATAGCAGCGGAATGAAGTACAGAGAATTGAAGCTGAAAGACAAACTGCCTACCATGAGCCAGGAAGAACAAATCCAGCTCCTGGCAAGTGACGGCATGCTGGTCAAACGGCCTCTCCTGGTCGGACCCGACCAGGTCTTGGTGGGTTACCGCCAGGGGGACTATGACGGGTTGAAGTGAGGTCTGGGATCAAGGGGGTCCTATGAAGCTGCTCGATTACGGTGAATTCCTTTACGTGGGCTTCCTCTATCTGATTACCCTCCTGCTTCCCGGGGCTATCGATTCGGTCTCCAAGGCCCTTTTTCTGGCCGCCTTCCCCGCCCTGATCGGTTTTCTCATTTTCGTCATTGACCCGGCTCAGAAGCGCAAGCAAAAAATCCAGGACCGGCGGCTATTCTTCCTGGAATTTTTCTCCTGGACCACTTTTTCAGAAAGTTATTTGATCTGGACCCTGTCCATCCTCTTTTTACGCCGCCACCTGCCTGATGCCTATCCCACCCTCATGGCCTTATGCATCTTCCTCTACCTCGCGGGCCTGGTTTTTCGGATCCTGGCTGACCTGCGCATAAAGAAACTGGCGAAAGAGGCAGAGCTGGATCCACTGGATGAATAAATGTTTTTATTGACTTGAAAGGAAATGAATTGAAAAAAAAGATTGCCCTGGGCCTGGCTCTGGCCCTCTTATTCATCGCCCTGCCCTATTTTTTCCCCAGGGACACCGCCTACCGCATCTTTTTTGCCATCCTCCTCCCCCTCTGGATGGGGGGCTCCATCCATTCGTCAGTCAAGTCTGCCAGGGAAAGAGCAAAGAAAGAAAACTATGACAGGCTCCAGTTCATCCTCTATCTGACGCCCCCTTTCCTTTTGATCCTGGTTCTGGCCTTGACCCTCTTCTTCCTTCATGTCCTTGACATGCAGGCCAGTCTGGCACCGGATCTGCTGGCTGGCCTGGTCGGAGGCGCCCTCTTTTTGGCCCTGATCATCCGGGCTGTCGGGGATATCCGCCAAAGAAGGTGCTTCCCCAAAATTGAAAAAGCAGAAGAAGAAAAAGCCCAGGAGGATTAAGGCTGGTCATCTCCCAGGATGGTGATCTGGCAGGCCCGCATGGCCTCCAGGGCCGTCTCATGACTCTGAGGCGTGACGCCGGCAGAGCAGGAGGGATCCACCCGGATCTCCACCTCCGGCAGATAGGCTTTGATTAAAAGGGCGTTGGAAATCACACAAATATCCGTACAAAGACCAGCCAGGGTGATGGAGCGGATGCTTTCCTCCTCATTCATGGCCAGGAGAACCTTGACCAGGTCCTTGGAACCGAAGGTGTCCTTTTCCAAAACCGGCCAGCTGCCAAGGGCGGTCAGCTGGGGGATGATCTCCCAACCCGGTGTTCCCTTGATGCAGTGCTCAACAGGGAGGAGTCTGCCCTCCTGGGTCTCCAGATAATCGGGGCCGTGGGTATCCTGGGTAAAGAGGATGGGACCTTCAAAAGCCTTGACCTTGTCCACCATCCGGTCCACGATAGCCCGGGCCTCCGGGGTGCCCAAGGAGCCGTCAACGAAATCTTTTTGCATATCAACAACCAGTAAAATATCCTGCATACTTACCTCCAGGGGTTGAAAAAAGGGCGTCCGGTATATCCCCGGCCGCCCTTTTAATCAGAAAGGTCTTCCTTTGGCTTGGCTCAGTCTTCCAGGAGACGGACAACCGTGCCGGAACCGACGGTCTTGCCACCTTCACGGATAGCAAACTTGAGGCCGGGTTCAATAGCGATAGGCGTGATCAGCTCAACGTCAATCTCAACGTGGTCGCCGGGCAGACACATTTCAACACCCTCGGGCAGGTGGGCAACACCTGTCACGTCAGTGGTGCGGAAGTAGAACTGCGGGCGGTAGCCGCTGAAGAAGGGCTTATGACGGCCGCCTTCGTCCTTGGTCAGGACGTAGACCTGGCCGACGAACTTGGTCAGGGGCTTAATGGAGCCGGGCTCTGCCACAACCTGTCCACGGCGGACTTCGTCGCGGGAGACACCGCGCAGGAGCAGACCGACGTTGTCGCCTGCTTCGGCGTGATCCAGCATCTTGCGGAACATTTCAATACCGGTAACGACTGTCTTTCTCGGCTCATCCGCCAGTCCGACGATTTCGACGGGGCGGTTGATGTCGATCTGACCACGCTCAACACGGCCGGTCACGACGGTGCCGCGGCCGGTGATGGTCATGACGTCCTCGATCGGGCAGGCAAAAGGCTGGTCGATGGGACGGGCCGGTGTCGGGATAAACTCGTCAACGGCTTTCATGAGCTCAAGGATGGGCTGGTAGACAGGATCGTTAGGATCTGTGCTCTCGGACTCCAGGGCCTTGAGGGCGGAGCCACGGATGATGGGGGTGTCGTCGCCGGGGAAGTCATACTCGTCCAGGCGCTCACGGATTTCCATCTCAACCAGATCCAGGATCTCTTCGTCGTCAACCTGGTCAGTCTTGTTCATGAAGACGACAATGGCCGGAACGCCAACCTGACGGGCGAGCAGGATGTGCTCACGGGTCTGGGGCATGGGGCCGTCAACGGCTGAAACGAC
>LSQX01344075.1_pt1 | contig 25724 bp, 23 predicted proteins | sample 654561 | NCBI WGS metagenome assembly LSQX01 (sample SAMN04489861, study PRJNA283612) | anaerobic digester metagenome | isolation source: 4 biogas reactors fed with cattle manure at either 37C or 55C with and... | place: Denmark: Kongens Lyngby | collected 2014 | reverse complement strand
TTTAATAATAAAACCCCTTGTTTCGCCCAACGAGTTAAATCTCCATGCGTCGGAATTTCTGAATTGGTGTCCGATTGAATTTCAATGAAAATATTTTTTAATGAAGGCGGTATCGGTACTCCTTTTCGAACAGAAAAGCACAGTCCGTGAGATTGTCCATAATCGTGATAGGGATCCTGACCAATAATGACCACTTTCACATCAGAATAAGGTGTATTATTAAAAGCATTAAAAACTTCATTCCAAGGTGGAAAACATACTTTCTCGGAATATTCGGTTCTTAAAAAATCCTTCAACCGAAGAAAATAGGGCTTTTCAAATTCATCTTTCAAAACCGCTTTCCATTCATTTTCCAGATTCATTACCATTGTGTTATTTTTGTTCAAAATTACAAGATAAATTTTTGATGGCGGGAATAGGTGATAAAACTCTGTTGGATTTAGAATTTCCTAAAGTTCTGGAACAAATTACAACTTTTTGCATTACAGAATTGGGTGAAGAAAAAGGAATGGAAATCCTTCCGTTTCGTGATTTTGGAGCGATAGAACCCGAACTCAGACGTGTGTGGGAATTTAAAATGTCCTTTAGCGAAGACAATCCGATTCCAAATCACGGGTTTGAAGCTATTGTTCGTGAATTGCATTTGTTGGAAATTGAAAACAGCGTTTTGGAAATTAGCGGATTTCGAAGAATTCTCTCCGTCTGCGAAACGACCCGCACACTTTTAAAATATTTTAAAAAATACGAGACCTTTTACACCCATCTGTTTCAAATGTCTGATAAGGTAAATTATACATCCCTTATTGCTGAAGAAATTCACAAGAAAATAAACAGATACGGCGAAATCAAAGACGATGCTTCAGAGCTTTTGGCTTCCATTAGAAAACGATTGCTGGTTGTCAAGGCTAAAATTAACTCATCTTTTGCCAAAGCACTTTCTGCCTATTCTCAAGCAGATTATCTCGATGAGATTCGTGAGTCTGTGGTTGATAACAAACGTGTTCTGGCGGTGAAAGCCATGTATCGAAAACGGGTTCGTGGAACAGTTTTGGGCAGCTCGAAAACAGGGAGCATCATTTACATTGAACCTCAAGAAACGATGGAATTCGCAAATGAATTATCCAACTTACTCTACGAGGAAAGCGAAGAGATAAAAAGAATTTTAAAACAATTGACGGAATTCATCCGGCCTTACTCTTCGCTTTTAAAAAGTTATCAAAATTATCTCGTAAACTTGGATGTCATTTATGCAAAAGCAAAATATGCATTACAAATAAACGGGGTCATTCCTATTTTAAGCAAAGAAAAAAAGATACATCTGATTAAGGCCTATCACCCGCTCTTGTTGATAAGCAATAAAAAGAGAAATGCTCAGACGTATCCTCAGAACATTCATTTGGAACCTGAAAAGCGAATTATTGTGATTTCCGGACCCAACGCAGGCGGAAAGAGTATCACTTTAAAAACGGTAGGGTTGCTTCAGGTGATGTTACAAAGTGGGATTTTAATCCCGGTAGAACCGCAAAGTGAAATATGGTTTTTTAAACGTATTTTAACTGATATTGGTGACAATCAATCAATTGAAAATCATTTGAGCACGTATAGTTATCGCTTAAAAAAGATGAATTATTTTTTAAGAAAATGCAACAGTAAGACGCTTTTCCTGATTGATGAATTTGGTACGGGAAGCGATCCGGAATTAGGCGGAGCCTTGGCCGAAACTTTTCTTGAAGAATTTTATGAACGAGAAGCTTTTGGAATTATCACGACACATTATACCAATTTAAAGTTGTTGGCAAATGAACTTCCGCATGCTGTCAATGCAAATATGCTTTTCGACAGTCGTTCATTAGAACCTCTCTACGAGTTGCAAACCGGTGAAGCCGGAAGTAGTTTTACTTTTGAAGTTGCTCAAAAAAACGGAATTCCATACAGTTTGATAAACCGTGCTAAAAAGAAAATCGAAAAAGGAAAAGTCCGATTTGACAAAACCATTGCAAATCTTCAAAAAGAGCGTTCAGCACTTCGAAAAACGTCAAAATCTTTAAAAGAAGAAGAACAAAAAGTCAAATTGGAAGGACAACAATTGGAAGAGGTAAATGCACGGGTTCGTGAAAAGCTGGAAGATTATCAGGAGCTTTTTGACATGAATCAGAAAATGATTGTCCTTGGGCGTAAATTTGATAATCTGGCTGAAAATTACTCCAAAAATAAGCGTAAAAAGCAACTGATTGATGAGTTGATGAAATTGGTTTTAATTGAAAACAGCAAGCGTAAACCGGTGGCTCCCAAGCAGAAAAAAGAAAAGAAAAAACTCCTGAAAGAAGTTGAGGAAAAAGTAAAAGTCATTCGAGAGGAAAAAAAGATTAAAAAAGAAAAGGAAAAAGAAGCCCCTCCCCAAAAGCCCAAGATTCCTTTAAAAGTAGGAGATCGTGTCAGGATGATAGACGGAAAGGCCATCGGGACAATAGACAGCCTCGAAAAAGATAAAGCGATCGTAAATTATGGTATTTTCACAACAAATGTCAGTGTAGCTGCTTTGGAAAAAGTTTAAGCATTTTCCAAAGTAGCTATAAATTCATCGGTCATTTCCAAATTGTGAAATACATTTTGCACATCGTCTTCATCTTCAAATTTTTCTTCGAGTTCGATAATTTTTTCAGCTTGTTCTATCGGAAGTGTTACCGTGGTCATGGGAAGATATTCCACAAGCGCATTTTGAGTTTCGATATTTAAATCCTCAAGGGCTTTAGACATATTCCCAAATTCACCGAACGGCGTAATAATTCTAATAAAATCATCTTCTTCTTCATTTTCTAAAGATTCCAGTCCGTTTTCTATCAGTGAAAGTTCCAATTCATCAAAAGGCATGGAAATATTTTTTTTCTCGATAGTAAAAATTCCTTTGCGCTCAAACAAAAATTCCACAGAGCCGTTTTTTCCAAGTGAACCTCCACTTTTGGTAAAAATAGAACGAATAATTGCTACAGTTCTGTTGGTATTATCGGTGGTACATTCAATTAAAAAAGCAACCCCGTGAGGACCGTATCCTTCAAAAGTGACGCGTTCAAAATTTTCACCTCCTTCTCCACTCGCTTTCTTAATTGCATTTTCAATATTATCCTTAGGCATGTTGATTCCGCGTGCATTCAAGATAGCATTTCTCAAAGCGGGATTCGCATCAGGATCTGGACTTCCGCCTTCTTTAATGGCGACGTTTATTTCTTTAATTGCTTTGCTAAACATTTTAGAGCGCTTGGCATCTGCTGCTCCTTTTTTTCGTTTGATATTTGACCATTTACTATGACCAGCCANNTCTTAATAGTGGTAAATTATACAAAAATCGTATGAATAGACTACATTTACAACTTTCTACACATTCATCTGACTAAAATGAGCACCTCATTAGATTCACACATCATTTTATTTGACGGCGTTTGCAATTTATGTAATGGATTTGTACAGTTTGTAATAAAAAGAGACAAGAAAGCACGTTTTCAGTTTGCTTCACTGCAATCGCCTGTTGCCGAGAAACTTTTAAAATCCTATCATCTTTCTAACAAAACCATGGAATCGGTTATTTTAATTCACAAGAACAAAAACAAAGTTTGGACTGAGTCATCTGCTGTTTTAAACATTCTCAGAAATTTAAACGGCCTGTACCCTTTTTTATATGGTTTCATTATCATCCCTAAAGGAATAAGGGATTTTTTTTACCGCCAGATTTCTAAAAATCGGTACAAATGGTTTGGAAAACGTGATGCATGTATGATTCCTTCTCCGGAGATTAAAAAGCGATTTTTGGAATAAAATTTATCGACTCCGAATTGCACTTGGAACCGATTCACCTTTCCAAACAAATGTGTAAAGCCACATGAGCGTAAACGTGGGAATGATATCGGTGTATGGCATAATTTCTTCTATAAACACGATGATGGCTGCAATTTTACCTTGCTTTCCCGGATACATTTGTTTCATTTTTCGCGCTGCATACGGAGCCCAAATGAAATCGAGAAAAGGACCTACCAACGGAATTCCCATAGTAGCCATACCGATTAAATCGTAAACAATCCCTTTCTTAAGAAGCTTATATTTATCTGAATGTGTATTTTTCATCGTTGTTTATTTATCAAAAATCAAACCATTGTTAAGTTAAAAAACATACTCGTCACGCTGTCTGATTTCAATAAACGTTTTAATTCATTATATGTTATTGCGGTTAAGTGATTAAATTGTAATTTCACAGCAAAATTAACTTATGATTGAAGCGACTAACATTCATAAATATTTTGACGATCTTCACGTGCTAAAAGGCGTTAACTTACACATCAAACCCAAAGAAATAGTTACGATTGTAGGTGCATCCGGAGCAGGAAAAACGACGTTGCTTCATATTTTGGGAACGCTCGATTCCTATGCAAAAAACAAAGATACGATCTTACTTATCAATAAAATAAACGTAGGAAACCTCTCTGGAAATAAATTGGCCCGATTTCGAAATGAAAATTTGGGTTTTATTTTTCAGTTTCATCAGTTGCTTCCCGAATTTACCGCTGTAGAAAATGTGTGTATTCCTGCATTTATCAAAAGAACTTCCAAAACAGAAGCGATAAATCGTGCAAAAGAATTACTGTCTTTTTTAGGGCTTTCTCATCGGTATGATCACAAACCCAACGAAATGTCGGGAGGAGAACAACAACGCGTGGCAGTCGCCAGAGCATTGATAAATAATCCTGCCATTATTTTAGCGGATGAACCAAGTGGAAATCTGGACACGGAAAGTGCAGAAAATCTACACAATTTATTTTTCAAACTCCGGGACGAATTCGGACAAACATTTGTGATTGTCACTCACAATAAAGAACTTGCCAATATGGCAGACAGAAAACTCACCATGCAGGATGGAGTAATTATTCGAGAAAGTAACAAATGAATCCCGCTGAACTCAAAGATTTTTTAGACGAAAAAGTAATTCAATACAACCGTCCGGATTTTATAGAATCCGATCCGATTCAAATTCCACATCTTTTTACCGAAAAAGAAGATATTGAAATTGCTGCTTTTTTAATTGCAACCATTGCTTGGGGAAATCGAAAAAGCATCATCAACAACGGACACCGTTTGATGGAAATCATGAATCATTCTCCCTATGAATACGTGATGAATTTTGAAAAAAATAAAGTTTCAGATCAAGTCTATTCTTTTGTTCACAGAACATTTAATTCTGTGGATTTGATTTATTTTTTTCAAGCATTGAAAAATATCTATCAAAATCACGGAGGGCTTGAAATCATTTTCACAAAAAACAAATCACATGATAACTTACAGGAAGCCATCAGTGTTTTTAAAAGGATTTTTTTTGAGTTGCCACATCCTGCGAGAACTGAAAAGCATGTGAGTGACCCTCTAAAGAATTCTGCTGCTAAACGAATCAATATGTTTTTGCGTTGGATGGTTCGGAACGATAATGCTGGCGTAGATTTCGGTATCTGGAAATCCATAACTCCTTCCCTACTTTCGTGTCCGTTAGATGTTCACAGTGGAAACGTAGCACGAAATCTCGGGCTGTTAAACAGAAAACAAAATGATGCACGAGCCGTAAAGGAATTGGATTTTCAACTGAGAAAATTAGATGCAGAAGATCCGGTTAAATACGATTTTGCGTTGTTTGGATTAGGAGTCTTCGAAAAATTTAGCGTTTAATCGTGTTAGAGATAATACTATTAGTGTTAACTAAATTCTAAAAAATCTATTATCTTTACCTATAACAAACCTCAATTTTTTCTATGTCACTATTAAATACAGGCTTATTATCGCTCTCACTTGATAATCAGACGCGCGTAGTAGATGTGAAGTCTGCTTATTTTTTAGATATCCTTCCCGAAAAAGATTTTGATCAACTTACTTATCTTGCTACAAACATCTGTAAATCGCCCATGGCCATGATTACGGTCACGGACACCAAAAATATTTTCTTAAAATCGCAGCACGGAATGGATAATTTAATTGTCTCCACCGATGTTTTTGAGTTTTGTAATGCAACCATTCAAAGTGATAAGGATATTTTCATTATCAATGACGTTTCTCACTTTCCGGCATTTGAAACAAACTCTTTTGTAAAAAAGAATAAAATAGTTTTTTATGCAGGAATCAAAATCTTCAATCCTGAAGGTAAAATATTGGGGACTTTGTGTGTGTTCGATAAAAAAAGCAGAACGCTTTCCAAAAGGCAAAATAACGGTCTGTACTCGCTTGCATATCAGATTTCAAGATTGTTTAAAGTTAGAAAATTCAACCGTAAGATGTTAGATGTCCAAGAAGAATTACAAGAGCGAAATGAAGAATTAAAAAATTTTGCCGGCGTTGTTTCGCATGATATGAAGATGCCACTTGCCAATATGATTTTAACATCGGACATTCTCAAAAGTAAATACGGAGATGTTTTGGACGATCAAGGGAAACAATATTTAGATTATCTAAAACAATCTGCCCTCACTTTAAGTGATTATATTTCAGGAATTTTGGAGCATTACGAAAGTGACAAAACAGCGTCTGCAAGAAAAGAAGTTTTTGATACACAAGATTTATTTGAAGATGTTATCGATTTGCTGAATATCAATAGCAATTGCGATATCAATGTTCCCAATAATATTGAGATGAATGCAAACAGAATTGCATTGCAACAGATTTTAATCAACCTCTTGACAAACAGTCTTAAGTACAACGATAAAGAATATACCCAAATCAATGTGGAATGTGAAGATTTAGGCGAATTTTATCAATTTAAAATTGCAGACAACGGTCCCGGCATTCATCAGAACGATATGAAACGTATTTTTGAATTATTTGCTACCACGAGCAATCACGATCGATTTGGACGAAAAGGAAATGGAATCGGGCTTTCAACGGTAAAAAAACTCGTTAAAAAATTAGACGGAGACATTCACGTATCTTCTGTTTTAGGTGAAGGCACCACCTTTGAATTTACCATAGCAAAATAGCAACATTGAAAGTTTTAAATAGAAATTGGTATAATTGCGCGCTATTTCTATCTTTGAATCTTATTTAAAGAAATGCAGTTCAAATATCCCGAGATACTTTTCGCACTTTTTCTGCTGCTGATTCCGATTATCATCCATCTTTTTCGTTTACGTAGATTTCAGAAAACCGAATTTACAAACGTTGCTTTTCTTAAAAAAATAGTTCTTCAAACACGAAAAAGTTCACAACTAAAAAAATGGTTGACATTGTTGATGCGATTGCTCGCTTTTGCGTGTATTATCCTAGCGTTCAGTCAGCCCTATTTTCCCTCGGAAACAACAGTTTCAGAAGCTGATGAAACCTTGATATATGTTGATAATTCATTCAGTATGCAAGGAAAAATAGGCAATTCCACCTTATTAGAACAAGTTGTCAAAGATTTGTATGAATCTGTAAAAAATGAAACCACTTTCCATTGGTTTTCAAATGATTCAGAACATTTAAATGTCACAGCTCACGATTTTAAAAATGAAATAGCAAACCTCACTTACAGTTCGCAATCACTGAGTGCCAACGAAGTTTTGCTGAAAGCTGACAAAATGTTTTCCAATCGGGCAAATACCACTAAAAACCTGATTTTCATTTCCGATTTTTCCGGAATGGATGAATTCCCTGAAATTCCCGATAATATCGCTTTAAAAGCCATTCAAGTACGTCCTCAAAATCCGTCCAATATCGCAGTAGACACCGCCCATGTCATCGCTAAAACCGGGGATAAAATAAATCTTGAACTAACGTTATCAAGACAAGGTGAAACTCCAAATCAAGTTCCGGTTTCTATTTACAACAAAGACCAATTGGTTGCAAAATCTACCCTTGAGTTTTCTGATTCCAATCAAGTTACATCCGTTTTTGAATTGGATGTTACCAATGGATTGGAAGGCTATATTGAAGTGACAGATGCTGAAATTTTATATGATAATTTACTTTATATAAGTGTTAATAAATCTCCTAAAATCAATGTGTTAGACATTTATGAAAATCCGGTATCTTACACCAAACGTCTGTTTGACGATACAGATTTTGATTATACAGCCTCTGCAATCAAATCATTAAATTACGCTCAAATTCCACAGCAGCATTTCATTGTACTAAATGATTTAAAAACCATTCCGGATGCATTAACTGCGNNGGACATGGATGCATACAATCAATTGTTGAATACTTTGAAACTAGGAACTTTAAGTAGTTTGGTTCAGCAAGAAAAGCGAATTACGAATATTGTTTTTTCTCATCCACTTTTTGACAATGTTTTTGAACAAGAGGTCACTAACTTTCAGTATCCTTCAGTTGAAACGTATTTTCAACTTGCATCAACTGCAACTCCGGTATTGCAATTTGAAGATGCTACCCCTTTTTTAGTGGAACGTGACGGAGTTTATTTATTTACTGCTTCGCTTTCAATCGACAACAGTAATTTTATCAATTCTCCTTTAATTGTTCCGACCATGTATAATATGGGACTTCAAAGCTTGCCATTGTCCGCATTGTATTATACTATAGGCGAAACGAATGAAATAATGATTCCGGAGACGCTGTCGGAAAATGAGATTTTAAAAATCCGAAAGAATCAAGAAGAGTTTATTCCGCTGCAACAGACAAAAAGCACCCATGTTGTTTTAACAACTAATGATTTGCCTGAAAAGGCGGGCATTTATGAAGTAGTTAGAAACGGAAATGTATTAAAATCACTAAGTTATAATTACGCACGAAGTGAAAATGTCATAAACTATGCAAATCCGAATCATTGGGAAGGCGCAGAAGTTTATGATGACATTCCGAAATTATTGTCAGCCATCTATCACGATGACACAACGAATGGATTGTGGAAATGGTTTGTTATTTTTGCAGTCCTATTTTTAATTAGTGAGATGCTCATTTTAAAATTCCTTAAATAGCAGATAAATACCCTCCTGACTTATGAAAATTCTACTAAAAAATGCTGTCATTATTGATAAAACCTCAAAACATCATCAAACAAAAAAAGATGTTTTGATTCAAGACGGAATCATAAAGGAAATTGCACCTACGATTGAACCGACAGATGCTTTTGAAGAAGTGCATAAAGAAAATCTGCATATTTCTCAAGGTTGGTTTGACAGCAGCGTTTCTTTTGGCGAACCCGGATACGAAGAGCGAGAAACTATTGAAAACGGATTGAAAGTAGCGGCTTCCGGCGGATTTACGGCAGTTGCCATGAATGCGAATACGTTTCCATTAGCAGACAATCGAGGAATTTTGCAATACATTCAAACCAAGGCAAAAAATCACGCAGTTTCTTTGTTTCCCGTCGGCGCTTTGACAATGGAGAGTAAAGGGAAAGATTTGGCAGAATTATACGATATGAAACAAGGCGGTGCCATTTCATTTTACGATTATAAAAAACCGATAACCAATGCCAATCTCTTAAAACTCGCTTTGCAATATACTCAGGCTTTTCAGGGACTTGTTCAATCCTTTCCTCTAGAAATGAGTGTTGCTAACAAAGGTTTTGTTCATGAAGGCATTCACAGTACTTCATTGGGATTGAAAGGAATTCCTTCTTTTGCTGAAGAATTGCAAATTGCAAGGGATATTAAAATACTGGAATATACCGGTGGAAAACTGCATATTCCGACAATATCGACTAAAAATTCCGTAGAACTCATTCGCAATGCAAAAGCAAAAGGATTAAACGTAAGTTGCAGTGTCGCTGTTTTTAATCTGATGCTGACAGATGAAATCTTAAATACGTTTGACACCAATTATAAGTTATTACCGCCACTTCGTGAAGCTGAAGACATTCAAGCACTTTTAGAAGGTCTGATTGATGGAACTATAGACGGAGTAACTTCCGATCACAATCCAATGGATATCGAACACAAAAAAATGGAATTTGATCTGGCCTCTTATGGAAGCATCGGTTTGGAAGCTTGTTTTGGAGCATTAAATCAAGTGTTGGATATCAGTTTAACAATCAAAGTATTGACGAATTTGAAAAAAATTTTTGGAATTGAAGGCAAGTCGATTGCGAAAAACAATCCGGCGAATTTAACACTTTTTAATCCGGAGGTATCATGGAAATTTAAGGATTCGGATATCATTTCTTCCTCTAAAAATGCAGCTTTGTTGAATCAAAATTTACGCGGAAAAGTTTACGGAATTTTTTCAAACAACCAACTAATTATTTCGTGATGAAGTCTTTCAGTGGTCGACAAACCGCAATGTTGGCTTACATACCGATTGTGGGTTTTTTAATCGCATTTTCTATCAATCGCGACGTAAAATCAGATTTTGCTACTTGGCATATTAAAAACATGTTCGGGCTTTTTATTTTATTTTTTGCAGCCTTGGTTTTTATGTCGACAGAATCTCCCGTTATTGGAGACATCTTGTGGCTTATTACTTTTTTGTTGTGGATTTACTCATTCTTTATGGCTCTATTCAATAAAAAACAAGGAATTCCTTTTTTAGGAAATAAACTTCAAAAATGGTTTACTTTTTTGAATTAATTTCCGGTTCTTTTTCTTTCTGCTTATCAATATTTTAACGAATATCACCGGTACAATAACTTATTTTTGTCCGTATGGAAAAACAGACATTAATTTTAGAACACAATTACAGAGCACCAATTATCAACTCCCCTAACCCACCGGCAATTATTATGCTTCACGGTTTTGGAAGTGACGAAAACGATTTGTTTTCTTTCTCATCCGAGTTGCCCAACGAATATGCCATTATTTCACTAAAAGCCCCGATTCGGTTAGAACCTTATGGAAATGCGTGGTACAACATTTATTACGATCATCCGCAGGGAAAATTTAGCGATGACGAACAAGCCATTGCTTCCCGAGATCTTGTGGCTCGCTGTATAGATGAAATTGTAAGCAAGTATAAAGTTGATTCACAGCGAATTACACTTATTGGATTTAGTCAAGGAACCATTTTAAGTTTTGCGGTTGCTTTAAGTTATCCGGAGAAGGTAAAAAATGTAATTGGTCTTAGCGGATATATCAATAAAGACATTTTAGTGTCTGACTATACAGAAAAAAATCACAGCAATTTACATATTTACACCTCACACGGAACTCAAGATCAGGTGATTCCCATTGATTGGGCAAGGCAATCGAAACCGTTTTTGGAGCAATTAAATATTGATTGTACTTATTCTGAATTTCCTGTGGGACACGGTGTAGCTCCCGAAAATTTTATGGAATTAAAAAACTGGTTGCAGAATCATCCGTAATTATTTGGGATAAATTAACGAACCGAGGTTTTGAAAATTGATATTGCCGTTTTCATCGAAAGTAAATTCAATAAGGAGTTCTCCCCAATGATTTCCATCCGTGAAATCTGCGAGAATCCAACGATGGTTTAGGAATTTAATTTTATTGATTTTCATTCCGGCTTCCATTCCTTCATAAGGAATTAAGGGATTGTTTTTATGCTCAAAATTTTTCTCGTAAATCTGTTCGCGAATGTGATTTTCAACTTGTTGAACTTCATATCCCAGATTTTCTATATAAGTCATGGCATTTTCATTTCCGCTCAAAGTGAAGTAATTCAATTCTGCAACTTGATTTTGAAGCGAATCCAATAGCGTGCTTTTTGCTTCGTTTTTTGCTCGTAAATTTTCTATTTGTTTATCTTGTGTTTCGAATATGCTCTTTTGATTCATATATTGAAAAATGAGCAATAGAATTGTAAATAGAAACAGATATAAAAAAATTTGTCTTTTCATAAGATTTAAATCGTAATAGTTAAGGTGTCGTATGCAAGATGGATGTTTGGTGGCAATTCGTTCTCTACTTCTGCATGAAATCCAAGATGGTGACTTATGTGCGTAAAATAGGTTTTTTTAGGATTGATATGTTGTGCCAATTCGATGGCTTCATTTAATGTTAGATGTGAATAGTGAGCTTCTTTTCGCAAGGCATTCAACACAAGTACTTTGGTTCCATAAATTTTTTTCAATTCTTCCTTGCTAATCGTTTTGATATCCGTCAAATATGTAAAATCATCTATGCGAAATCCCAAAACGGGAAGTTTGTCGTGCATAGCTTCAATGGGAATTATTTTTTTGCCTCCCAGATAAAAAGGGTTGTCTTTATTAATTAATTTTTCTTCCACGCTCGGCGCACCCGGATACCGATTTTTTGTTGTAAAGATATAATCAAAACGTTCTTTTAAAGATATAAATACACGTTCATGCGCATAAAAAGGCATGGCACCTTGCCGATAATTATAAGGTCTGATTTCATCCAAACCGGCAGTGTGATCGGCGTGCTCGTGTGTAAATAAAATTGCATCCAACTTTTTTACATTTTCACGGAGCATTTGTTGTCTGAAATCCGGACCACAATCAATAACAATTGCAAAATCGTCCCATCTTATCAAAGCAGATGTACGAAGTCTTTTATCTCGAGAATCATCACTTAAACATACAGGATGATCACTCCCGATAATGGGAATGCCTTGAGATGTTCCGGTACCAAGAAAAGTTATTTTCAATTTCGGCGATAAATTTTGTCTGTCCGTTTTTTTTCAGACCAACGGCAAAAATAACAGATTTCTTTATTTATGGCGCTATGACTTGAAGTTTCATGAAATTATAATTTATTCACCGACCAATTCCAGAATTTGCGCCGCGTGATCTTTGGTTTTCACCTTGTCAATCACTTCGTCAACCTTTCCGTTTTCGTCGATAATAAAGGTCATGCGGTGAATTCCTTCATAGGATCTTCCCATAAATTTTTTAGGCCCCCAAACACCAAAAGCATTGATAACTTCTTTATCTTCATCTGCCAGTAACGGATAGGGGAATTTGTATTTTTCGTGAAAATTCTTTTGTCTTTTGATGCTATCCGCACTTACGCCTATTATTTCAAAACCTATGTCTTGAAGCGTTTTATAATTGTCTCTCAAATTACAGGCTTCGGCAGTACAACCCGGAGTGCTTGCTTTCGGATAAAAGAATACAATCCACTTTTTTCCTTTAAACTGAGAAGAAGAAATAAGATTTCCGTCTTGATCTTTCGCTGAAAATTCGGGAACAATGTCGCCTTTCTTTAATGGTGTCATAATGTTTATTTTTGCATAAAAGTACCTTAAAATGACCAAAAAAGAAAAGATTCAGTTCATCATTACAACATTGGACGAACTTTACCCCGAAGTTCCGATTCCGTTAGACCATAAAGATCCATATACTTTATTGATAGCCGTGTTGTTATCTGCACAAAGCACGGATGTTCGTGTCAATCAAATAACGCCATTACTTTTTGAAATTGCCGATAATCCATATGATATGGTGAAACTTTCTGTCGAAGAAATTCAGGATATCATCCGTCCGGTGGGTTTGTCTCCCATGAAGGCAAAGGGAATTCACGGATTGTCACAGATATTAATAGATAAATACGACGGTCAAGTTCCTCAGGATATTGAATTGCTCAAAGAATTGCCTGCTGTTGGTCATAAAACAGCCAGTGTTGTAGTAAGTCAGGCTTTTAACATTCCTGCATTTCCTGTGGATACGCATATTCACCGCACGATGTATCGCTGGGGATTATCCAACGGAAAAAATGTGGTTCAGACCGAGCGTGATGCCAAAAGACTTTTTCCGAAAGATTTATGGAATAAAATTCACCTTCAAATCATTTGGTATGCACGTCAATACTCACCTGCTCGCGGATGGGATTTAGATAAGGATATCATCACGAAAACCATTGGCAGAAAGTCGGTTATTCGCGATTATTTAAATAAAAAGAAAAAATAAAATTACTGCGTTCCGTAAGTATCAAAAAGGTAAAGTAAACTTGCCATAGCAGCAGCACCGAGTTCCAATTCGCGTTTGTTAATTTTATCAAAAGTATCGGTTACAGCGTGATGAACATCAAAATAACGTTGACTGTCGGGTAGCAATCCCACCAACACATCACAATATCCTTTTAAAGGGGTCAAATCGGGTGCACTATAACCCGGTCTGAAAACGTGAATGAAGTAAGGTTCAAAAAGTTTTTTCCAACTGTTGATTTGCTCCAGATTGGCCTGATCGGTATCTATGGAGAAACCACGTGGAGAAAATCCGCCGGCATCACTTTCAAGAGCAAAAAGATGCCGTTCGTTTTTTCGCTTGGCTTCTTCTGCATATTTTCTTCCACCACGCAGTCCGTTTTCTTCATTGGCAAATAAGACAATGCGAATGGTATGCTTGGGTTGATATCCGATTTTTTTAAATATTCGCAATACCTCCATGCTTTGTGCCACTCCTGCCCCATCATCATGTGCTCCGTCACCAACATCCCAACTGTCTAAATGAGCTCCGACCAGCATGTATTTCTCCGGATATTCAGAGCCTTTTAGTTCACCGATAACATTATAGCTTTGGACATCCGGCCAATTTTTGGAATTAATTTTAAAATAGAATTTCAAACTGGGATTCAATCGAAGCATGCTGCTTAAATATTCTGCTCCATTTGTACTGATTGCGGCAGCGGGAATTTTCTTTTCTTCGGGTAAATCTCCGTAACTCATTCCTCCCGTATGCGGATAATCGTCAAGACGAAGTCCCAATGAACGGATAATCATACCTACGGCTCCGTATTTTGCAGCTTCCGCGGCACCGTAAAAACGCAGTCGCGAGACTTCGCCATAAGCTGAAAATGTATGAATGTGCTCCGGATTCATCGGACGGTTGATAAATACTATTTTTCCTGAAATTTTAGATTCTCCGAGCTTTGCTATCTCTTCCAGACTTTTTACTTCAATGACTTCTGCTTTTATCCCGAGATTCGGAGTGGCTACGGAGCCTCCCAACGCCAGGATATCAACTACATTATTTACACCGTTCGCCGATTCAATATAAGCATATTCTTTAAAACCACGCGTCCATTTTGGCACCATGACCGGTTGTTTCCAAACTTTGTCTAACCCGAGCTCATTTAATTGAGATTCCGTGTAGGCAATCATTTGTTCTTCTTGAATGGATCCGGAAAGTCGCCCGCCGATATTATTTGCGATGTAGTCCAGCCATTCATGACTTTTTCCATCTGTTAATGCTGTTTTATAGATTTCTTTTAGCATCAATGAATCAGATTCAAAATTTTGACTTTGTACGTTTATAAAAACAAATAGTAAACTAACGAAAGAGAACAAAGCAGATTTTTGCATAGAAAATATTTTATACCGAATAGAAATTATCGTATTGCATAAGTACGAACGTCTTCTTCACTGATTTCTTTTTGTCCGAGAATTATAAGTCTTTCAACCACGTTTCTAAGTTCGCGTATGTTTCCGGTCCATTCCTGATCTTGAAGTAATTGTACAGCTTTGTTTGAGAATTTTTTGGCAGCAATTCCCTGCTCCTCGGCTATTTTTTGAGAAAAGTGTTCAATTAAAATCGGAATGTCTTCTTTTCTGTCTTTCAATGGAGGCACTTGAATTAAAATTACGGCGAGACGATGGTATAAATCTTCACGAAAACGACCTTCCTTTATTTCAGATTTTAAATCTTTATTGGTCGCAGCAATTACCCGAACATCCACTTTTAGATCTTTATTGCCACCTACGCGTTGCACTTTGTTCTCTTCCAATGCACGAAGAACCTTTGCTTGCGCCGAAAGACTCATATCTCCGATTTCATCTAAAAACAAAGTACCTCCGTTAGCAGCTTCAAATTTTCCTTCTCGTTCTTTGTTTGCCGAGGTAAATGCACCTTTTACGTGTCCGAATAGTTCACTTTCAATAAGTTCACTTGGAATGGCGGCACAGTTCACTTCAATGAGAGGGCCGGAACTTCGTTGACTTTTTTCGTGTAACCAATGCGCAACCAATTCTTTTCCTGTGCCATTGGGACCGGTAATTAAAACGCGGGCATCTGTGGGAGCTACTTTTTCAATCATGGATTTTATTTGTTCCATGGATTTGGAATTGCCCACCATTTCATAATTTTTGGATACTTGCTTTTTTAAACGTGTATTTTCTGCTACCAACTCTTTATTGTCAAGTCCAATGCGAACGGTATTTAAAAGTCGATTTAAATCGGGGGGTTTGGAAATATAATCAAAAGCGCCCATTTTCATAGCCTGAACGGCTGTGTCTAAATCTCCATGTCCTGAAATCATGATTATTGGTATTTCAGGTTTTATCTTTTTTGTCGCTTCTAAAACTTCGATACCATCCATTTTTGGCATCTTTATATCACAAAGAATCAAATCAAAATCTTCATTTTTTATTTTTTCAATTCCTTCAAGACCATCTTCAGCTTCAACTATTTCATACGTTTTATTTTCTTCAGAAAGAATCTTTGTCAATACACGTCGAATGGCAGCTTCATCCTCGATAATTAAGATTTTAGACATTTAGATTGTATTTTTTTAATAAAAATTAATATTTAAGCCACTTTATAAGTTCCTTATAACTGGGTTTTTTACCGTACATCAGGATTCCCACTCTGTATATTTTGGCAGCAACCCAGACTACGAGTATAAAAGTAGCAAAAAGAATAGCAACAGAAATTAATTGTTGCCATAATGGAACACCAAAAGGAATTCGCATCAACATTACGATGGGAGAAGTGAATGGAATGTATGAAAAAATCTGAGAAACCGATCCGTGTGGATTGTCAATCACTGTAAAAAAACCTACGTAAATACCCAAAACCAAGGGCATGACAATAGGCATCATAAATTGTTGCGTATCGGTTTCACTATCAACGGCAGCGCCTATCATGGCATACATGGACGCATACAACAGGTAGCCCCCAATAAAAAATAGGATAAACATGATGATGAGATTCAAAATGGGCAAATTCATGATTTCCATCATGATTATGGTATACATATCTTGAATTCCTTCAGTATTATTTGTGTCAAGGGTTTGTTGTGTGGAAGCCATGGTCGAAGTTGTATCGATTCCAAATAAGCTGGAAGCTACGGTCATCAATATAAAAATCAACAAAACCCAAGCTATAAATTGAGAAATTCCGGCGAGTGTAGTTCCTAAAATTTTTCCCAAAAGTAAAATTCGAGGTTTTACGGAAGAAATAATCACTTCAATTACCCGACTTGTTTTTTCTTCAATTACGCTGCGCATAATCATATTTCCGTAAATAATGATAAACATAAAGAGCAGATATCCTGCCAATCCACCAAAAATCAACTTGAGTCCGGCACCCATTTTGGAGGTTTCTTGTCCTTTATAGGTTTGTTGATTAATGTCTAATTTTAATTGTAATTTATCGATAATTTCCGGATCCATTCCCGCTTCTTGAAGCTTCAGCGCATTCAATTTTTTTTCCAACATGTCAGTCATGTTGTTCATAGCTGTTAATGAAGGCGTGTCAGGCGAATAAAAGGTAATCCTTTTAGATAATTCGTCAAGATTTGTAGTATTGGGAATGTGCAATAACCCGTAAACCTCATCGGTCTCTGTTTTTTCTTTTGCATTATCAAGCGTAGTATCAAACAGAAGTTGATATTTTAAATTTGTCGAATTGTTGAATTCTCCAATAAAAATATCGCTCTCATCAAGGACATAAATAGTGCGGACTGTGCTGTTATTTACACTTGATAAATAGGCAACAAGTGCTACAATTCCAACAAAAATCAACGGACTTAAAAAAGTCATTACAATGAAAGACTTATTGCGTACTTTGGTAAGAAATTCTCTTACGATTATGAGTGACAGGTGATTCATTCTTTAATTGTTTTGAATGTTCTGAATAAAAATATCATTGGCAGAAGGGATTACTTCTACAAAATGTGTCAATCTCCCCATAGAAGTCAATTCCTGTATAAGTTGATTCGGAGTGATATTTTCCGGAATTTGGATTCGGAATTGCAATTCGTCATAAATACTTTTAAAAGAAGCTTTTGACAAAGTATATTTTTCTGATAATTTGGCGCTTGTCAAATCTTTATTTTCGGTAGCCAAACCAATTTCAAAAGTATTGCTTTTATGAGCTCTTTTAATGTCAATTAATTTTCCGTCCAAAATTTTATTGGATTTATGAATCAATGCGATGTGATCACACATTTCTTCAACAGATTCCATTCGGTGCGTGGAAAAAATTATTGTCGCTCCTTCTTCGCGTAATTGCAAAATTTCATCTTTAATAAGATTGGCGTTAATCGGGTCAAAACCACTAAAAGGTTCATCAAATATAAGTAGATCAGGATNNGTGAAGCACCGTCACGACAAATTGTATTTTTTGCGCCATTCCTTTCGACAATTCCTGAATATTTTTATTCCACCAATCGCCGATATCCAGACGGTCAAACCAATATTTTAACCGTTGTTTTGCTTCATTTTTGGAAAGGCCTTTAAGTTGTGCCAAATACAGTGCTTGCTCTCCGACTTTCATTGTTTTATACAGACCGCGTTCTTCCGGAAGATATCCGATATCTCGAATATGAACAGGTCGCAAAGGTTCACCGTCTAAAATAACGGAACCTGAATCCGGCATGGTGATTTGGTTAATAATGCGTATTAATGTTGTTTTTCCAGCTCCATTCGGACCTAACAGTCCGTAAATGCTTCCTCTGTCGATGGAGATTGAAATGTCATTCAATGCTTTATACGCTCCATAAAACTTGGAAACATTGTTAATTTCTAATAGTTTTCCCATATATTTTTCTTAGTATCAAAAATATTTGTCTCGCAAAAATAATCAACAAATTGTGATTATTTTTTAAATATTAATTTCGAAATACGATTCTTTCCCGCAGCAAATGCCAATGTATCGTTTACAAATTCTAGTGCGTAGAAATTTTCATCCGAAAGACTTTCCCAGTGATGCCCTCCGTTGTTGCTGTATGAAATTCCCGAGGGGCCCAAACTGACAATTTTTTTTCCTTCACTACCGGGAACGTATTTAACAGAAGACTGATACCCCGGAGTTTCCCCACTCGACAGCGTCCAAGTTTTTCCGCCATCGGTTGTAATGGCAACGGTAGCTTCGTTGTTTTCTTTGTCTCTCCAATTTCCTCCAACTACAATTCCGTTGTTTTCATCCCAAAAAGTGATTGCATGAATTCCTGCCATGGCTTCACCACTGATGATTGGTGTGTCGTAACTGTTCCAGGTTTTCCCTTTGTCCGGAGTGTGAAATACTCTTGCCGTGGAGCCCCCAGTTGCAATCCAAGCATGATCGCCGTATGTGGCAATAATGGAATTGCTGATAGCAAAACCAACTTCCCCTTTTTCTGCTTCCGGCAATACTTCACAAGCTACTTTGGACCAAGTGTTCCCACCATCTCTTGTGATAAGAATATTCATGCAGTTTTCAATAGGATCTCCCAAGACGATTCCTTCAGAATTGCTCCAAAATTTGATGCCATTAAAAAAAACTTTCTCACCTTCTTCTACGTAAACACTTTCAATATTTGTTGCTTCACTTCCATCAAAACCAATTTTATAAATAATCCCCGGACTCGCAATACTCATAACAAAAGCAGCTTCATCTGTAGCTGTAATAGCTCTGAAATGCAGCAATTTGTCTTCATATTTTATGATGGCTAATTTTGGAATCTCACCATCCAATAAACCAATCTTTCCGCGATTGGTGGCAAACCAAACTCTTTCTAAATCTATGGGATGTAATGCGTGGACATTAAGAGTGTCTTCATAAATATTTACTACTTCTACAGATTTAAAATTCGTGGTTTCCGTCTTAGTACATGAAATGAATAAAATAAGACACAAGAGACTGGTCAATCGGAGATTGCGGAAGTGGGAATACATAAGTCAGATTTTTACAAAAGTAACAATTCTACGTTTATTAACAGGAAATCCATAAAGTTAAAAATCAAATTCTTTTGGCTTCTTCTGTATCAAAAGCAATACCTTTGCCGGCTGAAATTCGAATACAATGAAATTCCATCGCAACTTAGTTTTTGCAGTAATTGATGCCCTGATTGAAATATTTAATGAAGGGAAACACGCTGATAAAGTCATTCAAGCTACCCTAAAAAGAGACAAACGTTGGGGCGCCCGCGATCGAAGTTTTATTGCAGAAACAACTTACGATATCGTTCGTTGGAAACGACTTTATTCCGAAATTGCAGAAGTTAAAGAGCCCTTTAACCGCGAAAATTTACACCGAATATTTGCTGTTTGGGCTACATTAAGAGGGTATAAGCTTCCGGATTGGAAACAATTTGACGGAACTCCGACACGCCGCATTAAAGGCAGGTTTGACGAGTTGTCCAAAAAAAGAATTTATCGTGAATCCATTCCGGATTGGTTGGACGAAATGGGGCAACAAGAAATTGGTGAAAACTGGGATAAGGTCATTAAAAGTCTCAATCAGCTGGCGGAAGTCATATTAAGAGTAAATACGCTTAAAGCCACTGTTGATGAAGTTGCAAATGAACTTTACGATATCGGTATAGAAACCGAACGCATCGAAGGGTATCCATTTGCATTGCGACTCAAAGAACGCACCAATGTTTTTGTAACGCAAGTTTTTAAGGATGGTCTTTTTGAAGTGCAAGATGCTTCCTCTCAGAAAGTGGCCGTGTTTTTAGATCCTCAGCCCGGAGAACGCGTTATTGACGCATGTGCGGGAGCAGGCGGGAAAAGTTTACACATCGCTACACTAATGGAAAATAAAGGTCAAATTATTGCTTTGGATATTTATGAAAGTAAATTAAAAGAACTCAAGCGTCGTGCAAGAAGAAATGATGTTTTTAATATTGAAACGCGTACGATAGATTCGACCAAAGTGATTAAAAAATTAAAAGAATCGGCCGATAAAGTTCTAATTGATGCGCCCTGCTCCGGTTTGGGTGTGCTGAAGAGAAATCCCGATACCAAGTGGAAAATGAATCCGGATTTTATAGAAAATATCAAACAAACGCAACGTGAGATTTTAGATTCCTATTCTAAAATGACCAAACCCGGAGGCATATTGGTGTATGCGACCTGTTCCATTTTTCCATCTGAAAACGAAGAACAAGTACAAGCATTTTTAAACAGAAAAGAAGGAGCATCTTTTAAACTGATAAAAGAAGATAAAATATCTCCTGCTGAAAGTGGTTTTGACGGATTTTATATGGCAAAACTTCAACGAATTGAAAAATAATGATTTATGAAAACGGATACTCTTATGAAATTAATTAAGTATATTTTAATGTGTCTGCCTGTAATGATATGGGCGCAACAACCGTATTACAACAATGTAGATCTAACGCTTACCGGTCAGGATTTGTATTATGCTTTGCAGCAAAAAATTGAATATGCAGGCAGCGGACATACTTACGGCGACATGAAAGACATGTTAAAAATTATTGATGAAGATCCTACCAATAGCAACAAGGTTTTATTAATCTACGGGTATAACGACAATGACGGGAATTGTATGACTGATCGAAGCAGAAACAAATCAAATTTTGGCGGCGGAAATTGTCAGTACAATAGAGAACACGTTTTTGCACGATCCAATGCCAATCCTTCTATGGGTTCTGCAAATAACGGAAGCAGTGGAATCGTAGCCGATCCTCACAACATTCGTGCATCCGATACAAAGATGAACAGCACCCGAGGAAACAGAAAGTTTGGAGATGCTTCCGGAAACGCAAAAGTGTTATCTTCCGGATTATTTTATCCAGGTGACGAATGGAAAGGTGATGTAGCGCGAATGATGATGTATATGTACACGCGTTACGGAAATCGGTGTCTGCCTTCACTAAATGGTTCGGGCACACTCCAACCGGGAACCGATATGTTACAGATTTATCTTCAATGGAATGCCGAAGATCCTGTAAATGATTATGAAGATGCCAGAAATCCTTATTTGGAAGTTGCTTATGGTAATCGCAATCCGTTTATTGACAATCCGTATTTGGCAACTTTAATTTGGGGCGGTCCCGTGGCTGAAGATCGTTGGAATATGATGAGTACCAATGATTATTTTGCACCTCAAGTAGTGGTTTATCCAAATCCTGCCAATGAGTTTGTTTGGGTTGGTTCAGATACCTCCTTCCCTATTGAAACTTATGCTATTTATGATACTACCGGACGTTTAATTATGTCACAACCATATAATTTAAACGAAAAGAAAATCGATGTTTCTGCATTGAGTTCCGGGGTTTATCTGCTGAAATTATACAATTCGGATGCATCGGTTACTAAAAAAATTAAAATTCAATAGTAATTACACCCACAGAATAGGTCAGCTTTTTTAAGATTGATTGAATTGTTTAATTAATTCATAGTTTAACGTATTTTTGCAACTTCATAAAATCTTTAATTTCAACTTGAATGATTCATTTTTTTGGCAATACGGAAAGCATTGTATATGCGGTACAGTCACAAGAGAATTTAACCGAAGAAACTATAGAAAAATTAACCTGGTTATTCGGTAACAAACCCCTTATTTCAAAATCGGTAATTTCTGCAAAAAACCAAAGCAGTTTTATAGGACCTCGCGCTTCGATGATTACACCTTGGAGTACCAACGCCGTCGAGATTACGCAAAACATGAATATTGACGGAATTTTAAGAATCGAGGAATTTCAAAATGAAAAAAGTCTTGAGGGTGCTTTCGATAAAATGTTGTTGCAACGTTATGCCGAATTAAATCAAGAACTTTTTGAAATTCATATCAAACCTGAAGACATTCTTGAAATTGAAGATATTGAAAAATACAATCGCGAACAAGGTCTGGCACTCAACGATGAAGAAATTGAATACTTAAACAAACTTTCAAAGAATTTAGGAAGAAAACTTACAGACAGTGAAGTATTTGGATTTAGTCAAGTAAACAGTGAACATTGTCGACATAAAATCTTTAACGGAGTTTTTGAAATTGACGGTGAGAAAATGCCGTCTTCGTTATTTCGATTGATTAAAAAAACCGCTGCAGAAAATCCGAATGAAATTGTTTCTGCTTACAAAGATAATGTAGCTTTTATCAAAGGACCCCGCATCAAACAATGGGCTCCCAAATCCGCAGACAAACCCGATTGGTACGAACTAAAAGAATTTGACAGTGTCATCTCGCTTAAAGCCGAAACCCATAACTTCCCTACTACTGTAGAACCCTTCAACGGAGCGGCTACAGGAAGTGGCGGAGAAATTCGCGATCGCCTTGCCGGCGGAAAAGGCTCTTTTCCTTTAGCGGGAACTGCCGTTTATATGACATCCTATTCCCGTTTAGAAGAAAACAGACCTTGGGAAAAAACAATGCAAGAAAGAGATTGGTTGTATCAAACGCCATTAGAAATCTTAATTAAAGCAAGCAACGGCGCATCCGATTTCGGAAACAAATTTGGACAACCTCTTATTGCCGGATCAATTTTAACGTTTGAACATGAAGAAGAAGCAAGAAAACTCGGATTTGATAAAGTGATTATGCTTGCCGGCGGAATCGGATACGGAAAAGCAACGCAAGCTCTAAAAGAAAAACCTGCGAAAGGTGATAAAATTATTGTTCTTGGCGGCGATAATTATCGAATCGGAATGGGTGGTGCTGCAGTTTCTTCTGCCGATACCGGTGAATTTCAAAGTGCCATTGAATTAAATGCAATTCAGCGAAGCAATCCCGAAATGCAAAAACGGGTTGCCAATGCAATACGATCGATGATGGAACGCGACGAAAATCCAATTGTTTCCATTCACGATCACGGTGCCGGAGGGCATTTAAATTGCTTAAGCGAGCTGGTAGAAGAAACCGGAGGAAAAGTTTACTTAGACAAATTGCCTGTGGGTGATCCTACGCTTTCTGCAAAAGAAATTATGGGCAATGAAAGTCAGGAACGTATGGGGCTAGTTATTGCCGAAGAAGATAAAGAAATTTTAAAACGCGTTGCAGAAAGAGAACGAGCACCAATGTATGAAGTGGGGGAAGTAACCGGTGACAACCGTTTTTCTTTTGAAGATAATTCTGGAAAAAAACCACTGGATTTTGAATTGGCTGCACTTTTTGGAAGTTCCCCGGAAACCATTATGCGCGATAAGAAAATCAACCGAAATTATAAAGAAGTCTCGTACTCAAAAAATCTTTTTGAAACCTATCTGGAACAACTTCTTCAATTGGAAGCTGTAGCTTGTAAAGATTGGTTAACAAACAAAGTCGATCGTTGTGTTACCGGGCGTGTAGCCAAACAACAAACTGTGGGCAGACTGCAATTGCCTTTAAACAATTGTGGTGTCATGGCATTGGATTATGATGGAACTGAAGGAGTTGCAACTTCTATCGGTCATGCACCCATTGCAGGATTGATTAATGCCACAGCAGGGGCACGACTCTCCATTACAGAAGCTTTGACAAATATAATGTGGGCTCCTTTAAAATCCGGATTGAAATCCGTCAGTCTTTCTGCAAATTGGATGTGGCCTTGCAATAACGAAGGTGAAGATGCGCGCTTGTACGAAGCTGTAAAAGCCGTTTCAGATTTTGCCATTGCACTCGGAATAAATATTCCTACAGGAAAAGATTCTTTGTCGATGAAGCAAAAGTACAAAGATACCGAAGTAATAGCGCCCGGAACAGTCATTATCTCGGCTGCTGCAAATTGTATCGATATTAAACGTGTAGTAGAACCCGTATTGCAAAAAAATGCCGGGAGTATTTACTACATAAATTTATCTCAAGACAATCACAAATTAGGAGGTTCTTCATTTGCACAAATTGTCAACGCCATAGGTTCTGAAGTTCCGATGATTCAAAGTGCCGAATATGTGAGAAATGTTTTTAATACCATTCAAGAACTTATTCAGAACAATCAAATAGTTGCAGGACATGACATCGCCTCGGGAGGATTGATTACAACGCTTTTAGAAATGTGTTTTTCCGACTTAAATCTTGGAGCCGCGATTGACTTATCTTCATTAAATGAAAAGGATACCGTTAAAGTTTTATTTGCAGAAAACAGCGGAATCATTATTCAAGTAAAAGATGATGTTGAAGCAGAAAAAACAATGAAAATCAACGGGATAGATTTTAAAAAAATAGGTTCTGTATCAACTGAAGAAGTTTTAAAAATAACCAACCACGACAGTCAATATCACCTCAATATTTCCAAATGGCGAGACGTTTGGTACCGTACCTCCTACTTGTTGGATAAAAATCAAAGTGGAGCAATCTATGCACAGGAACGCTTTGACAATTACAAACATCAGCCCATAAACTACGAGTTTCCTAAGGATTTCGACGGAAAATTGAAACAAACAGCTGATGCAAATCGACCGAAAGCAGCAGTAATTCGTGAAAAAGGAAGCAATAGCGAACGGGAAATGGCTTATATGATGCACCTTGCCGGCTTTGACGTAAAAGATGTTCATATGACCGACTTAATTGAAGGAAGAGAAACGCTGGAAGACATTCAATTGTTAGTTGCCGTCGGTGGTTTCAGTAATAGCGATGTCCTGGGAAGTGCGAAAGGTTGGGCAGGCGCATTTTTATACAATCCAAAGGCCAAAAAAGCTTTGGAAAACTTCTTTAGCAGAGAAAATACGCTTTCCTTAGGTGTTTGTAATGGATGCCAATTGTTTATAGAACTCGGACTTATCAATTCTGAAGATCAGGAAAAACCCAAAATGCTTCACAACAAAACCGAAAAATTTGAGTGTGTATTCAGTACCGTCACCATTCAAAAAAACAATTCGGTAATGCTTTCCTCCTTGGCAGGAACTACGTTGGGAATTTGGTCCGCACACGGCGAAGGGCGATTCTCCTTACCGGAAAAAGAGTCACATTACAACAT
>LSQX01115601.1_pt2 | contig 25744 bp, 18 predicted proteins | sample 654561 | NCBI WGS metagenome assembly LSQX01 (sample SAMN04489861, study PRJNA283612) | anaerobic digester metagenome | isolation source: 4 biogas reactors fed with cattle manure at either 37C or 55C with and... | place: Denmark: Kongens Lyngby | collected 2014 | reverse complement strand
TTTTCTGATCCGCTTCGGCAAAAGCCTGCCGCGCCGAATCGGCATCTTTGCGGGCAAAAAACAGACGACTCTGTATCAAATCTTTCTGCCGCAAAGCTTCCTCAGCATCTTTTCTTGCAATCAAGGCCCCGGATTCTGATTGCTGCAATCGTATTATTGCCGCAGTGCTTGCCGAATCGGCACGCCTCATGCCCTTTTCGGCCATAAGCTGCCGGGTTTCGGCAAATTCCTTTTGCCTGTCTGCCGACAATTTCTGTATAAGTGCAGTAATCATCAGGCCAAGAGCTATGATTGTTGCACTGCCAAAGAAAATGGTGAATATCCTGCTGCGTTTAATCTTGTTTTTCTGATGTCTGAGTTTTCTCTTTTCCTCATTCTGATACTCCTTTTCACTTGTCCGGAGATAAACCATTGCCCTTTCGAAAGCAGGATCATACCTTCTTGCCCATTTCAGGGTGGGCCTTTCCTGATCGCGCCAGTTAATGGCCATCTGAAGGTCAGGAGGCCTCATAAGTCCGGTTTTCCCATGCTGATACATGGAAGAGGTTTCAGACAACTTAAGATACATCCGTATTGAAGCGGCTTCTTCATCAACCCAGACGGCCAGCCTGTCCCATAATCTTATAAGGCTTTCATGCGACAGGTCGATCACTGTTTCATCCTTTATTTCAACATCATGGCCCGGTGTCAGGAAAGATCTTGATGGCTGCCTGAATTTGGCAATGACCTCAATCAGTTCCTCAGAGCTGCAATCAACAATGGATTTCAGCGTCGAAAAAACGGTTGGGCGTCTGATACCTTTGTTATCGGGACCCTTTTCAGTTATGGCCCTGAACATCCTTCTGCATATTTCCCTGCCCCTTTTGTCAAGTTCACCATATGCCTCGTCGGCATGGCGTGACATGGCGTTTCTCATGGTGCCGATCGAATCATATTCAGCATAACCCATCGGCCTGTCAGTATCCTTCAGCACATACCAGTAATTCCAGGTTCGCATCAGTGCATGCTGTAAGACCGGCAGCTGATCTGTCTGATCATCCAGATCATCCAGCAGTGTTTCAACAAATGACGGATCAACAGAGATCCCGCAGTATTTTGCCGGTCCTTCAATAACCTGGCGGTAATTTTCCCTTTCCATTCTCGGAATAAGAAAATTACTTCTGTTTATCAGCTGGGTAAGTCCCTGATAATATGCACATTCGCCCATGAAATCAGCTCTCATGGTAATAATGGTAAAAATCCTGGAATCAATAAGGGTGACGGCATTCACCAGATTTTCAATAAACTCACCGGTATCTGTTCCATATGTGCCTCCGGTATCAGAGGTCCTGTACCTGAAGAGTTCCTCAAACTGATCAATAACAAGCAACACCTTTTCATATCCCCTTATTACATGTTTTTTCAATGCCGTTGAAATACCGTCAGATTCGCGGTACAGATCCGACAGCAGGGTTTCAACAGATACTTCCTTAAGGCCTGTTTCGGCAATATCTTCATGCATCGCCCGTGCCAGGCTTTCGAAAGGACTGTTGCCCGGCCTGAATATTATTATACGCCATGGAGAAGATTCCTTCCTGCCCATCTCTTTTATCATTGGCAGGATCCCTGAGTAAACCAGAGAGGATTTGCCGCTTCCCGAAGCCCCTGTAACCGTGATGAAACGGTTTTTCAAAAGCTTGCTGAATACTTCCCCGCTTTCCTTCTCACGCCCGAAGAACAGTTCGCTTTCTTCCGGAGTAAAGGGTCTGAGACCCGGAAAGGGATTGGACCTACTGGTTTCTTCTTTCGATTTCATCTATTAATTTATAAATTTCAGTTGAGTGTTCCGGATATCTTATAAGGTGATCAGTCAGGGCATTAAGAGGCAGAATATAATAAAAGCTGTCATCTGTTTTCAATGTCATATCAGTAAGCAGGCTGTCAAAATGAATACTTGTTTCACAATGTCCGGACCGGCTGCAGCATTCCCACAGGATATAGCCGTTTTCTTCCTGCAGGGATTCCGGCAGAAGTGAATCCGCAAATCTCAGTTCTTCTGCCAGGGAAATAAGTTTTTCTTCCGGAAGCTTGTCAAGCAGGGATTTCAAAAAGATTACCCTGTCGTACAAAAGCTCATGACGGCTGATCTTTCCACTGATGATATTATCAGAAACATTCTTCATTTCCTCCGGGATCCTGCCCCGGACCTGCCTGTAATATCCGCTCTTGGAACGTGAAAGCAGGTTTGCAGCTTCCTGGCGGAGTATCATCTCCGGACTGAAAAGAAGTGCTATAAGCGTTTCTGCCATTTCATCGTCAGTTACACCGGGAACCTCCCGGATAAGACAGGCTCTCAGCCAGATACCCAGCAGGTTATAGTCGCGGTTTATTATTGTTCCGAAAAGATCATCATGGTCCGGTATTTCAACGGGATAGAACCTGAACAATGTCCGGAGCCTGGCGGCAGGCGGTATATCGTCAAGCAGAACTGCAAGTCTTGTTCTGATCTGCTCATCAAACAATATTTCCATCATTTCCCGGGCATGGCCAATACTTTCCGGTCTGCCTTCCCTGATATTTTCTTCTATCTCACTGACAGACCTGTTGCCATAGGCCACCGAAAGCAGGCTGAACAGAAATCTTAGCCATCTGTCATTCTCCTGATCCATGGCCTCCGCCGGTTTTCTCCGGTTCAGCCTGCCTATTGCAATACCGGCTGAAATGTTCCATGTAATTATTCCGGCAATATCGCTGAGCAGCCCGACAAGTCCTGCCCTGTCGGCCGGACTTGTCTGATAGTTGCAGGCCGATACACTTTCTGTCACGGCCTCCCGTACGGCCCTTGTCTCCGTCCAGAGCAATGACAGGAGAAATTCAACATTTTCATTAGTACAGTTCCTTGCAAGAACCCTGAGGATGGCGGAAGCAACAACAGGATTGGCGGATGACAGCAGGTAATACCTGCGAAGGGCCTGGTCAGCACTTCCTCTAAAACTGTTGAGGGTATTCTCCGCCTGAAGCCGTATCCGTGGATTTTCCAGGTATTCACATACATCGGGCAGCAATTCCTTCAGGCCGGATTTTTTGATGATGCCCAGTGCTATCACTTTCAGGTCATCATCCTTGTCGCGTAAATATTGCAACACTTCAGAAACCGGTGGCCTGCGGTCTTCCGACAAAAGCAGCATAGCCTTCAGTCTCCCTACCTTATTTCCCAGACCCGAGGAAAGGAGTTCCAGGTCCTTGATAATGTCAGAACTGCGGACTCTGACATCCCTTGCTATGTCCGGATCCGATCTTATCCTTCTGAGAGCAGGCAGAAAATTTATGTCCTTCTTTATTTCGGCATGGTCAATTATCCTGTCAATATACCATTGGTTCCGGTTCTTTTCAAGAGAAGTAATATCGCCGGTTATCAGGTCCAGAAAGTCGTTTTCAAATTCCAGGCGGGCGGAGACTCTGTTTCTCCGGCAGGGTACTGCCTCCGGTGATCCCGCTCCTGTATCCGCTGATTCCTGCACTTCCACGGTAGCAAGAATGATTTTCCTGTATAATGTATAAAGCCATGATCCTGCAATCATCCACAACACGACGACAAGCAGAAGGAAAAGTAAAAAATAAAACGGGCCCGCAAAGCCGGCTGATCCGATAAGGGTAAGCAGCAGTCCTGAAAATAACATCCCTCCTCCCTTTATGCTGCCATTCATTGCCTGGCCGGCTGAATTCCTTTCCTTTTTATCAAGGACCTGCAGAATTATATCACCAGACGGATATTCGGCTGATTCCCCAAGGGCACCTGAAAAAAACCTGCTCAGGGCTATAAGGACAAAGAATGCGGTGAATCCTGCTTTTTCAGTATCGTATCCTGAAAACATCAGCGGGACAAGCACTGCAAGTGTAAGGCCTGCAATTATCACAGACGGCATTGCAACAGCTGAGCGGAGCCTGAAATTCCTGAGAAAGCCGGGATATACAAATAATGAAAGGATGAGTGCAAAGATCATCATGCAGCCGGTAAACAGACCAAGAAAATGAACCATTCCTTCCACAGAGGGATACTGCAGCCTCGTCTCCGCCATAAATAAATACCTTATAAACAGGGCAGCTGTAAGCGAGAGAACGGTATACAGGCTTATTCTTCTGAACAGCCTGTTTTTCCTTAACATAAGGGCAGGGGACAGCCAGCCCCGGTAATCTTCCGGCACATCACCGCCCTTTACTTTTTCTGCCGGAATTTTCAGCCTTGCAGTTATCAGTACAGCAGCTGCCATCAGGATTGAAACTGAGGCAATAAGCAGCAAATGTCTTGCATCCATTCCTGCCTTTACAAGGAGGGCTGTGAGAAAGCTGCCTGCCATAATACCTGCGATCATCCATGTCCTGGTCTTTCCCGGCTGAATCCTTCCACGGCCCTGTTCCGGCATAACTGCGGCCATTCCGGCAGACTTCAGCATTACCATACCGTTAAGCGGCCACATTGCAATGAATGTCAAGGCAACAATCCGGTCTCCGGGAATCATGATCAGCAGGATCCAGAGCAAAAAGCCCGTTAATGCAACAGACAGCAGAATAAGAATCACATGTGTTTCCGGCCTTATTCTTTTTCCGCTTTCTGAAATTATACCGGCAAGAACCATTCCTGCAACTCCCGATAATATGAATGCACGGGCCATGTCTGCCTCATCGAAGCGTACAAGAAAGAGTGAATGTGCCGTGATGTCAAGGGTAGAAAAAAAGATACCTGCAAGCATGGCGTGCATAGCCTGCAAAAACATTGCATTGTTATTATCAGCCCCGGTACTGCTGATTCTGAAAAAGCTGTATCTCATGCTATTTACCGGTTATTGGAATTTTACTAAAATAGTAAATTATATTCAATCCATAACAAGAGTTGATTTTTTTCAGTCAACAATTTTTAAAACCCCTGTCAGGAGGTTGCGGCTTTCATGATTCTGCCTCAATCATTGATACCAGCAGTCCGGGATCAGGATTCAGGCCGTCAACTATTATGCCGGCCCTGGAATACCATTGTTCACGGTCAGAAAGTTTTTTCCCGATAAATGACAACAACTCTTCGTCCGGAATATTTTTCAGCAGCGGCCTTTCTCCGGATGAACCGACAAGGCGGCTGGCAAGCTGACCGGGAGTCATTTTCAGATAAACCGTGATCCCGGTTTCAAGCATATGATCCATATTACCGGAATGGCATGGCGTTCCCCCTCCGGTCGATATTATAGTGTTTGTAGCAGTGGCAAGACTTTTCAGTGTTTCGGATTCGGTTTTCCTGAACTCTTCCTCACCGTCTTCAGAAAAAATACGTGCTATGGTTTTACCGGTAATTTCCTCAATCCTGTCATCAAGATCCAGGAACTGCCATCCCATCAGTGAAGCTAGCCTTCTTCCCATTGTGGATTTCCCGCTGCCCATAAAACCGATAATATATATTATCCTGCCACCCGACATTATAATTCAAGCTTCATCTGTGCAGAATGATCCGGAACATTTTTGGGTAGGTCTGTCTGCTCATTCTCTTCATCATCCTCTCCGGGTTCCGGAACACCTTCCTTTATGACCACAGGTTCTATTTCAAGAACGTTGTCAACCACGTAGTTTGTAAGTCTCCGGCCCCTGGCCCTGTGACTCTTCACACCGATAAACTCCGCAACTTCAATTATTTCATTATCACGGCTCTTATGCTTGCCGCCAAAACTTATCTCGAACCTCGGATATTCAACTTCCGTAAGACTTATCAGCCTTGAATCAGGATGCTCACTGATGAATGCAAGGGGTTTTTCAGATTCTTCCAGCATGAATCTCTTCACATAATGATATTTCAGTTCTGCATCGTAATAGATTGCGGAATAGACTTTCCCCGGCCTGAATTTTTCAATGATGAGGATATTGTCTTCATAATGATTTGAAAGATCGAAGCCCGTATGCCTGAAATAACCGTTTTTGGTTATGACAAGTATTTTATCATCAGCGGCAAATTCACCAAGATAGTTACCCCTGCCATCACCATTCAGCCTGAAAACGGCATCATCAAACCATATCTTTCTTCCGCCCAGGGTGGATAATCCCTTTTCCTTTAGTGTGATTTTATTAACTGCATATTTTGTAAGGATATTACCCCTGGTGGTTCTGCCCCTGATGACCAGTTCTCCAAAATCATAGTCAAAAACGAGCTTCTTGAGGCGTGCCCTGGGCCTGTGATGTATCCTGATCACTTCAGCCTCCCCGTTCGGATTGGCACTGAAATATATTATCCTGGATCCGGGAGTGCCACGTGTAAGATCATATTCCTTATCGCGTGTCAGTCCGGTGATGGCACATCTTTTTGCAAGGAAGGGGCCGTCCCTGCCGTCCTGGTAAACAATGTTGTAAATGGTCCTTTCATCGTTGCGGAGGAATACTGCGGCATACAGAATATCATTCCCCACAAATACCTTGTCATCAACCCTGGTGATCTGATAAACACCATTTCTCCTTATCACGATTATATCATCGATACTGGAACACTCACATACAAATTCATCCTTCTTCAGGGAAGTTCCGATAAAGCCCTCCTTATAGTTTATATACAAGCGGGCATTATTTGCAATAACCTTTGCAGCCTGAATAGTGTCAAAACTTCTTATTTCAGTCCTCCTCTCCCTGCCCTTGCCGTATTTTTTCTTTATCTGCCTGAAATAGTTGATTGTATAGGGAATAATGTTGTCCAGGTGGTTTTTTACTTCCTCAAGCTCTGCCTCAACACCTTTTATATGTTCATCAGCTTTAAAGGCATCATATTTTGATATGCGTTTAATCCTTATCTCAGTGAGTTTTATTATGTCTTCATGTGTGACATCCCTGAACAGCCTGTCCCTGAATGGTTTCAGCCCGTCATCTATTGTACTGATAACACTCTCCCATGTTTCACACTCTTCTATATCCCTGTAAATCTTTTCCCCTATGAATATTTTTTCGAGTGAGGACATATGCCAGTCTTCCTGAAGTTCATTCTTCCTTATCTCCAGCTCCGTAGTCAGTAATTCCACTGTCCTGTTAACAGAATGCTTCAGGATTTCACTGACTCCCATGAATGAAGGCCTGTTTTCTGAAATAACACAGGTGTTGGGAGATATTGAATATTCACAATCCGTCAGCGCATAAAGGGCATCAATGGTCTTGTCCGGCGAAACACCCGGCATAAGATGTATCTTTATCTCCACATCGGCCGAAGTGTTGTCATCAATCTTCCTTATCCTGATCTTACCCTTCTCATTTGCCTTTATTATGGATTCAATAAGTGAAGTGGTCGTTTTGCCAAAAGGAATCTCTGTAATGACAAGACTTCTTCTGTCTATCTTTTCTATTCTTGCCCTTACCTTCACAACACCGCCTCTCTGGCCGTCATTATATCTTGATACATCAATGAATCCACCGGTCGGGAAATCCGGATAGATCTCAAATGCCTTCCCCTGCAGATGATTTATTGCAGCATCCACAAGCTCATTGAAGTTATGGGGCAATATTTTTGATGCCAGTCCGACTGCAATTCCTTCAACACCCATTGCAAGGAGAAGCGGGAATTTGGCCGGAAGGCTCAGCGGCTCCCTGTTACGACCGTCATAGGATTGTTTCCATTCAGTGGTCTTGGGATTAAAAATCACATCAAGCGCAAACTTTGACAGTCTTGCCTCAATATATCTGGGTGCAGCAGCCCCGTCACCCGTTAGTATATTTCCCCAGTTGCCCTGGGTCTCCACAAGCAGGTCCTTTTGTCCGAGCTGGACCAGCGCATCGCCGATTGAAGCATCACCATGCGGATGAAACTGCATGGTATGACCTATGATGTTTGCCACCTTGCTGAAGCGCCCGTCATCCATTCGTTTCATTGAATGAAGGATTCTCCGCTGAACAGGTTTCAGTCCGTCAAACAGATCCGGAACAGCCCTTTCAAGAATGACATACGAAGCATAATCAAGAAACCAGTTCCTGAACATTCCTGACAATGCAGTAACGGAATGGAGTGTTCCCGGAAAATATTCCGTATCCTCTCCACCTTCCGGATAAGCACTTTCCAATTCAAGCTCTTCCATAGTTCACAACTTATCCCGCCCCTTTTCCCTTTAATTTTTAAGCTTCTACAAGATCTTCCTCAATCCTCAGGTTCTCAATTATAAAATCCTGCCTTTCCGGTGTGTTTTTCCCCATATAGAATTCCAGGTATCCCTTTACCGTATCGTTCTTTTTCATCCTGACCGGCTCAAGACGGATATCCTTTCCTATGAAATGGCTGAATTCACCGGGAGATATTTCTCCAAGGCCTTTGAACCTTGTTATCTCCGGATTGGGGCCAAGGGCTTCCACGGCCCTTGATTTCTCCGCGGAACTATAACAGTATTTCGTTTCCTTCTTGTTACGCACCCTGAAAAGCGGTGTCTGGAGTATGTATACATGACCCTTTCTGACCAGATCGGGGAAGAACTGGAGAAAGAAGGTCAGAAGAAGAAGCCTTATATGCATCCCGTCAACATCTGCATCCGTTGCAATGACAACATTGTTATAGCGCAGGTTTTCAATTCCGTCTTCAATATTCAGGGCTGCCTGAAGAAGATTGAACTCTTCATTCTCATATACTATTTTCTTGGTGAGTCCGAAGGAGTTGAGCGGCTTTCCCCGGAGACTGAAGACTGCCTGTGTTTCAACATCTCTCGACTTGGTAATTGAACCACTTGCAGAATCACCCTCAGTAATGAATATTGTCGACTCAAGCTTGCGGGAACCGGATGAGTTGAAATGTATCCTGCAGTCCCGCAGTTTCTTGTTATGAAGACTTACCTTCTTTGCCCTTTCCCTGGCCAGCTTCCGGACTGAAGAAATGGCTTTCCTTTCCTTTTCGGAATCCTGTATCTTCTTCAGAAGTATTCTGGAAGTTTCGGGATTTTTATGAAGATAATCGTCAAAGCCTTTCTTTACAAATTCATTTATAAAATTTCTTATTGACGGACCTTTGGGGCCCATATTCCTTGATCCCAGCTTCGTTTTTGTCTGGGATTCAAAGACCGGCTCTTCAACTTTAATACTGATGGCCGCAATAATCGATGACCTTATATCTGAAGGATCATAATCCTTCTTGTAAAATTCCCTGACAGTCCTTACAAGCGCCTCCCGGAAGACCGTGAGATGGGTGCCACCCTGTGTGGTGTTCTGGCCGTTGACGAAACTGAGATATTCCTCCCCGTACTGATGTCCGTGCGTTATCACAATCTCAATGTCTTCCCCCTTCAGGTGAACAAGAGGATAAAGTCCCTCACTGCTCATATTGTCATTGAGCATGTCAAGCAGGCCGTTACGGGAAAGATATTTATTACCGTTGAAATTTATTACCAGACCGGTGTTCAGGTAGGTATAATTTTTCAGCATGGTCTCAACATATTCTGAGATATAGAAATAGTTGCCGAACATATTTTCATCGGGCTGAAATATCACCTCAACCCCGTTTTCCTCATCAGTTTTCTCCAGGGGATGGTCCTTCAGGATGATCCCGTGTTCAAACTCGGTGGTTTTGACCTCACCGTCACGGACTGATCTGATTATAAACCTGGAAGAAAGTGCATTGACAGCTTTTGCACCGACACCGTTAAGACCTACTGATTTCTTGAAGGCCTTTGAATCATATTTGGCACCGGTATTCATTCTTGCAACCGCATCAACGACCTTGCCCAATGGTATTCCACGGCCATAATCACGCACCCTGACCTCCCTGCCGGTAATGGAAACATCGATTTTTTTCCCGAATCCCATCATGAATTCATCAATGGCGTTATCCATAACCTCTTTCAGCAGCACATAAATACCGTCATCTTCTGATGAACCGTCCCCGAGCTTCCCTATGTACATACCGGGCCTGAGCCTGATATGTTCACGCCATTCAAGCGTCCTGATATGTTCTTCTGAATATCCTGCAGACGTCATTTACCGGAAATTTGGCGCAAATATAGTCAATTACAAAGTCTGTTGCATGTAATTTTTCAACAATCAAAGTGAGGGGGATGTTCTTCTAAGGCTGGTATACTGATGCTTTCAGGAATATTTATCTGAGTGAATGGCAATTATATTTTCTGTACGGATGTTGATAAAGAAAAATCCTTTCCCTGGCTAAAGCATTACTGCAGCAACCCTGAGAAAGGTTCTTTTCCGGCGGAAATCTTCCCCTGTCAGGTCAAAGTCCCAGACCCATTCCTCCCTTAACCTGCCTTCCGGAAGAGCTGTTCTGAGCGTGGGGCTTTCCCTTGAATTTCCCTTTTTATCCAGGCTCATTTCGGAAATATCAGTAATAATAACCGAATTATGCTTCTTAAGGAATTCAATGTGTTTCCTCTGGATCTCCCCGGCAAAATGTTCAAGGTCCTCATCCGGCAACAGCAGCCTTCTGCGGAGAAGCTTCAGCGGCAGGACCTCAAGCTGTGTAAGTATATTAAGTGAGATGACCAGCCCGGGATCGGGCATGTCGAAACCGGGAATACTGAAAGTATGTAAGTTAATGTCACCCGGTGACAGGATCCGCCGGAAAATACCGTGTTTCCGGGTTTTCTCCCACAGCTCTTCAATAAGTCCCCCTGTCAGATCAGCTTCCAGAAGTTCAATATTTGAGATCCCGGCAGTCTGACTGACCACTTCGGGCGGATGTATCACATCGGCAAGTATTATTTTTTCCGCCGTTCCGGCAGTTTCAGCAAGCGGAAATTCCAGCAGCCACCCGCTGCCCAGCACGGTTATACGTCCGGGCCTGTTCATTTCAACAACTTTCATGATAAAGTTCCTGCATCTGCGGCTGTGGGCCTTCCAGCCCTCACCCTGATTGAGATATCTTACAGCCAGTCCCATCTGGTAGTCGTAATATCCCATTCTGTGCAATATACGGCGGTAACCAGGAGTGTGAGTCATTGTTTTATGCTTTCCTTTCGTGTTTCTTCAAAAGCCTCAAGCATATGCTTCCTGAACTTCTCAGCCAGCTCGTCGCAGTCATCTGTTCCGAAGGATTCCGGCGGAACAGGATCAAGGACCCTGATCATAACCCTCTTCCTTCCTCCAAACCTGAGACCGTGTTTTGGAAGTATGTCGCGGGTACCCGCAATCAGAACAGGCAGAACAGCTGTCTGTGCGGATATTGCCAGCTCAAAGGCACCCCTTTTAAAAAATCCTGTCTCCCCGTCGGGAGAACGTGTTCCTTCAGGAAAAATCATTATTGAAATAGCCTTTCCGAGGCAATCCAGTGCCTCTGCCATCATTTTATCCCTGCTCTCCCTGTTTCCCCTGTCAATCGTTATATACCCGGCCATTCTGAGATACCACCCGAGAACAGGCACTTTCATATTCTCAATTTTGGAAATCCACTTAAAACGATAGCGCAGACAGTTAAGCAGAAGAATATCAAGTATTGACTGATGGTTTGAAATGATAACATAAGTTTGTCCTTTTACAGCTTTCTCCCGTCCTTCAATTTTAATTTTCCATACCGGAATCAGATATGATATGATCAGTGACTTGTAAACAAGCAACCAGTGTACAATGGTTCTGTTCCTGTCAAAGGGCAGGACAAGCAGCCATATGATAAAAATCACGGGAAAAAACACTACCATAACCGTTATCCCGGTAAACCAGATCAGTATAGATTTGAGAACTTCCATAATTAATATATAAATACCTGAAAACCCTGCGCCTTTCATTCAGGTCCCTGTCTGTTGTGCGCTCCTGCCGGCCTTAACGAAGGGATGTGTATACTGCTGCGCCCACTGACACGGCCCCTCATACAGACATCGCTGCGGACCCTCATACAGATACCGTCATGGATACTGACACGTTCTTTTTTATTTAAAAAAACTTAAAAATATCGGCTTCCTCCAGCCAGACATTTTCATTCCTGAATATCTTCATCATATCATCCGGCATATGCCTGCATCCGATCAGTTTCCCTGCTGCCTTTTCCAGTTCTGTATTTCCGGAAAAAGTACATTCCCTGATGACTCCCTCCTTCACGGTCATCCGGCACGAACATACATCCCCCCTGATCTCAAAATCGTCCGCAAACTGATATTCGGGTCCGTAAGCATAATTCCATTCCCAGCTCCGGTATTTTGAACCGGCAATCAGTCCGATTTGTTTCTCTTCACCGGGACTGAAGCTGTACAGCCGGTTTCCCTCCCGGCCAAGAAAAAAGTCAAGTAAGAGCAACCTGAACTCTTCCATATTCATCTTTCCGCCCAGTAAATCCGCAAGGTTGGCAACAACAGAAGGAACTGATTCAACAGCCCTGGTATGATAGGATGAGGTATCGCTCCTCAGGGAACGTGTCAGCTTATCCGTATCGGTACTGAAAAGGAGGGTTCCGTGATGGAGGACTCTTTCACGGTAAACATGTTCGGCATTTCCGGAAATTTTCAGGCCATTCACCCTGATGTTGTTCCTTCCTTCAAGGAAGGCACTGATTCCAAGTGAGGCCAGGAATTCTATGACCGGCAGGGTATATTTCCTGAAATTAATCTGAAATCCGCTTTTGCTCTGAATGATAAATGAGAAATTGATATTCCCGCTGTCGTGATACACTGTCCCTCCGCCCGACATCCTCCTGATAACCGGAATATTGTTTTCTGTGATGAACCGGGTATCAGATTCACGGTGTGCAACCTGATGTTTCCCGATTATGACCGAAGGATTATTTACTGAAATAACAAGAAAATCGTCTGTTCTGTTCTTCAGCAGGTATTCCTCGGCTGCAAGAGAAAAGCAGGGATCGGTAGAAACAAGATCAATGCAGTTCATTATCAAATGTTTTCTGTCCGGCCATAATCTTTTTTTCCGCCATAAGATACAGCCTGTAACTGCTCCACCCAATCAGTACCCCCAGTATTGAACCGCACAGAACATCGCCGGGATAATGTACTCCGAGATAGATTCTGCTGTATCCGACCACCACGGCCCAGGTGATCATCAGGACGGAGAACCATCTTTCCCTGATAAACAGGATACTGAGGACTGCAACATTGAAAGAGTTGGCTGCATGGGATGATACAAATCCGTAAAGTCCTCCGCAATGGCAGTTAACAATGTGAACCATTCCCTGAAGCGAAGGCTCGTGGCAGGGTCTGAGTCTCTGAAACACATTCTTGAAAAGGTGTACCGATGACAGGTCAGCCATGGCAGCCGCAAGAATGATAACCGGCAGAATGAGGAGAAACTTTTTTTTGTACCTGATTCCCATCCATATCAGAACAGCAAAATACAGCGGCACCCAGGTAAGGATTCCGCTGATTATCCACATCAGCTTATCAAGGAAAGGAGAATATCCTGAATTGAGGAAAAGGAAAATCTGCCGGTCAAGGTTTTCAAGCATGGAATCAGATTAATTATCGTTAATAAGCCGGTACGCCAAACCTGCTGCAGACAGCAAACTCTTTTCAGACATGGAATACATTAATTTTCGTTAAGAACTTTCCACAGCAGGTCTTTAAGATGATTAAGACCCGTTCCATCAAAAGAGGATATAAATATTCCGGGTACATCAGGCAAATCATCACTCAGTCCTGATTTAAGCTCATCATCAAGCAGGTCCGTTTTGGAAACAGCCAGAACCCTTTTTTTGTCCAGCAGTTCAGGATTATACAACCTGAGTTCATTCAGCAGTATTTCATATTCCCTGCTGATATTTTCACTGTCGGCAGGAATTATGAAAAGAAGAACCGAATTTCTTTCAATATGTCGGAGAAATCTGATACCCAGACCTTTCCCTTCGTGAGCCCCCTCAATTATCCCGGGGATATCTGCCATCACAAAAGATTTATCATCACTGTAAGCAATGATGCCAAGGTTTGGTACAAGGGTTGTGAAAGGATAATCCGCAATTTTGGGTTTTGCAGCTGAAAGGACCGAAAGCAGGGTTGATTTCCCGGCATTGGGAAAGCCTACCAGGCCGACATCAGCCAGCAGCTTGAGTTCCAATATGTACCAGCTTTCCTGGCCCTTTTCTCCCGGCTGGGCATAACGGGGAGTCTGATTTGTGGAAGATCTGAAATGTACATTGCCAAGACCTCCCCTGCCTCCTTTTACCAGTATCCTTTCCTCTCCGTGTGACGTTATCTCAAGAATCACTTCGCCCGAATCCGCAGTCTTTACAACGGTTCCCGCAGGCACTTCTATCACCACATCCTTTCCGTCAGCACCGGTTGAGCGCTGCCTGCCCCCGGCCCCGCCATGACCCGCGGAAATATGACGCCTGAACTTAAGATGAAGAAGGGTCCACATGTGCCCGTTGCCCCTCAGAACAACGTGTCCTCCCCTGCCTCCGTCACCGCCGTCGGGTCCCCCTTTGGGTACAAATTTCTCCCTCCGGAGATGAGCGGAACCGGCCCCGCCATTTCCTGAACGGCAGAAAATCTTTACATAATCAACAAAGTTGGCTGACGACATCCTGTTTCATTTATCCCGGCTGATAACACTCTGTTTCTTTCACAACGGCAGCCGGCACTCTGTTTTATTTATCCCGGCTGACAAAACTCTGTTTCGTTCGCAGCGGCAGCCGGAATATCCTAGTTTATATATTTGCTGACAAAAACGGAGAGTCTTTCAAATATCTCTTCTATACTCCCCATTCCGTTAACAGGCTGGTATATACCCCGCTCACGGCTGTAGTTTATTATGGGTTCAGTCTTTTCCCTGTATACGGCAATACGGTTCTCAATTACAGCCGGATCCCTGTCATCAGGCCTTCCCGACAATTCTGCCCTTCCCGCCAGTCTTTTCACAAGTTCTTCATGATCCACTTCCAGGACAAGCATGGAATCTATTTTCATTTTCCTGTCATTGAGCATTTTTTCAAGTGCATGCGTCTGCTCAACAGTTCTGGGAAAACCATCAAACAGGAATCCGGCAACATTTTCGGCCCGGTCTGTCCTTCCGGCAATCATCTCTATTACCACCTCATCCGGAACCAGCTCACCCTTTTCCATTATTAAGCCCATCTTCCTGCCCAGCTCCGTTTTTGCAGCAATTTCAGCTCTGAGCATGTCACCGGTAGACAGATGAACGAGATTGAATTTCTCAGCCAGCTTTACCGACTGTGTGCCTTTACCTGATCCCGGAGGACCAAAAATCAAAAAATTCAGCATAAAATCAGTTTTTAAGGTACTAATGTATATACAGATGTCAGGTTCCGGCCGTATCCGTCATAATCCAGGCCAAAACCTACAACAAAATCATTCGGAATTGTGAAGCCTGTGTAATCCAGTGTAAAGTTCTTTACATAGGCTTCGGGCTTGAACAGCAGTGTTGCAATACCAATGGTGGCAGCACCCCTGAGTATGATCTCATGGACTATATTTTCCAGGGTATGTCCGCTGTCAACGATGTCTTCAAGAATGATAACATTTTCCCCCTTGATATCCTCACCAAGGCCAATGAGCCGGCTTAGTGTGCCGGAAGACCTGGTTCCGGTATAGGAGGCTGTTTTTACAAATGATATCCGGGCATCTATCTTCAGTCTTTTAAAGATCTCTGATGCAAACATGAAGGCTCCGTTAAGAATGCCAAGGAAAAGCACATCCCTGCCTGAAAGATCATTGTTCATCTGATCCGCCATTTCATCTATCCTTTTAAGTATGGCCTCCGCAGGAATCGATTCCCTGAATCTTTTATTCAGAATAATTGTTTCTTTCATTTCCGTTTTCTCATTCACGGGATCCTGCGAAAATATGAAAATAATAACTTATTTTTGTCCTTGTCAGGAAGTTAATTGAAATTATATAATGAAACCACTGGTAAGCATAATAATGGGAAGCCTTTCTGATCTGGCTGTTATGGAGAAAACGGCACAGGTCCTGAATGATTTCAGAATCCCTTTTGAGATAAATGCACTTTCGGCTCACCGGACTCCCGCGGAAGTGGAAAAGTTCGCAGTATCTGCCGCAGGAAGAGGCATCAGGGTAATCATTGCAGCAGCCGGTATGGCAGCTCATTTACCCGGTGTGATTGCAGCCATGACTCCCCTCCCCGTAATAGGTGTACCCATAAATGCCTCTCTTGAAGGACTTGATTCAATATTCTCAATACTCCAGATGCCTCCCGGCGTTCCGGTGGCAACCGTCGGTGTCAATGCCGCACAGAATGCAGGTATCCTTGCCGCACAGATTATCGCTGCAGGAAATGAGGAGGTGATGAAGGAAGTGATCAGGTATAAGGAAGATCTGAAAAAAAAGATCATTAAGGCCAATGAGGAAATAAAAAATATAAAATTCCCCTATAAAACAAACTGATTTTTCCTATATTGCTGTCAGATATTGAAACAGTTTGTACTCGCTGCACAAAATACCTGTTTCCCTGATAGCGTTTTCCCTCAGCCTTGCCCTTGCCGGCAATAATCCGCACAATTTTACGGCAGGAGCATCCGGTGCGGGCAGGGGATCGGTTTGCATAATGAAACCGGGTTTCTGGTCATCATTTACAAATCCGGCACTGCTGGCATCATTCCCTGATTTTTCAACAGGAATTAATTATGAAAACCGATTCAACATCAGTGAACTGGGTTCACGTAGCGCCGCACTGATAATCCCCGCGGGAAAACCTTCCCTGGGAATAATTTACTCCCACTTCGGATTTTCACATTTCAGCAGACAAAGCTGTGGTATTGCATGCGGATCATTGCTTTGGGAAAAAATTTCCGCCGGCGTACAGATAGACTATTTTTTTGAAAAAGTTTCAGAGAAATATGACAATGTTCATTCTGTCACATTCGAGGGAGGATTGCTGATAGCAGCTGCGGAAAACATAAATATCGGAATACATGTTTTCAATCCTCTTCCAAATTCACTGCGCAGGAGAGTCCTGCCCTCTTCCATCAGGACAGGGGCGGGCATCATGCTCAGTGAGAACCTGTTTGCAGGCGCCGAAGCGGAATTGTGCACGGGAAACAAACTGGCTCTGCGGGCCGGCTTTGAATACGGACTGACGAATGATCTTTTTGTCAGGGGCGGCTTCAGCAGCCGTTATTCCTCATTCTCTTTCGGCCTGGGCTGTAATTTCGACCGTCTTGACCTTGATATAAGCTTTGCAGGTCATGAGCGGCTGGGAATAACAACAACCTTCTCACTGGTATTTCTTGTAAAAAGTTCAGGATAAGATATCTACAGGCTCAACAGCTTAGCGAACTGTTGAAGACAGGAAAATATAAAAAAAGAAATTTAAAGAAGGAACTATTAAACAGGAAATACAAAGCAAATAGTTTCAGGAAGATAACAAGCTCCGGAATTTTGTATGAACAGGAAATCTCCATGAAGCCACAACTTATAATACTGGGCCTGACAGTCTTTTTTACTGTTTCCACGGCTCTCCACTGCCAGGAAATAAGGCAAAGCGATATAACAGATATTGCCGAGGAACTTGCCGGGGAACTTGCCGGGGATGAAGATGATCCGGAATCAGCAGTCAGCTTTCTTGAACGTCTCCAGGAACTGGCTGAAAATCCCGTTCCGATCAATTCAGCCGGAGAAAACGAACTGTCCCGTTTATTTTTCCTTACCGATTTTCAGATCAGGGCACTCAGGGATCATATAAAATCAACCGGCAGCATCCTGTCCCTGTATGAGATCGCATCCATTCCCGGCTTTGACCGCAGAACGGCAGAAATCATGAGTCATCTCATAATCATCGGGGAAGCAGGCAGCAGGGTTGATCTGAAATCAAAGGCCATGAGCAGAACTTTTTCAAATTTTATCATAAAGCCTTCCGTTTCTGACAACAACTGTCCCGGATCAGCATGGAAAATACTTGTCAGGCACAAAACAGAGAAGGGACCCTATACTGCAGGGTTTACCTGTGAAAAGGATCCGGGTGAGAAATTTCTTTCCGGTTCTCCTCCCCTTCCCGATTTCTTTTCAGCCTATGTGGCTTTTTCAGGCAGGGGCCTTGTACGAAAAGTGATAGCCGGTGATTATTCTGCCAAATTCGGACAGGGTACGGCACTCAATACCGGTTTCCATACCGGGATACCGCTTACCGCAGCCGGATATTTTCCCTCGCGAAGCGAAATAAGACCCTATACCTCGGTGGATGAAAATAATTTTTTCAGGGGTGCCGCGTGCGAACTGGCCAGCGGAAAAGCCGGACTTTCACTGTTTGTCTCACATAACAGGATTGACGCCTCAACGGAATATTCAAATGACTCATCAATACTTTTTATTAAAAGCCTGTATAAAACAGGATTACACAACACTCCTGCCACGATCCTGAAAAAGGATGCCATTGCAGAAACAGCTTACGGCGCAAACCTCAGTTTGAATTTCACACGGGTGACAACGGGAATGAATTTCCACCGGACTGTCCTGTCCCTGCCATTCATTGATTCCGCCACAACGGCAGAAAAGTTATTTGATTTCAGCGGCAGACGAAAAGATATACTGTCAGCCTATTATACGGCGTCCCCCGGCAGGTCATTGCTTTTTGGCGAATTATCATATGGCGGAAACAAAAAATATGCACTGGTCCAGGGCTTTACCCTGCGGCCTTCGGGAAGACTGACCATTAACGGATTATACCGTTATTATTCACCGGGATTCGGGGGCCTGCATTCCAGGGGACCCGGAGTCAGCTCATCGGCTTCCAACGAAGAAGGGATCCTGGGGAATTTCACTTTCGAGGCAGCAAGATATCTCTTTATAAGCGCCGGGTATGATCTTTGCCGCCATCCGTGGCTGAGATACAGGACAAGCTTCCCTTCACTGTCAAAAAGATATGAAGTCAAACTGAAATATCTGCCCCATGACAAACTGAATATTGAAATGTCCTACAACTACAGATCTTCTGTGAATAATGAAAAAAAGGAACAGGGAATTGCCGGAAGGAAATCAACTTCCTGCGGAACATTCAAAACTGTTTTCAGGTATTCGCAGGAAAAGGACCTGTCACTTAATTTCAGAATTGACTGCAAGGCTGTCCGTGAAAGCGGAAGCAGGGGTTACCTGATGTCACAGGATCTGATATACCGTTTCAGAAGCCTTCCCCTTACATTCTGGTCGAGGTTTTGCATTTTCAGTACCGATGACTGGGACTCCAGACTGTATGTGTATGAATACGACCTGCTTTACAGTTACAGTATCCCGGCATTTTCAAGGGAAGGCACAAGGATGTATCTGATGACTGAATGGAATTTTTCCTCTTTTGTCCGGATAAGGCTGAAATACTCCCTTACCTCCTTCCATGACAATATCCCGTCTGAAAACACTGACGAGCTCAGGATGCAGCTGAGTATCCGGTTTTAGGGATTCTGTTACAGGTCGTAAAGCATTCTCAGTGCTTTCTTTACTACCATATCTGACGATCCTATGGCAAATCTTGTAGTTTCAGCCTCATACCCTCCCTCTTTATAAACATCACCCGGGACCAGGTATCCGCTTGCTCCGTTGCAATGAGTTATTATGAAGGTATATTTGTAAGGTGAACCTGCTTTGATCTCCATGCCTGTTTCCGTGAACATTTCAACATTGAACCCGATAAACGCTATATCATTTCCTATACGTGCAGCTGTGATATGAACAGGTACCGTAGCCGGCTGATCCGGCAATGAACTGCCATCAGCTGCAGTTTTACGGGGACAATCAAGTATTGCAAAATCCGTGTTGATTTCTCCTGTCAGATCCATATCCCCGATCTCCCGGAAGACGTGAACCACTTCCTCACCAAGCAATGTACCGAGGAGAACCGGTTCGGGTATCCAGCCGGGTTCGTTATTGAATTCCGGAAGTACCCTGTACCATGGATCAATATTAGCTGATGCCCCGGTAAAAACAGGTGCAATAACATCTTTCCCCAGTATTTTCTCAACAAATTGTGCCGAGAGACCCAGGACATCACCAGTAATCAGCATGTTACGGGGTCCCAGGGAAGTGGAATGAGTTGCATAATCATAAAGGGCAGCCAGCGGCTTTCCGCCGGGAGTGGCAATCTTCATTACCAGTACCTCCTTATCGGTAATACCCTGTGGATTCCTGCCCAGTATGACGGAACCATCGGATCCCGTTTCACGGCGGTTGGCCCCGACAGGTGAAGATCCTTTTCCGGCTCCGGCTGTTACCGGCTTAATATCCTTTATTGCCTCAGCTATGGAATTCAACAGTTTCTCCTGAAAAGATTTTGTATATTCAATATTGTTGGGATCACCTGTCAGGGGATTAACACTAAGTGTGGGAGAACTGTGGGTATGTATTGTGGACAGGAATATTTCCGATTCCCTGAATCCGAATCTGTCCGTTATTGCTTTTCGTATTACCGGATACACTTCGGATCCGTATGATCCTATATCTGTTGAGACAAGCAGTATCCTCTTCCCGTTATTTTCGAAAACAACAACACGGGCACTGAGGGGATCATGCACTCCTTCGGAATAGGTTTTTCTTGAGGCATATCCGTACAGTTTCACGGGCAGCTCCGGAGTGATATCAGTCCTGGCCATTCCGGCCGTCAAGACTGTTTCACTGTTGGCCTGTTTTAATGTCTGTCCGGTAATAAACACACTAAAAATCGATAGTATGATAAGTGGTATGGATTTTTTGAAATTCATAGCGGAAAATATAACCTTGTGTTCTTCGTCAGTCGGTTTTGGTCCGGCGCCGGCTTTTACCAGGTTTTCAGTGACGCCCTGTAGTTAATCATTCCTTTTATTTGCTACCGGCTGCAGCTTTTATATCCCTGATATTGAGCTGGAGCTTCCTGGTTCCCCTGAATTCATTCAGTTCTATAGAATAACAGATGTCGACAGGCTCTCCGTTCCTGATATATTCAAAACGGTCAGCCTGACTGAAGGCGATGGCAGGCAGCACTTTCAGAGACTCCCTGTCCTGAATCAGCTCCAGTTTGAGATGTTCCCCGCTTGACCCGACCATTCGTCCCGATCCTGTATCAGACACATTCCGCGACATAAAAACCGGAGCCATATTTTCAGGACCGTAAGGCTGAAACTGGTTCATGACACGAAAAAACTCATCATCTATCTCCAGGAATGAGAGTTCGGCGTCAATGAAAATCCTGGGCTGCAGCTGGTCTTCTGTTATTGTACGGCTGACATACTGTTCAAACCTCTCCGTGAACGGCTTGATGTTTTCCTTTTTCAATGTCAGTCCTGCAGCAAACATATGTCCGCCGAAACTTTCCAGCAGATCACTGCATGATTCTATTGCCTGATAGAGATCATAACCCTGAACCGATCGTGCTGACCCGGTAGCAAAGCCGTTCGATTCCGTCAGAACAACCGTTGGCCGGTAATAGGTTTCAATAAGACGTGAAGCCACGATTCCGATAACGCCTTTTTTCCACGAGGCATTGAAAAGTACTGTTGTTTTTGCATTCGATGTACTCTTGTCATCGGAAATCATCCTCATCGCCTCGGTTGTGATAAGCCGGTCAACATTTCTCCTTTCAATATTGTAGTTGTCTATTTCCTTGCTTATCCCGTAAGCCAGCTTCGGATCACTGGAGATAAGCAGTTCAACAGCCCTTCCCCCGGTATCCATTCTTCCTGCGGCATTGATCCTCGGACCAATCCGGAAGACAACATCCTCGATGGTCAGTGTCCTGATAATTTCAGCTTCCCGGATAATTTCCCTGAGGCCGGTACGGGGAGATTCATTGAGTTGTTTCAGTCCGTAATATGCCAGTACCCTGTTCTCCCCGGTTATAGGCACAATGTCCGATGCAATGCTTACAGCCACCAGGTCGAGGTACTGTATTATTTCCGTGAAGGGAATGGCATGTATCTTTGAATATGCATGTATCAGCTTGAAACCGACACCGCATCCCGACAATTCCTTGTAGGGATAATTACAGGCCGGCTGCTTGGGATCAAGAACGGCATGTGCCATTGGTATCTCATCACCCGGATAATGATGATCACAAATAATCACATCAATCCCCTTGCTTTTTGCATACAGCACCTTTTCCGTCGCCTTTATTCCGCAATCAAGGGTAATGATCAGCCGGCAATTATTTTCAGAAGCATAATCCAGACCCCGGAATGACACTCCGTATCCTTCGCTGTACCTGTCGGGAATATAATATTCCACATTGGAATACTGCTCCTTCAGGAAGGAATAAACCAGTGCCACCGCCGTAATCCCGTCAACATCATAATCGCCGTAAACAAGAATCTTTTCATTTTTTTTGACTGCCGAGGAAAGTCTTTCAACAGCAATATTCATATCCTTCATCAGAAAAGGATCATGAAGGCTGTCCAGACTGGGATTAAAAAAAGACTGAGCCTCCCCCGGTGTTGTAATTCCTCTCTGAACCATAAGATTGGCCAGGGAATCCGAAACCTCCAGTTTTGCTGCAAGTTGCTTTACAACAGCACTGTCACCGCTCTCCTTCATTATCCATTTCTTTTCCATCATCCCTCCTCGTTTATCCATTGCAGGTCAAACTGATCCCTCAGCCTGTTCTTAAGAATATCCTTTACCTTTCCGATATCCTGTCTCTCTCCCGTCTCCCTGCCCAGGGAAGTAACTCCCCTGTCAGTGAAGCCACAGGGATTGATATAATCAAACCACTGCAAATCTGTGTTTACATTGAATGCAAAACCATGCATGGTAATGTATCTGCTGGCTTTCACTCCTATAGCACAGATCTTCCGTGCCTTTCCTTTTATTTCAGGATCAAGCCAGACTCCGGTTCCTCCCTGAAACCGTGACCCGGCCAGACCAAATTCCGCGATTGTACGGATTATTGCTTCCTCCAGTCTGAAAATATATTCCTTTAACCCTATCTTCAGTATTTCGAGGTCGAAAATGGGATATCCGACAATCTGTCCCGGACCATGATAGGTGATATCCCCGCCTCTGTCAATCCTGTAGAACTGTGCACCCCTGGCCCTCAGCTGTAGATTGTCCAGGAAAAGATTGTCTGCCGATCCGCTCTTTCCGAGTGTATATACACTGGGATGTTCAACAAAAATAAGAGTGCCGGTCCCGCAGTCCTCAGCGTTCTCCCCCGGCAGCTTCTCCCTTGTTTTACATCCTTTGAGTTCTTCAAAGATACTGAGCTGATAATCCCAGGTATCTTTGTAATCTCTCAGGCCAACATCCTCGAATTTAACATTATAACTCAATATGTCGTAACTATTTGGGTGACCCCAAGATACTAAAAATTCTCCAGTCGTGCATGTTTCCCGGCATGAAACGAGGATCGTACAAGAGGACTGCTTTCAACAGCCTGGAAACCTTTCCCAAGAGCAAAGTCCCGGTATTCTTCAAATTTTTCCGGCGGGAAATATTCAACAACATCCATATGATTTTCCGAAGGTTTCAGATATTGTCCGATAGTCAGGACATGACAGCCGGCCTCCAGAAGATCGTCAATAGTCTGGTATATTTCCGCCTCACTCTCCCCCAGACCAAGCATAAATCCCGACTTGGTGATTTTTTTTCTTCGGGAAATAAACCTTAGCACATCCAGACTTCTGTCATATTTTGCCCTGGTCCTCACAAGCGGTGTCAGACGCCTGACCGTTTCAATATTGTGTGAAACAACATCCGGATCAGCATCAATGACCTTTTGCAGATTTTCCGGCCTGCCGTCAAAATCCGGAACAAGCGTTTCGATAGTTATACCGGGGTTATACTCTTTTACCTTCATAATTACGTCGGCCCAGAATGAAGCGCCTCCGTCAGGCAGATCATCACGGTCAACCGATGTTATGACACAATGCCTGAGACCCAGCTTCCCCACTGCTTCAGCCAGCCGCCTGCCTTCATCGCTGTCGGGGGGCAGAGGCCTGCCTGTACGGGTATTACAGAACCTGCACGCACGGGTGCATATATCTCCGAGGATCATAAAAGTTGCAGTGCCCGAATTCCAGCATTCCCCTATATTCGGACAATTACCGCTCGTACAGATGGTATGGAGATTATTGTCCTTCGTCAAATGCTTTACCCTGCTGTAATTTTCTCCGGCTGCCCGTTGCATTTTAAACCATTCCGGCAACCTTCTGTGTTTTTCCATCTAAGCTCAGTTAAGGTGGATAAAAGTACAAAATTACTCATCATTAAGGACAGGAAAAAGTAAATTCTTCAGCCCTGCATTTTTAAATCATCAGCCTGAAAAGATAAAACACTATATTTGTTAGATAAGAAAAAATCCAAACCATAAATACCAGACACATGGCAAACGATGAATTTGTAGTAAACGCTAACTTTCAGACAGTTATAGGCGATTTTCCTAAAGTGGGAATTCGTCCTGTCATTGACGGACGCGAAAGAGGTGTCAGGGAATCCCTTGAAAAGCAGACGATGGACATGGCAAAATCCGCCGCTGCCCTTATCTCAAAAAACCTGAAGTATCCTGACGGGAAAGCTGTTGAATGTATTATCTCCGATACCACTATCGGAGGTGTTGCAGAGGCAGCAGCCTGTGCCGACAAGTTCTCAAAGAACGGGGTTGGTGTAAGTCTCACGGTAACACCCTGCTGGTGTTACGGAAGTGAAACCATAGATATGGACAGGGATGTTCCGAAAGCCATCTGGGGTTTCAACGGTACCGAAAGGCCGGGTGCGGTTTATCTGGCTGCAGCACTGGCCGGACATACAATGAAGGGTCTTCCGGCATTCGGCATCTATGGCCGTGATGTTCAGGATGCAGGTGATCAGACAATCCCGGATGATGTAAGTGAAAAGATCCTCCGCTTCGTCAGGGCCGGGCTGGCTGTTTCATATATCAGAGGCAAATCATATCTCTCAATGGGATCCGTTTCCATGGGAATTGCCGGTTCAATAGTGAGGGATGATTTCTTTCAGGAATACCTTGGTATGCGGAATGAATACGTTGACATGAGCGAGTTCAACAGGAGGCTCAATGAAAATATCTATGACAGTGAGGAATTTGAAAAAGCCCTGGCCTGGACAAAGAAATATTGTATAGAAGGGACTGACCGGAACGAAAAGCCGAGTTCAAGGGCAAGGAAGGATGAAGAGTGGGAGATCGTGGTAAAAATGACTCTTATCGCACGGGACCTGATGGTCGGAAATCCCAGGCTCAAAGAATCCGGATCCGGCGAAGAATCAAGAGGACATAATGCAATACTGGCCGGCTTTCAGGGACAGCGTCAGTGGACCGACCATATGCCCAACGGCGACTTTATGGAGGCCATTCTCTGCTCATCCTTCGACTGGAACGGTATAAGACCGCCATACCTTGTTGCCACAGAAAATGATGCTATGAACGGTGTGCCCATGCTTTTCGGATATCTTCTCACCAACACCGCCCAGTTGTTTTCCGATATCAGAACCTACTGGAGTCCGGATGCAATAAAAAGGGTTACAAACGTCAGTCCCGAAGGTCTGGCAGCCAACGGAATAATACATCTCATCAACTCAGGTGCATCATCTCTTGATTTCTCCGGAAGACAGACCCGGGACGGGGAATCCGCTGTCAAACCCTTCTGGGAAATCACAGACAAGGATGTGAGGGAATGCCTCAGGGCTACCAGATGGGAACCGGCAAGCCTGGGATATTTCAGGGGCGGAGGATTTTCCTCCCAGTTCAACACAAAAGGTGTAATGCCGCTCACCATCTCCAGGATAAACCTGGTCAAAGGTCTGGGACCCGTTCTTCAGCTTGCTGAAGGATGGACAACAGAACTTCCGGATGAAGTTCACAAAATACTGACAGACAGAACAGATCCCACATGGCCGACAACCTGGTTCACTCCGCGCCTCACGGGAGAAGGGGCATTCAGGGATGTGTA
>LSQX01037536.1_pt1 | contig 25745 bp, 14 predicted proteins | sample 654561 | NCBI WGS metagenome assembly LSQX01 (sample SAMN04489861, study PRJNA283612) | anaerobic digester metagenome | isolation source: 4 biogas reactors fed with cattle manure at either 37C or 55C with and... | place: Denmark: Kongens Lyngby | collected 2014 | reverse complement strand
CACTCCCAGATAGTCTTACAACTATGGGTGGAAGTGTTTTCAGTGGATGTTCAGGTTTTACATCTATAGAAATCCCGAGAAAGGTTACTGAAATTAAAGAGTCAGTATTTCAAGATTGTCAGAGGTTACAAGCAGTAACGCTTCCTGATGGGCTTTTTTGCATAGGGCACTCAGCCTTTTATAAATGTCGAGCATTAAGGATGATAAACATCCCGCAAAATGTTAAAGCTATAGGATGGTCTGCATTTAGAGACTGTACAGAACTTGCTTCTGTTGAACTAGGAGAAGGTATTAAAGAAATTGATGGGTCGGTGTTTGCAGGGTGTAAAAAATTGCCTTCGATAATCATACCACTTAGTGTTATGAAAATGGGTTCATACGTTTTTGATGGTGCTAAAGAGGACATGGTAATAAACGTAAGAGCTTCTTCAAAGCCTGACGACTGGCATGACAAATGGAATGAAGATTATAAAATGCCAGGAGGACGAACAGTAGTGTGGGGATATACTGGGAAATAGGTTCATAGCTCTAAGATTAAGTGGTGAAACATACTTAAAGCGACCGCTGTATTTAGAAAAGTATAGCGGTCTTTTTATGTGATTTGATATCTTATTAACCGGTTAATAAAAGCATATAAAATGTGAATTTTTAAAACTGGTTGCACTTGAAAACGTGCGCGCATAATAGTAATATATATGTAGCGCGCATTTGCGCTTAGTTTACTAAGTTTTTGGGGGAACAAAATGGCAATAAAGACACCGTTATATGATGAGCACGTAGCACTCGGAGGAAAAATTGTTGATTTTGCTGGATATGAATTACCCGTACAATATCCATCAGGTATAATTGCGGAACATACTGCAGTTCGTGAAAGAGCAGGTTTTTTTGATTGTTCACATATGGGGGAGTTTATAATATCAGGAAAAGACGCAGTAAAATTTTTAAATCATCTTCTCACCAATGACTTTACAGTCATGGATGTAGGAAAAATCAGATACACGTTAATGTGTTATGAAAACGGCGGTGCGGTTGATGACCTGCTAGTATATAAACTCGCAGAAGACAAATTTTTACTTGTTGTAAATGCTTCAAACCTCGAAAAAGATGCAAGCTGGATAAAATCAAATATGGACGGGTTTAATGTAAAGTTTGAAAATATTTCAGATAATGTTGGACTCATAGCAGTACAAGGGCCTCTTTCTAAAGTGTTTTTAGAAAAGATAACTAACGCACTCCCTGAAAAGTATTATACATTCATTGATAATGTAAATGTAGCTGGAGTCAACTGTCTTGTTTCTATGACAGGATATACTGGCGAGCTTGGCTATGAAATATACGCTCCTGCAAATAAAACTGTTAAAGTGTATAGGGAAATTGTGGAAAAAGGGAAGGAGATGGATATTATCCCATGTGGTCTTGGCGCAAGAGATACTTTAAGGCTTGAAGCGGGACTTCCGCTATATGGACACGAACTAGGAGCAGAAATTCCTGTAAATGAAGTAGGGCTTTCTTTTGCAATAAAGATGCAAAAGGAAAACTTTATTGGAAAATCGGCTTTAGAAAAACATGCCCCTGCATATTCAAAAATTGGTGCATTTGTTATAGACCGTGGGATAGCTAGAGAAGGAGCTTTAGTGTTTTCCGGAGATACGGAAGTTGGTGTAGTCACGTCTGGCACACATTCTCCGACGCTAGGCAAAGCCATAGTAGTACTAAGGGTTAAAAAAGAATATGTAGATGCTGATCTGACAGTTGAGGTGAGAGGGAAAAAACTAAAAGTTGAAAGAGCTGCTCTGCCTTTTTACAAAGCTGGTAATTAACAGCACGAGAAAAGAGCAGAAAAATACCGGGCTTTCATACGTTCCCGGCTAAAAAGATAATTCTTTTATGATTAACTACATACTAATACTAAGCAATTTAAAAGAATTTGTCAATCAAAGTTAAAAAATCTTCAAAAGAAGAGAAAAATATTAAAAAGGAGTTTTAAATATGAGTTTGTATTATGCAGAAACCCACGAATGGGCAGAAATCAATGGAAAAGTTGCAACAGTTGGAATATCTGATTTTGCACAAGGCGAATTAGGCGACATAGTTTTTGTGGAGCTACCTGTTGTGGGTGATACCGTCGATGCGGGTGGCTTTTTATGCGAAGTAGAAAGCGTTAAAGCTGTTAGTGAAATTTATGCGCCAGTGGCAGGGAAAATTATTGAAGTAAATGAAGAACTAGAAGATGCCCCCGAAAAAATAAACGAAAATGCAAGAGGCGCGTGGATTTGTAAAATTGAGTTTTCTACCCTTCCAGATGGACTATTAAGTGAAGAAGAATACCTAAAACAAAATTCATAAAACAGGCGACAAATTAAGACAATGTTTGAAGTTGGGTTATAGATAAAGCCCAATCTGCCGTGCCTAGGTGATACCTGGTCATTTAAAAGCATAATATGTAAGGAGACGAGCTATGAGTCATTATGTTCCACATACCGAAGCGGATATTAAAGCAATGCTCAAAGACATAGGCGTAAAGTCTAAGACTGAGCTGTTTTCTGATGTCCCCAAAAAACTGCTTCTAAAAGAGTTAAACATACCAGAGGGTATAACTCAACAAGAAGTTTTAGAATTTATGCAAAAACTTGCGGACGCAAACACAGTATATGATGTGGTGCTAAGAGGGGCAGGAAGTTATAAACACTTTCTTCCTTCCACAGTTAAAAATCTTAGTTCTAGAGCAGAGTTTGTAACAGCATATACCCCCTATCAAGCCGAGATATCGCAAGGAATACTTCAGGTAATTTTTGAGTACCAAACGATGATATGTAACTTGACGGGAATGGAAGTGAGTAATGCAAGCGTATATAATGGAGCATCTGCAGCGGCAGAAGCAATCTTAATGTGCAAAGAGAGAAATAAATCTAAAGTCATTATTTTAGGAGATATTAGACCTGATACTAAATCAACTATAATTACATATACAGAAGACCAGGGGTTAGAAATATTAGATATACCTTTGGATAAAGATCTAAAAGGGCTAAAAGAAGCGCTAGATGATCAAGTTGCATGTGTTTACGTTGAACAGCCTGGATACTTAGGCAATGTTATTGACGCAAAAGAGGTTGGGGATATTGTTAAGGGAAGCGGAGCAAAATACATTATGGGATGTAATCCAATCTCTCTCGCAATACTAAAAAGTCCAGGTGAATGCGGGGCGGATATTGCAGTTGGTGATGGACAGCCTTTAGGTTTGCCTCTAGGATTTGGTGGCCCATATCTAGGATTTATGGCTTGCACTGAAAAAATGATGAGAAAAATCCCAGGAAGAATAGTTGGTGAAACAGTAGACGCTGATGGAAAAAAAGCATATGTATTAACACTTCAAGCAAGAGAGCAACATATCCGTAGGGAAAGGGCGCTTTCAAACATTTGCTCTAATCAAGCATTGTGCGCATTAACTGTTACTATTTACTTGTCTACCATTGGCAAACAAGGACTTATAGATGTAGCAAACGAGTGTGTTAATTTATCACATTATTTCAAAAATGAACTATCAAAAGTACAAGGTGTTGAATTTTTAGAAGGTGAATTCTTCCATGAGTTTGTGACAATAACTCCAGGAAAAGTTGATGCCATACTTAGTGAATTAAATAAGGTGAATATACTTGGAGGTCTTAAATTAGATAGAGATAGAATTCTATGGTGTGTAACCGAAACAGTGTCCAAAGAATGTCTAGATTTTGTAGTTGATTTAATAAGAGGTGTCTTATGAAAACTATTTTTGAAAAAAGCAAAATTGGCAGCAAAGGGGTAGAAATTAAAAAACAAAATGTACCTGCATATGAGTTTCCAGAAGGGTATAGAAGAAAAGACTTAGACCTTCCTGAAGTATCTGAAATTGAGGTAGTTCGCCATTACACTGGACTGTCTAGAAGAGCATTTGGTGTAGATAACGGATTTTATCCTCTTGGCTCATGTACCATGAAATATAATCCCAAAGTCAATGAAGAAGTAGCCCAAATGAGAGGTTTTACAAACATTCATCCTTTACAAAACGAAGAAAATGCACAAGGTGCATTGAAGGCTATGCACATATTATCCGAGTATCTTTGCGAAATAACGGGAATGGATGATATAACACTGCAGCCCGCTGCAGGAGCGCATGGAGAATACACTGGACTTAAGCTAATCTCCAAGTATCATAAGGCTAGAGGGGACTTGAAGAGAAATAAGATAATAGTCCCAGATAGTGCACATGGCACTAACCCTGCAAGTGCAACTCTTGCTGGTTTTGAAGTCATAAACATTAAAAGCGATGAAGAACATGGAGTGGATTTAGAAGAACTTAAAAAAGTGGTAGGCGATGATACTGCTGCATTAATGCTAACAAATCCTACGACACTAGGTTTATTTGAAAAAAATATTGTGAAAATTGCAGAGATAGTACACGGTGCAGGTGGAAAGTTATATTACGATGGAGCTAACCTTAATGCAATCATGGGAGTAGTAAGACCTGGGGACATGGGCTTTGATGTTATTCACTTAAACTTACATAAGACATTCTCTACGCCACATGGCGGAGGTGGTCCGGGCTCTGGCCCAGTTGGGTGCAAGGAAGAATTTGCATGCTTTTTACCTGGACCAAAAGTAGAAAAATACGGAGAGGAATATTTCTTAGTTAACCTGCCGGAAAGTATGGGTAAAGTAGGATCCTTTTATGGTAATTTCTTAGTTTACTTAAAAGCGCTAACATACATACTAACACTTGGAAAAGAGGGTATCCCATATTCGGCAAAATGCGCAGTGCTGAACGCAAACTATCTAAAAGCAAAGTTACAAGACAAGTTTGACACCGAAAAAGACAGGCATTGCATGCATGAGTTTGTTATCAGTATAAAGAAAATAAAAGAAGAAACTGGTGTTTCGGCTATGGATATTGCAAAAGCCATGATTGATGGTGGTGTCCACCCGCCAACAATGTATTTCCCACTTATAGTTGATGAAGCGTTAATGTTTGAGCCAACCGAAACGGAAACAAAAGAAACGTTGGATGAGGCAATTGAGTTATTAAATGATTTGCATGCTAGAGCATACTCTGACCCGGAATCATTAAAAACAGCCCCACATAATGCGGTTATAAGAAGGCCAGACGAAGTTATGGCAGCAAGAAAACCAGTACTAAGGTATGTAAAACCATAAGTTTAAAGACTAACCGGAGATAAAAGCCTTAGTGAAGGAGTAGACATTGTATTCACTAACACTTATAAAAAATTTATTCAAAAAGCATAATATACCTGTAATTATCTACATTTTAGCCAATATTACACTGATATTTTTCCTGTTTTATTGGATGAATTTAGTTCCATTTGCAAGTGTTACAGATATAGAAAAACATAAAGTATATAACGGGCTAATTGGTATAGGTATATATGTTGTTGGGGCTATTATTTTTATATCACCAATAGGCGAGTTTTTCTTTAGAGCCACAAGAGGTCTTAAAAGAATTGATAACATGCCAGAATTTGCGCACTTAAAAAATGCCTTTGATGAAGTTTATGCGAAAGCAAGTGCAAAATACGAGGGATTGCCTCAGGGTATTAAGTTATACTTGGACATGTCTGGTGCCAAAAATGCTGCAGCTCTTGGGAGAAAAACAATATTTTTCACACAAGGAATATTGGCTTTGCCATTAGAGGATTTAAAGGGTGTTATAGCGCATGAGCTAGCACATTTATATCATGGAGATACGGTAGTTTTGTTATTTTTGCTAACAGGCAATGTAATTATTAACATAATTGCAGGTATAATAAAAGCAATTTTATATGCTATCGGCATTGCAGCATTATTATTTGGTGAAGACTCTTTCGCTGGTAGAATTTCTACATTTGTAGTCATTATGTTTACAAGAATGATAATAAACGGCATTGTCGGACTATGGGCTTTAGTGGGAATACTAATGAGAAATATAAGTAGCAAGCAGGTAGAGTTTGAAGCAGATGAGTTTGCTTGCAGTATAGGGTATGGCAGAAATCTTGCGAATGCACTTTTAATGATAGACCAGACTGGAAGTCAAGGCTCTAAAGAAAGGCAGACTCTTTTAGATAAAGCACTTTCATCACATCCAGAAACACATGAAAGAGTGAGAAGATGTAATGAGTTTGTATACGCATAAAGCATATATATTTAATCAGTTATTGAAGTGAAAAAACCCAAATTATCAGAAATTATCAACACTAAAAAGCTCGCTAGACGGTTTGTTGTGCGAACATTAATTAAGAAGAGAAAACCTATAGCTAGAGGTGCAGTTCAAATAGCAAAAAAAACAGGTCTTGCAAAACAGGTTTTTAAGATAATAGGCATATCACTATGGGGACTTTTTTGCTGTGCACTCTTTGTACTTTCGATAGTCTTAATGACAGTATTTGATGAGATGTGGGGAGGGATATGTTGTTTGCTTCTCTCTTTGTATTTTACTGTATCATTTTTTATAGTGCGGCGTATTGTTAAAAAGAAGAAAAAAGTAAAAGTAGAAAACCAAACGGTAAAACCATCTCATATGCTCATCAGTTCTAAAAAAACGCAACCACTTTCGACAGATGAGATGATAGAGTTTGATGAGCTTGAAGATTAACGGTCTTCATATTATTACGTTAGTTTACTAACATTGGAAAATAAAAAACCACATAGTGCGGTTAGACTATGTGGTTTTATTATACGAAAGAACAAAATTACAAGCAGTTATTTTTCTAGCTTAATTACAGGGGCATCTTTTGATTGGTTTGCAACAGACATCATGCCATTAATACATCCTTGCTTGCTTGCATAACCTGATTCAGACACGGCTAAAAGATTACCATTGTTTGCCTTTAGGCGAAACCGGAATTTGCCGCTTTTGTCTTTATAAACTTCCCATTTAGGATGTGTTATTTCTTCTACTTTAGCTTTGGTTTGATCTTCAATTTTTCCATCAAATACGATAGGAGCAAATTTACGAACGCTCTCAATTCCTGCAAGGCATGAGGATTCGTATGGATATGCTTCACCATAAGCTAAGGTTTCGTGATTTGATGCAACTAAATAAAAGATGAAGTTACCTTTGTCTGTCTTTCTGTATGTGAACATTCCTGCTTGTCCACGTTTTGTTGTGCCTTCTGCCATTTGTTTACCTCCCGGAAATATTAATTTAATGTTGTTTTTAACGAACTTATGTATATTTTAGTAACATATCAAAATAATGTCAACCAAAGAAATTTAAGCTCATTAAATCATTGCTTCATGAGGTAATTAACGCAGTTAAATGCAACGAAACATACATGTTATTATAAGTTCAATGTATCAAACTTTTAGAGGCAATCTAAGCTCATTAAAAATATAAGTTTATTTAATCCGCTTGTTAGCGTTGTTAAACTTCACATATAAATTTGAACAAATATTTTATCAGGTTTTGGCGTTTATCATTTAATGTGATTGTTAGTGAAAAATCTTCGCTATCTATGATACAATAAAGTACACAAAAGTAAGATGGTAGTGAAACTGTGAAGAAGTATAGGATAACAATCAAAAATTTAAACACGACATTTCTAGTAGATGAAAACACAAATCTTGGCGAGGCTCTTCGCATGCAAGGTATTAATCTTGTTGAGCCTTGCGATGATTGCAAAACTAACGACCCAAGTTTTTGTGGCAAGGGGAAGTGCGATGTCATTATTGATGATAACTTAATCTCTGCGAACAAAGTAGAAGTAGACCAGGATATCACGTTATCACTAGTGACTTTGCCGTACAAATTCATGGGATTAGACAGCCGTAGATATTCAACTCTCAATAAGTTTGAAACATGTAGGTCCAGACTAGAATACCGTGATGCAGTTGCTGTAGTTGATTTAGGGACCTCTAATATTACAATTAGTTTGGTTATTACAAGCGATAAAATCATATTAGATGAAAATGGTGGGATTTTAAAGGACGAGGACGCATATTTAAAACTTGTAGGAAAAAACGCCATAGACGATATGGAGGATATGGAAAGCGAGCCTGGCAAGCCATATGAAATATCCTATGTTTATCCTAGGGAAAGAATCGATGGTGTAAGAGACTGGTCGGTTATAGAATCTTCAAGTGCGCCAGAAGAAGCTAGAGTATTAAAAAGTACTAGGTTTGTATTTGCAAGGGATGACAGGTTTAAAAAACAGGCGATAAAATCCAAAATATACAATAGTTATTATGTAAATTTTAGACCTAACGTTTATGGTTATAGATCTAAGTCGATAACTTTTGTTAATCCGCAGTCTATTTATGGGAAAGATGTCGTAAGTAGGATTAGTTACTCTTTAAAAGGCGAGGGCGCAAGTAAATTACAGCAACTTGTAGTACGTAGGCTGGCTGAGCAAATCGAAAAAGCATCAAAAAGAAGGAAATGCCGCTTGAAGTATATCGTGCTTAGTGGAAACACTACCATGATCACTATGTTTCTTGGAAAAAGTTGTAGCTCAATTACCAAGGCTCCATTTGACACCTCTCTTTTGAGAGTGCCTCCAGTCACAACAAAAGAAATTGGAATGGAAATTAAAACTGGGAAAAAGGCCATGATATGTGATGTTGACGGGAAGATACTAAGAAAGGCAACACCAGGTACACTACTGGATATTCCCATATACTTTATTCCAGCGATATCTGCGTTTGTAGGGGGAGATTTTGTATCTGGGCTTAGTACCATAGACCCTCCTAGAGAAGATAAATACAAAGTGTTTATAGATCTCGGCACTAATACGGAAATGGCAATTATAGGGTCTAAAAAAACAATAACAACTTCAGCGCCAGCAGGCCCTTGTTTCGAGGGAGCAAATATTAGTTCAGGAATGCCAGCAACTGAAGGGGCAATTTACATGGTTGATGTGGATAAAAACGGCATGAACTCTATTATGTTTTATGATAAGAAAGTTACGGAAGATAGTAAGCCCTTAGGGATTTGTGGGACGGGTTTAATTGATACTATATCAGCCCTCAAAAAGATTGGGGCTATCGATAATAGAGGCACATTAGTAACTGGAAAACCATACAAAATATTTGGAGATATTGAAATTAACCAAAATGATATACGAGAGTTTCAAAAGGCTAAAGCTGCAATTAGAGCTGGGTTAGATCTTCTAATTAAGGAAATTGGTGCAAGCTACGATGACATAGAAGAGATTATCTTCACTGGTGGGTTTGCAAGCAAGCTTAGAGAACAAAGTTTAATCCAAAGCGGACTAATACCAGAGAGATTAAAAAACAAAACCACAAGTCTTCCTAATCATAGTTTACTAGGTGCTGCAAAAACAGTAGTAGAAGGGTTCAATAGAGTGTTCTATATCTCAGAAAATGCAAAATACATAAATATGGCCGCTCACCCAAGTTTTGAAAAACTATATATAAGTTACTTAGACTTCTAGTTTTATCTCTAAATTTTTATTATTCATACTGAATTTGTTTTGTAAGTTTTACTAAATTTTTATTCTAAAGTTGCGTTGGAGAAGTGTCCGATATGCGTAAATCTTTGCATTATTTACAACTTTTTCGGAATATTTGAAGTCAAACAAGCACATTTCAAAATTATTTCAAAATATTAGTGAGGCGTAGAAAGTTGACTTAATATATATAATAGGAAACGCGCATGCATGCGCACCGTTTTAAAATATTATATATTGACACCCAATTTTGTCTGGGGTATAATCAAAATATACTGGACCACAGTGTCCAGATAATATTCCTATATAGGAGGTTAGAAAATGAAACGGAAAAATTTAATAGCTGTCATACTTGCGCTGATTCTCGTTCTAGGTCTTGTTATGACGATGGTTGCTTGTGGTCCGTCCACTCCAACAGATAATAAGAAGCCACCAGCAGACAAGAAAGATCCGCCAAAAGATACGACGAAGGCCGTTCTTTCGACTGAAGTGAATAAGCTAGTCGCGGGAGTTGATGGTGCGTTTAAGACTTTTGCAACAGCAGAAAGTGCAGCTTATGTTGGCGCTACTGTTTATGTACAGGTTAATGCTGGAGCAATGGCAGGGCTAGAGCCTATGGATCTCAGTTTAGAGTTAGCCATTAAAGCTTGTATTGATAGCACAAATGCTGCTAAAAATGCCGCTTTAATAGAAATTAGAGATACTAAAGCAGAAAATCCTCTAGGCGTAGTCGCAGCACTATATTTCAAAACAGAAGGTACAAAAGAAGTTGTTTACTTTGGACAACAAATCCTAAACAACACGTTTACTTGGAGAAAATTCTCACAAGTTGAGGATGCTAAGTTAATGTCCAAAATGATAACGGACTTATTGTTTGGTAAAGATTTTGCAAAAACCACACCAGTTGGCTATAAGATGGCATCAGCAGACGGTCTTATAAACGGGATGGTAGGCGATATGCTAGGCATAGTAGGAATGATTCAAAACTTATCAGTGTTTGATGCTAGAGCGTATGCGGCAAGCCCAAAGGCAACTGATAAAAAGCCTAACTTCGCAGAAATTGCTGGTAAAGATGCTTTCGTACTAAACATAGTAGCAGAGGAAATCGGCGGACTAGCGAGTGGATTAGGTAGTGTAGTTGATTTTGCAGACCTGAAAACCACGCTAACAGAAGGTGGATTTTACGGCATAGTTAATCAGGCAGTTGGAATGATTTTAGGTAAAACCTATGACCAACTATTTATACCGGGCACACCTCAGCCAACAGCGGAAGTATATCCTAACATAGCAATCGGCGTAGGATACAATGCTGACAAGACTTTAGCTGGACTAGGGATTCACTATGATTACAGTCATAATCCAGATCTACCTGTAAAACTAGATATAGGTATTAAAGATCTTGAAGTACTAGGAAACGCAAAGCCAATTGCTCCTTCTACGGCCCAAAAACCCAGTACTAATACTGAAGAAGCATCAATTGAGCTTAGTATGGACGTTACACTAAGAGGCGCAAGTGAAAATCCAGTTGCCGCCGAGTTAAAAGCATATGTATTCCCAGATATCAAACTGACACTAGAAGACTATTACTATGATGAAGACACATACAGATGGGAATATGTTAAAGATGCAAGCGGATCGATAATATTCGTTAAAGATAGCGAAATTACTAAGGCATCAAATGATATAAAGAGAGGTACAGAAACTTACAAAGTACCAGGCAAAGAAGTTGATGAGAAATGGCAGGCAGAGGTAATTGAACTTCCAACTGAAGATTTCCAATACAGAGTAAAAGATGGGTTTATTCAAGAGTACGTAGTACAAGAAGATCCAGTTCCATTTGCACAATTTGATTTCAGCGGACTATACGGTTTTGCAACAATTAAGGCAAAGGAATCCACAGCAGACGCAAAAGTTTTTGCAGACTTTAACGTTAACAGAAATGAAGCAAGAGATCAGTCTGGATTTAAACTTGACTTAGAACCAGTTCTAGAAATCGTTCGTTCTGAAGCTGTTGCCGAGTATGAAGCTAATGAAACTACACTGAAGTATTTCATACCACTAGACATAGTCTCAATGTGGGAAGCTGAGTTTAATAAAAACACAACCGGCTTATCACAACCAGCAAATGCTGAAGCTCAAGGTCTAATAGACGAAATTATCGGCTTTGCAATTAAAGAAGATGGTTCTTTTAATATTCTTGGTGTGCTTGGCGAAGTATTAGATATGACATTCTTAACAAGAGTGGTTAGTACAGTTAAAACCATTGCTTCAGAAGAAACCACAACTCCAATTAAATATGTTTTAGCGTTTACAAACGATCAAAAAGAAATCAGTTTGGATGCTGACTTTGCAGCACTAATGACAGAATTAGTTGGCACAACAGGCAAGACTGGATTAATTGGTGAAATTGAATCTGATAAGGTTGCACTCAAGACATACTATGCTACAGAAATTTCTGAAGATGGAATTTTAGAAGTCCTTGCAACCCCAGCAGAGAAGAAAGTAGGTGAATACCTAACCGCTGGCGAAGTGCTTACATCAGTAGCTTCAATAGTTAACTTAGAAACCGGTAAGAGACTTGCTGACGATGCATGGAAAGCAGCAAATCCAGACGGAACGGAAGCAGAATTAGCAGCAGCTAGAGATGCATACTTTGAAGGCAAAGAATCAGACTGGGCACTTGCAGACATTCCAGCAACAGAAGATATCTGGACGGTTGAGAAAGTACAGTCATTTGTTGAAAACCTAACTGGTATAACACTAGACGATCAGGATGCATACGCAGGCTTGAAGGCAAAATTAGGAATCACCTTTGGTGATGGAGCAACACTTGCATTAGAGATATCACAAAATGATAAAGTTGGTCTTGGAATTTCCATTAACCTAAAACTCGCAGGAACCAATGCCGCAGCAAAGGCAGCCTATGAAGCAAGTGCATTCAAGACACCGTTTGCAGCAGAGACATTCAAAGATACCTCAAAGGGTGCAGAAGGCGACACAACTTGGAACGGACTACAAACAATCTTGTTTGATGAAATGATGAGATTTGTAGGCCTCTATAAAGAGCCAGTCGTAGATCCTCCAGTAGAGCCATAATAGTAAATAAACGTTTAGTTTATACACAAGGCACGGAGCAATCCGTGCCTTTTTTTGCGCTAGAAAATATAAATAACTCATTATAATTAGTATGAAAAATAAACATAAATAAAGAAGTGATAGTTTGATTTTTAAACATAATAATTAATCGATAAACACCTAGGTGATCATGCTAACAATGCTCGTTTTAAAGATGGTATCAACATGATGTAATGACATTATGTTGGCATTATGCGTAAAAGTTGATATAATCTATTTGCAAACATATAATGTAACTCAATAGGAAAACACGGATATGTTGATGTATGAAAAAGGAGGAATTTATGGTGACAACTAACTTAAACGTAAGGACGGAAAAGGTTGTAAAAGAAAAAGCAGAGGCTATATTTAACGAGCTAGGACTGAATATGACAACCGCAATTAACATATTCTTAAGGACAACCATAAGAGAAAACGGTATTCCTTTTGATTTAAAATTATCAGAGCCAAACGAGGTTACTAAAGCTGCAATAGAAGAAGGTAGAAAAATATCCCGTGATAAGACTATAGCGGGCTATACAAGCGTGGATGAATTGATGGAAGTGCTTGATAAATGAAACAGGTAGGGATATTAACTACTAATAAACACGAAAGCAAGAGTGGCATATTTGTTCCTAGTTTTATAAGCTGATAATGATTATTAAACGTGAAAAGCATTATAAAAGCGCCCAGCTAATTGCTAGGCGCTTTGTTGCTTTGTGAAAGGCTTTACTATTATGGTTGGTTACGCATATAGCCGCCTTTTATGACTCTAACATCACTTACGGTAATAACAGCATTGGAGACGTGTTTATTAATCAGAGTAATGGTAGGGCGGAGTCTTCTTCTTTTTAAGTGTATTTGAAGGATTTCTCTAGCACCATCACGGCCTTCACCATGAGTGACTGTAACGGCTAGTTTGTTGTCTCGTAAGACCTTTACAAGATCGGGGCACTCATCTGGTTTGACAATGATTTGAATGGTACTAAGACCTAGAGCAATTAAGTCTTCAAGGTAAGACCCGGTGAAGTTCCCGATAGCAAACGCAAAGGCGAATACGACGGCCTTTAAGGGGGCTGCAGAAAGTCCTGCAAGCACGCTACCGGTTATGGAAACCCACATAAGGATTTCTACAAATCCAACCAATGCGCCTATTGTACGTTGCCCACGGGCAAGTAGAACTAGACGAAGTGTCTGCATACTGTTTTCAATTATTTTTCCAAAAAAGATAATGAAATAAACTCCAATATGATTACTTGCTAAATACTCCAGCATGATTCCTCCAATTGCGATTATAATTTACTTTTTGGTAAAAGTTCTAATTCCACATAGATTATATATTAAATAACTTGTTCTTACAATTGCAACAGATTTGTAATCACCACTTAAAAAATGAAATAGACATTAAAATAATGTACATAAAACTAACGAAGAAAAATTTGAATTTGATATATTTTGCCTATGGTTTAAAACGGAAATTCGAGATAAAAAGTTGTAGTCTTTGATATGAGGTTTGTGTAAATTAGTAGTTGGTATTAGTGCGGACAATATAAAAAAATCAACGAGGTATTTGTTTAAAATTTAAACGGTTTGTATAGTATAAAAGGACAGGATATTGAGAGGAGATTTTAAATTATAGGATACAAATTATAACTATTTAGCACCCTAAATAGCATATATAAAAAAGATATGCAAACAAAATAATGTGTACAAATTGATGTTAAACTTGTATGGTTTGGACGGAGTTATCAGAGTAAAAAAGAGTGCTTTTCAAAACTCGGAAATGCTTGGAGGTAATGTATATTTCTTCTGGTTTTGAAGACTAAGGAAGTGGCATCAACTATATGTTTTCTCCTTAGGTTTTCGGGTTTCAAAAATGGTTTAATCAATTTGGAATAACATAATAATTTTATGAAGCTTGTGAAAAGAAATAGACTTGATATGAAACGGTTATGAAAGTTAAGTGATATTTTCGTCTTATTATTGACATTAAACTGTATATATTTTAATATAAAATAGCGCACGCGTTATAACCGCATAGTTAGTCATATGCGTAGATACCGCAAAATAAAGCATGCTAAAAGGTAAATAGCCCCGTTCTAAGAGGCGTGTTATGTAAAGATGAGGCTTAGGATAGAGGGATTAAAGGTAAACCACTCCGTGGATATGCGAGTGGCATAAGTCTGTATATGAAAAATTGATATGCAATGCAAAATTGAGATGTGGGCTTATGGGTGAAATGTGAATCGTAATTGATTCGCTTATATATACGCGCGAAATCGTAAGGATTACAAAAACATGTAGGTAAACAAAGTGCGTGGTAGACAAGAGTAACTTAAAGCAACGTGAGAGTGGAAGCAAAATGATGACCGATTCAGGTCAGAGATAAAGACTATAAGGTTAGGAAAGGTTAAGTTGAAACAAAAGATATTGGTGGCAGTGATAATTATTGTGCTGGTTGCGTTGGTAGCTGGTATTATGGTGTCATGTAGCCCACCATCTGATGTTCAGGCTAGCCCGTTTTTTATTAACGATACCATAGAAAACGAAATCAATAAAGACAAAACCCAGAAAGATGAGGCTGTCGACAGGGCAACAGGTTCTCTTGATAACCTTTTGCAGTACTTAGACAGCGAAATAGTTTCTACAACTGGTTACTATGTGGGAACAAAAATGCACATCAATACTGAAGATGGTTCTGCATTTATTTTAAACCTACAGGCTAACATGTATACCTGGCCATATGAGCAGTATGCAGAAGGGACTCCCGAAAGAGAAGCTGCTCTTGCAAAGCATAATGAACTCATAAAGTATAACGACTTACTACTTGAATGGTATGATGGCACAACCAATACCATGCTCATTGGTTTTTACTTTGATGGAATTAATCCTGACCCTGCGGACCCTGGGAATATTTTATATCTGAACTTGCAAGGTTCAAAAAGATATTTCTTAAATTTTGGAGATACGGTACTATACCAGCAACTAATTAGGCTTATAACACAGTTCAGTTTAGAGAAAGTAATCGCTTCTACTAATCAGGACGATAGTTCAGACACTGCAATAGCTAGTGTTAATGCTCTTTTAAAACAAGCAGTTACTACAAACTACAAACTTACTTTAAATGGGGATGTAACCTCTGTTTATTTTAACGATATTCCTTTAGGTATCATTGCTCCAAATGTAACAGATTTTATTCAAGGGATTTTTGAACCATTTGGCGATAAGTTAGACCCACTAACTTTCAAGTACTTAGGGTTTTTATTCTCAACCTTAGGTTCAGCCGAAATTAGAACGCTAAACAGTGACATGCAGTTTTTAATGAAGCCTAACGAAGCTTTGGGAAAAGAGATATTGACAGGTATGGATGTAGAGTTTAGGGGCTCTAGTTTAGTTAGAAAGAAGAACAAGCAAGGGGGCTATACTAGCGAAAACGTACCATTCACAATGAAAATAGCTGTTGATTACGATATCAGGGTTTCTCAGAATATTGTTTTAGACAGAGAAAATTACAAGCTGTTTGAAAATGGCAACTTTGAGTTCATAGGGGATATGTATATCCCGCAACTTGATTTAAAGTTAGATACCTTGATTAGGACAGATATGAACAGATTCGACAATAAGACGAACAAAGTTTATATGACTGCCAGAGATTTAGCAACGGATGACTTAATCATCGGGCTTTTCTATAAAGATGAACTTACTTATGTAGATATCGAAGGGCTTCAACATCTATATGGAGGTGTTAAGTTTGAAGATATTGGCCTCCCGAAAGCATACAAGGGCGGGTTCAACCTGGCGAGCACATTGGAGTGGTTTGCGGAGTTTGTCGATGCTATGATTGTCCTTTTAGTGGATAATATACTGACCCCTAAGAAAAATGATGCGGATAGTAAATATAACGAAGTTATGACAGCTATCATGGGGAATATTGAGTCTACTATGAAGGATGAAGATGACCCTACTTCCCATGCGACAATTAAAGTGAAAATAGATATGCCACTGATTAAGAGAGTATTGTCTGTTACTTCTAAGACAAGTACAAACTTTACGACAGATCAGATAATTCAGCTGTTGAATAGGCAGTTCAACATAGATTTAGAAGCAATCGCAAGTATTTTAGGTATGAGCGTAGAAGAACTTTTAGATCGAACGTATTTTGAGATTACCTATGATGTAGACACGCACGCTATTAAGTTAGAGGTGTATTCTGCTGCAGAAAAGCCACGTGGTGCTCCTGCAGATTTATATTTGCGTATGGATTTGATTCCAACTAAGTTTGGTGAAAAGGTAAGGATTGCTTTTCCAATCTTTGACAACTTTAAAGAACTTCAAGATGTTATGACATATTCGGGATACATAGAAGGTCAGTTTTTGTTTGCCCAGACAGAGGAGGTAGATCTAAGTAGAGCTCTCGGTGCATTTATGGGAGATACCAGTGGGTTAAACACACCATTTATTCTACCTAAGTCTGCTGACATTTACTTTACTATGTACTACGACCAATACATCAGAGAACAAGTGCTTGAAAATGGTAGATGGACCAGAAAGGGCAGAAGTGCCTTCCGTATTCGCGCATATATGATGGAGGGGTCTGTAAGAACCGAGGTTTTAGAACTTTACGCAAACGATGTTAGTTTCAATACTGCTCATCCTCTAGAGGAGCTAGGGTATGTTTGGTTAGATTACAAGATTTTTGATCACTTGCCTAAGTTTAAAATCAGGGAGGACTTATTTGTCACCTCACTTTACGAGTACATGGGTTATGACTTTGAAAACGAGTCGGGAGACATAGTGCTTGGGTTGACAGACATTGTCAAGGCACTAATGGAAGATAGCTGGGCTACTTTTGAGCCAGATGTAATAAGGGTAACTACGTCTAATGACACGATAAAACAGTTCTTTGGTGTTGATGAGATGATTGGCTCTTTGGCCATACAAATCGGATTTAAACAAAGGGTTAAAAACATTGACCAGTTAGAAAAAGACTTTGCTATGTATTCAGTAGGCGAGCTGACAAATATAACTGGAGAAAGCCCATACTCTACTAAGTTACATGAAACAATTCCAGTATACTTTGATTTTGGCACAAGAATCGAAACAAGAAATTTAAAATTCTTATATAACCAAGAGAGTATCGATGTTATTGCAGGAAATGCATACTACAGACCTAGAATTGACAAGCAATTCATGGGTGTAACTAGAGATTATCTGGTGTACATAAGTAATTCTACAGGAAGACAGAAAATAGCTACGCTCGTAGATGATTACTATACTTGGGAGCCGCTTGGGGCAATTCCAACTTCTGTAAGAGCATATTATGGCGAAATGAACATGGTAAATACATATGCTGCTGACTACAACCTGCATGCCATATTTGATAAAAACAACGAGTACTATACCGTTGTTTCAGAACGTGGATATGAAATTTTATACGATTCAGACAATAAAGTGTATATAGTAGGGCTGGGCACTGAGTATAAACTCGATAAAGCATATGAAGAGTTAGGTCCAGATGCTGTAGTCTATCCCAAAGAATTTACCTTTGGACCAAAATCTCTAAGGCACTTGTATGATTTAGGGCTTAGATTACCTGGATACTATATTGTTGAAAATGATAAGGGCATTGATATCTTATATAACTACCGCGCAATGCATTACATTGTTAGCAGTGCAGACTATGCTCTTATGGAAACAGTTGAGATAGATGATGTAATGGTTGAAAGAAGGGTAGTAGAAGGGCTGCTTGGAAACACTGCCCTTATCAGGCTATATGATGCAAGATATGCAAACAAAAACATGACATATGACTTGGTGACGGGCTGGTATATGGCAAGTGGTACGGGAGCAGATGGCACCGTATACGAAGTGCATTACAACCCTTCCTCTAGTGAGTATATAATACCAGCATCGTTAGAAGACAAAATACCTGCAATAGCAGCAGCAATTGGTTCGGCAAGAATTGTAGTTAATACAAGTTTAGATTTCACAAAGCATCCATACAATAGAATAGATAGAACTGGTGGATTACTAAATGAAGTTGACTGGGATGGCAGTATTTATGAAGGCATACAGTACAATACTATGACTTGGGAAGATTTAACACTAGAGGGTGGTAAGTTCGTAGTTAAAGTAGTTATCGGAGAAGGGATGATGGCTACTTATATAGAAAACGTCATGGTTAAAGTGTTGAACAGAACAGTGTTAACAGATTTGCCATACATAAACATAAACACGCCTAATGGTCAGGTCAAAGCACCTATTGCGATGACTGCAGACGTAGATCCTATTGCATATTTGTTATACAAGGCCTATTACATAAACGGATTAAGAAACGACCCGGCTGGGTTCGTAAGGTGGTACTTTGACAAGTATGATGTACGTATTCAGTTTACAAAAATTTATCCCAATAACCCAGAAGAAGAAACTCCAGATGAATTAAGAGCATTTGCATGGTCTTTTGATTTTGAAGATGCAAACACCATATACAGCGAAAAACAGATTAATAACTATGGTGCTGTTACAGACAATGACTACACATATGTATATACCAACTTCCATGGGCAGATAATTGCGCTAAGACTAAGGGTGTTACCGAGAGAGTTTAAGTATTTTAAAGTGCCAGGAGAAATTAAAAATAACACTCATACTGTAGATGTTTTGTACCCAAATACTTATTTTATTCCAACAAATTTAACATACTATTTTGAAGGATTAAATGGAGAGGAGTACACCTTAAACTTTAGCGATTTACTTGGTAGCACGATATTGTCAAACAAGCCAAGGCTTGAAGATAGACCTAGCAGGATGCCCAATATTGGCAGTTTGCTAAAAGGGCCTAACGCAAAAAATTTAGTAGTTTGGGCACATGAAAAAGTTGATAACGTAAAACTAGTAAATGAGCGCGATGCAAATGGGAATCCTAAGCCATTCACAACTGCTGTAGATAATAAAACAACATCATTTTTAGACTTTAGTGGTCATTTTGATGCTGATAAAGTATGGTTTTATGAAGATTGGTTTAAGGTGCCTTACCTTGTAATGAATGTGGATGTTCCGGATAAGGTGATAAAGACCTTTGTAAAAGAACTAAAGACAGAAAACCATCTTGCAAACAATTACGAAGTTAGGAATATAAAGATTAGAGACTATATTAGACCTGGTGAAATATACGCAATAGATGATGAGCTGCTTGGTATATTCAATGTAGACCCATTTGATACATCGACTTGGGTGCTTCCGACGGAAATAGCAGTATTTTTCAGCATAGATGAAGGGGCTGGTATATATCAGAGATATGATTATACAAACAGTTATGATGAAGAAGGCAGAGTAACGGCACATGGTGTAGAGTGGAGAAATGTCGATGGCGATACTGATGTTCACTTCACAATAGATGGCGATGGTAGATATAACTTAGTGGGTGTAAGTGAAAATCCTGGCGCGTATTATTTAGAGACTACAATTGGTGATGCAACTACCGATAATCATATAGTATTAAAATTACTAGTCAGAAATTTATCAGCGGTAGCTTCTGATGTGGAGTTTTATAATGCAGACGGAAGTACTCTCAAAAATGCAGTAGGTGAAGAGCTTACTATAACTTCAGAAGAAAGGATTTCTGGGGTTAATGATACTCATTTAGGAGATAGCCTACAAGAAAGAATCTTTACATATAATGTGGATACGTATAAGAGATTTGATATTCCAAAACTTCTAAAAGTAACATTTAAAGATGACACCATCAGAGAATATGCCGTTAAATGGTCAGAAAATGCTCCTTGGAAACAAAACACCTTACATGAAAATGTATATGCAACATTAGGCCTAGATCCATCATTTGAACAAAAGATATATTTAACATATGACATAGCTAGAAACGATTTAGTTAGTTTGGACGTGGTAAAATATGACTCTAATGTCTCTGATATGGTTATTGATGAGGAAAATAGAACCATACTAGTTAACAATTTAAAAGTTGATAGCGAAGGTTTTGTTATAGATGCAGATAACACATATGTTTTAGTAGATAGCGTTAAAGTTAATGTTTATGACTATTTCATGTATTTATTCAGTGAGATCGAGGGGATTTTCCAAGATAGCGCATATAACCCCGAAATCATAACAATACGGGATGCGGCAACTTCTGCCATCCTTCCTTTATATGGAACCATTGATTTACAAAAAATGATTACAGCACTTGGACAAGGTGTGGATATTTATGTAGGTCAAGGCAAGGGCGCAGATGACTTTAAAGTCACTATGATAGTAACGGAGTTTACACCAGCAAACCAGTTGGTAATTGATGAAGACAGAGATAGTTACATAATAAAAGTGGATGGCTCGGAGTTAGGCACAACCTTGCAGGCATATAATCCTGACAATAGTCCCAAGTATCCCAATGGATATGTAATTTCTGAAAAATTTGGATTTAAAGTTAAATATGCTGATGGACATGAGGTGTATTATGCAAACTCTGCAACAGCAGATGCACCTGTTCCAAGGTGGTGGTCTGTTGTTAAGTCTCCAGTTCCTGGTATTGACCCCGAAGAAAACTGGATGTTAGAGCTTAAGGAATTTGATAAAATTGACAGGCTATCTGAAATTAGTATATATGGCGGTGGAGCAATTTGGTTATCAACACTACTACCAGACGGTTCTAGGGTGTATGCGAGGTTTAGCTCTGTAGGCATAGCTATTGGTTCAGATTATAGTTCGGAAGCAGGAAGTGGAAGATATTATATTGAAAATGGCGTTATTACTATTAGTAACATATATGATCACTATACACTTGGAACGAACATAATTCCATCGAGACTTCCTTCAAGACTAGTGTTAGCAGGGAACTTATTAATTAGCGGTGTTACATGGACAATGCGAGTAACTCCTGCAGAACTAGACGCAATTAACTATTTAGGTACAGCTAGTGATATAGTTATCGCTGAAGCCAGAGTTATGAGAGAAATCGTACAGCTCAAGTTGAGAGTATTGCCTTGTTTAGTACAGGGTGTATCGTATATATATGAAGACGAAAACAATAGCAGGTCTTTGATAAGCGAACCGGTAAATGCAGCTGGAGATATAATTATCAACTTCGACGCATATAAAAATGCATCCTACGCTGGCAGCGTAGCTCTATCTAGAGTGCTTAACTTGCATTATGGTGGGGATAGAGTGTTTGTGTATCAAAATATTGAATATTTCCCAGTCAATCCGACAACTGGTCATGTTGCAACTGTCAGGCAGACTACCGCTCCATATGATTTAGATGGGCATACCTTGTCAATAAATGGTTTAGATGCTGACAGAAGAAATATAAGATTCAAGATAACACTGCTAGATGGTCAGGTTGTTAATTTGATTTTACACTTTAATGATAAGACTGTTACAAAGTATAGTTTTGAAAATATTGGCGATAGCGATAATAATAAAAACATTACCTTAAACCCATATTCTGAACATGTTGATATTCCGTCTAGAGTTACAATTAAGTTTGCAGAAGGACCGGATCTTGTAAATTACCCAGCCACATGGACTACACCAGCGGATTATGAAGTAAGGTATGATACTAACGAAACTGTACTAGCAGCAAAACCTGAGGGGCAAAAACACTTCAGGCTTACATCTGCCATTATTTCAAATGCAGAAGAGTTTGCAGGTTATCCCCATCAAGATTTAGTGTTATATGTAAACGTACTCCCATATATATTAGAAAATTGGAGTTTACAACTAGGTGTTCAAGACTTTTATAACGTAACCGGAGATACTCACTATGAAAACCCAAATGCAATATATCATATGAAAGATCCATATGCAGGAAGGGCTACCGACTTACCATCAAGTGTAGAAGATAATAGATATTATCCGGGAATTGAAGATAGAAGGCTTCCAGTAATTTGGGACTTTGCAGATTCAGACATTATCGCAGCAGGAACGCCCACTGGCCATATTCTAGTGAGAGGATGGATATATGATAGGGATAGAGGACAACCTGTCACCATAAAACTATACATCGACACATGGGAGTTTGATACCATTAGAAGGTTACAAGGCGGAGCTTATCAAAGCATGATGCAAGATATAAGATTTTACTTCTCTCAAATATCGAATAAATCTTCATACCAGACATATCAGGTGGTATTTAAGGTTAAAAATGTTCGTGATGGGTCAGATCCGGTATCGAAAAATGTAATATTTATACCTGAAGGGGTAGATCCAACTACAGTGAAGATAGCTGGCACAGAAAACTACTATCCAGCCGATCACCCATATAGAATTAAATGGGATGAGGGAACTCTAATAAGAGCAAGAAACGCTATGAGTACAGGCGGAGATGCAGTTGGTAGATTCTCACTTGCAAACAGGAATGCAGCAGTAATACGTACGACACCAGCCTATGATGTTTACTATCAATTTGAAACACTTAACATAACACAAGTGGATTTAGGGTACGGATATGGTGGCACCAACGAGGCAATATATGTAGTAGATCCCTTGAACCCATATTTTGGAACGGGCTATGTTTTACCAATTCGGGCAAAAGGTAATTATAACCTAGAATCTAATGTAGACCTAAATTCCAAAGGCATGGTAGTCTCGGCAGTTTGGTGGCAGCCTGGAACACCAGCTATATCCATACCAGATAAATATGTAGGCGGTGGGGTGTATAAAGGCTGGGCAGTGACTATACGCGTAGAAAATCAACAGACTGGATTTGTCTATCAAGGGGCATTTAGAATAATGATGGTCTTTTTAGATATGTCCCCGATAACTTACATCAATAATTCCAGTATGAACGTGTTAAATAGGGGTGCTATTAAGACTAAGTACAATAATACTACATACACAGGGACAATTAATCCATACGAAGATTCGTATAACACAACGCTCATGGTTAAAACAGTAACAAGAGAAAGGGATGGAGTATCAGTTACTGATAACATCTTAAACACCGCCATAAAAGACTACAAACTTGAAGGCAAGACTATAGATTATACAGTTACTGAATGGGATCCTAATGTACTTATTAACAACAACATGCATATTCAGTACAGTAGGAAAGTGACTATAAGAGGAAGATCATACTCTACAAGTGTTGTAAGAAGGCAATATAATTCAAAGTATGAAATAACTGGCTTGAATCTAGGATATGGAATGGGAATAGATAGCGCAAGGTATGACATGTTATCTTCCGATCCGCTAGCCATTGAAGGCAAACAAAAAACAATGTTCATAGTTAATCCATTGGATATTAATTTTGCAAGGAGCGGGACTGCCATTGCTGGCGAGCCGTATACCTTCATCCTGCCCGAGGCAAATATTCAAGGGAACTATGAAGGCGAACCATTTGCAGCTGGAGTGTACACATATCATGTTACATGGTGGAATACGGCAGTTCAAGGGCAGTTAAAGTTTGCAGAAGATATAGCTATAGGTGGTTACTTAGATCACTTCAAAGTAACGGTAAAAGTAATTAAGGATGGTAATGTAGAGTACACAGAAGTGTATAACATAATACTGTTCTTCTTAGACGCAAGGACTGGTTCAGAAATGAAGATAACGGCTGCAGGTAGCAATACATTGATGGGTTCACCGAAGAAAGTATACGGCGCAAACGATTATGCAGAAGGATTGAATCCATATGGCACATACTATACTAGTGAACTAAGGACCGAACTTACAAACCTTGCAAGTGTTGTACATGAAGGCCAAAACTACTTATACGAAGTTACCGCGTGGAACGAAGCGGTTGTTGAGGGTGGAATAAGTAGGCAAACAGCTAAAGAAATAAGGATATATAAGACCAGCGTACAGCCAACACATCCAAGTACTATATATTCTACTACACCATTCGTAACAAGAGAGCATTCGGCATAAGAAGTGCTTAAAGGATATAACATAAAAATGTCTAACGTAATGAAATAACATTAATAGATGAAAGAAAGAGAAATGAGATGAAATTTAAAAAACTGACTACAATTTTACTTGTTATTCTTATGATAACTGCACTGGCGCTTGTTATCAGTTCTTGCGCACCCAAAAATGGGGAGGATAACAACGCTGGAGGCGGCGATACTATTAAACGCATAACTCTGGATAAAAACGAGGTGTTTAGTAAAATTGCTGGAGGCAGTGCTGCTTTGAATCAACATTTAAGTTCAGACAGGCGGGCAGAACAAGTAACATATGTGTTCTCACAATTTAATGTAGAGGTTAGAGATATTAATCTAGATGTTGTTTATCAGGCAAACTACGATAATGAGAGAAGGCAAGACTCGGAGATTTATTTAAAAGTATTCGATCATTTTAACCATCAGGATAAAGTAGCTGTATACTATGGCAATTCTGACCTTTATTATAGAATCGGCGAAAAGTTGAATAAGATTGAGGGATTTGGTGGAACAAGTTTATTTAGAGTTTTCTTTGATATAATGAAGAACTTCGATTTGGGTGAAACATTAACTTCGGAAGAAGTTTTAGAAACTTTAAATATGGTAAAGTTGTACGCAGAAAGCGAAAACATTAGTAAAGCCAATGTGGAAGACAATATAGAAAGTTTCAATATAATAAATGTGGACCTCGACAGATATAAAGATGTAGTAAACGATGGTATTCAAAACTCATTAGTGCCATTTGGCGCAAAATTTGACCCCATAACAGATTTGCTGTTAGGTGTTAAATTATCTACATTAAGTGCGTTTAAGGTAGAAAGATTTACCTTAAGAAGATTTAATGCCACGATAGAAACATTATCTGATGATACAAACTTTACTCATGCTATGGAGATAGTATTTGACGATGATGAAGAGGGTATGGATCCTTGGGGCACTGTTAACAATGATTATCGTGTAGAGATTAAGTATTTAATTGATAACGAAAGGCAGCAACTATTAACTAATGAGGAAAAAACTAGCTTAAATTCATATTTAGAAAGTAAACAAGGACATTTGCACTTTAAAGGCTATCTAGAAATTCCAGACCTGAATGAAAAGTTCCCAGCAGATTTGCAGTTAGTTCTTGATATGGCAAACAATACGAACAATCAATTGCTTTTGGATATAAGAGATAAAAGTGAAAACCTCGGTGAAGCCCATTCTGTCAATGAGCAAATGATAGCAGCTTACTACAAGAATGCATATCTATACTTAGACAGTGCAGGGTTTTTAAATCGGTATGTCAAGCGTGCTGTAGATTATG
>LSQX01234421.1_pt2 | contig 25748 bp, 27 predicted proteins | sample 654561 | NCBI WGS metagenome assembly LSQX01 (sample SAMN04489861, study PRJNA283612) | anaerobic digester metagenome | isolation source: 4 biogas reactors fed with cattle manure at either 37C or 55C with and... | place: Denmark: Kongens Lyngby | collected 2014 | reverse complement strand
GAAATACTGCCCGCGGTGGCGAAGTTCGCCGACGAACTGGGCTCTCCCATGGCGGTCGAGTGGGGCGTGAACGAAAAAGTGGCCTTCGAGGTGGCGGCTGCGGCCTCCTTCACCGGGGCCCGGTCCTGCGCCGTGATGAAGCAGGTCGGTCTGAATGTGGCGGCCGATCCCTTCATGAGCGCAGCCCACTTCCAGCTCAAGGGCGGCATGCTCCTCGTGGTCGCCGACGACCCGGGGCCGCACAGTTCCCAGACGGAGCAGGACAGCCGCTACTTTGCCATGTTCGCCAAGGTCCCCTGTTTCGATCCCTGTTCCGCCGCCGAGGCGAGGGAGATGGTCTTCGACGCCTTTGACCTTTCAGAGCGTTTCGGCATCATCACCATGCTCCGCCCCAGCGTAAGAGTTGACCACTGCCGCCAGGACGTGGAGCTCGGGGAACTCCGTCCGCCGAAGGGGCAGGTGAAGTTCGAGAAGGAGCCCTCCCGCTGGGTCTGTCTTCCCGCCAGCGTGAAAGTGAACCATCCACGGCTGAACGCCAAGGTGGAGGAAATCCGCTCGGCCTTCGAGACTGAGTTCGGAAAATACAACTACGAAGTTCCCTCCCGTGAGAAGAGTGTTCTGGGCATCGTCGCTTCGGGCGTGAGCTTCTCCGTGGTCAGCGACATCCTCAGGGGATGGGGCAGAGAGGACGTGGCGCTTCTCAAGATAGGCACTCCGCACCCTCTGCCGCTGAAGATGGTGACAGATTTCATCTCCCGCCACCCGAAGGTGCTCTTCCTCGAGGAAACCTATCCGGTGATGGAAATGCAGCTTCCCGACAGAACGGGCATCCTCGGCCGGTGGAACGGAGTTGTTCCGGGAGCCGGGGAGCTTCTCCCCGAGGTCATCGCGGATATTCTCTCGAAAATCCTCGGCATGGACAATGCCGCAGGGGAAGGATCGCCCCTTCTCAGGGAAGCCCTGGAGGATCTGAAGATTACTCCCCGGAAGCCCATGCTCTGCCCGGGGTGTCCCCACCGCGCGAGTTATTTCTCCATCAGGCAGGCCCTGCCCAACGCCGTGAACCCCTCGGACATCGGCTGCTATACCCTCGGAGTGAACCAGAAGGCGGTGGACGCCGTGATGGACATGGGGGCTTCCGTGACCATGGGTTCCGGATTCTGGCTTGCCCACAAGGCAGCCGGGACGGAACGCCCCATCGTGAGCACCATTGGTGATTCCACCTTCTTCCACATGGGCATTCCCGGCCTCGTGAGCGCGGTCTACAACCGGCACGCCTTCGTCCTGGGCATTCTCGACAACAGCACCACCGCCATGACGGGCGGGCAGGCGAACCCGGCTGTGGGCGACAAGCTCAGGAAGGGCGACGAAGGCCGGAAGGTGGATATCGAGGCCGTCTGCAGGGGCTGCGGCGTGACCTTTGTCAGGACCATCGAAGCCTATGACGTCGCCGCAGGGAAGGACGCTGTGAAGGAAGCCTGGGAGCACGCCAAGTCCCGCTCCGAACCCGCGGTCATCATTTTCCGCCATCCCTGCATGCTCCTCCGGCCCCAGCAGCCTGTGGTCCAGGTGAAGGTAGACCCGGAAAAATGCATCGGCTGCAAGTTCTGCATCAACTTCTTCAACTGCCCCGGCCTCGTCTTTGACGAGAAGAAGGGGAAGGCGTTCATTGACGAACGGTTCTGCGTGTCCTGCGGAGTCTGTATCTCCGTCTGTCCTCACGGGGCCATCGGGGAAGTTGCGGAGGAGGGGAAATAGCATGCAGTATGTTATCGTAGGCATCGGCGGTCAGGGAATTCTTTTCGCGAGCAAGGTTCTGGGAAAAATAGCCCTCACAAGGGGAGAGTCCGTCATGGGCAGCGAGGTGCACGGCATGGCACAGCGGGGCGGCTCGGTGATCAGCCACTTCAAAGTCGGCAGCTACCGGAGCCCTCTCGTCATGGCAGGAGAAGCTGATATTCTCCTCGCCTTCGACCAGAACGAGGCGGTGCGGAACCTCCATTTTCTGAAGAAGAAAGGCAGCCTCGTAGTGAATGTCCATGATCGGGGTGCCCTGGAAAATACTTCTCTTGCGGGGCTGATCCGGGAGCGGGACATCGCGGTTCACTCACTGGAGGGATACGCCCTGCTGAAGGAGCACATGGGTGGGAACTTCCTGTTTCTCAATGTCCTCCTCATGGGAGCCATGTGCGGCGCCGGGGTGAGCGGACTGTCCTTTGAAGAGGTTTCCAGGGCGGTGAAGGAGCTTTCCCCTCCCAAGTTCCAGGATGCCAACACGAAGGTCCTGGCCCTTGGAGCGGAAGCTATTCAAAGCGGGAGGTAAGCTTGGACCGCACTGGTAGGGGAGGCCTGTCCCGGTCTCCCCTTTTTTGGGGTTCAGCCTTCTCCCTTGCGGAACTGCTGGCGGTCCTGGCGATCTGCCTGCTCCTCGGGGGCGGCGTGTCCGTGGCTCTTGTATCCTCCTTCGCCGGACCGGCTTCCGACACCACGGCGGTCCGGGAGGGCAAGTACGCCGCCCAGTGGCTCCAGCGGGTCTTCCACAAGGCCCTGCTCTCCGGCAGGTCCTTTGTCTTCAGGCTTTCCACTTCCGTGCCCCAGAACAGGCTGAAGATACAGTGGGCGGACGGCAGCGAGGAAGTCTATGACGGAAAGGGACGGGTATGGTTCACGAACCGCAGCGGCATTCCGGCCTTTTGCGCCTACTCGCCGAAGTGGAACACCATATCTCCTGCGTTCACCATTGAAGCCGGTTCGTCGCCGGACCGCAGGCGTCCCCTGAAATATATCGTCGTCACTCCCTTCTGCAGGGTTTCCTATCGCGATGATCCGCCCCGGGATTGAAAGACGGCTTCTTTCGGGGTATAAAGAGAAACCGGCGTTCCCGCTTTTTTTATCAGGGACGCACATCGGAAACGGAGGTTGTCCTGATGGCCGCAGCGGCAAAACCATGGTGGAGAGAGACGATCGAGACGGTGCTTTGGGCGCTCGTCCTCGCTCTCGTGCTCCGAACATTTGTTGTTCAGGCATTCTGGATCCCCAGCGGATCCATGATTCCCACCCTTGAGGTGGGTGACCGCGTCCTCGTGGCGAAATTCTGGTATCACTTCACTGAGCCGAAGCGCGGCCAGATTTTTGTCTTCAAATACCCCGTTGACCCCAAGCGGGATTTCGTGAAAAGAATCATCGGCCTTCCCGGCGACGTCCTGGAAATACGGGGCGGCCTGGTGTACGTCAACGGGCAGCCCCTGCAGGAGGAATACGTGAAGAACCACGATTCCTTCTCCCTGACGGCGGGCCCTGTTTTTCCGGAAATTCCGGTGAAAGTTCCCGAGGGGCATTACTTCGCCATGGGCGACAACCGGCCGAATTCCCAGGACAGCAGATTCTGGGGGTTCGTGCCGAAGCAGAACATCCGGGGGCCGGTGTTTTTGAGGTACTGGCCCCTGAACAGGGTCGGGATGGTGGACTGATTGGGACGGACCGTATGGTATCCCGGCCATATGGCGAAGGGAAAGCGGAAGCTCTCCGAACTCGCCGAAAAGCTGGATATCATTCTTGAGGTCCGGGATGCCCGGGCGCCTCTCGTAACATCTTCTCCCCTGGCGGACGAACTCTCCCGGGTCTGTCCCGTCGGTGTGGTGCTTTCAAAGAAAGACCTGGCCGAGGACAGGGGAACGGACAGGTGGCTCTCATGGTTCGCATCTTCCGGCAGGAAGGCGTGGGCGGTGAATCTCCTCAAGCCGAAGATTGACCAGGTGCGGAAGGATCTTGCCCCCTTCGGCCCCTCCCACAGGGAAGTCCGGCTGGCTGTGGTGGGCATTCCGAACGTGGGGAAGTCCATGTTCCTGAACGCCCTGGTGGGAAAATCCTCCGCCAAGGTTGGAGGCATTCCCGGCATCACCAGGGGTGTCTCGTGGTACAAGGGGAAGGGTTTCCTGGCCGTGGATTCCCCGGGCATCCTGGACCCCCGCTCGGGCGACTCGGTCCAGCGCTGTCTCGCCTGGCTCGGAAGCAGCAAGTCGGAGGTGATCGGAGGGTTTGACCTCATCGCCCTCGACCTGATCGCTGTCCTCAGGAGACGGTCTCTCTGGGGCATGGTGGAAGAGAAGTGGGGAGTTTCCGCTCCGGAGGAGGCTTCCGGTGAGGAAATCCTTGAGTCCCTCGGGAAGAGACTTGGCTGCCTCGTTTCGGGAGGGGCTGTGGACACTCTTTCCGCGGGACGAAGGTTCGTGGAGGCTTTTTCCACCGGAAGGCTCGGCCCGGTGACCCTGGAGCTTCCGGGGGATTCCCCGTGGATATGAGCGAGTGGGGAAGAATTGCCGGTGCGGATGAAGCGGGGCGCGGCCCCCTCGCCGGGCCGGTGGTCGCCGCTGCTGCCGTACTGACTCCTGCCCAGGAGGAGGATCTGCTCTCCCTTGGGCTCACCGATTCAAAAAAACTAACTCCACGCACAAGGGAATTCCTTTTCGACCGGATGCTCTGCCTGGGAGTGGAGTGGCGCGCCCAGGCGGCCTCACCGGCAAGAATCGACGGAATGAACATCCTCCGGGCGTCTCTCTGGGCCATGGGACGGAGCGTGGAAAAGCTGCCCCCCTGCTTTGATACCCTGATCGTCGACGGCACCTTCCCTCTTCCCGGTCTTTCCTGCCGGCAGATTCCTCTTCCGAAGGCCGACAGCCTCGTTCCGGCGGCGGCCGCCGCATCGGTGGCGGCCAAGGTTCTCCGGGACAGGATCATGGCTGCTCTTGACGGACTGTATCCCGGCTACGGCTTCAAAAAGCACAAGGGATACCCCACGTCGGCCCACCGCTCTGCCCTTGAAAAACTTGGCCCGTCTCCGGTCCACAGGGCCACCTTTTCCTGGAGGGCTCCCTGATGGCTTCTTCAGGCATGGGCGGCATTTACGGTCCGTCTGTACGGCCGGGGCTCCCCGAGGGGCAGACCCAGCCGCGGGTTGACGGAAGCCCCCGGCAGCCGGGAACCCAGCTTCCCCGCATTGCCGACGGTACGGTAGTGAACGGGCTCGTTCTTGAGGCCAGGGAGGAGGGCTCCTATCTTGTACGGGTTGCCGGCCAGAACCTTCTTGCCCGGGCGAACCTTCCCCTCCTTCCGGGACAGCATTTCCGGGCCGTCTGGGATGCCTCCGGCGACGTGCCCGTCCTGCGTCTTTCCGACGCCGAGGCGGCACTCCTCGGAAAGCTCTCCGAGGGAGACCGGGAAGTCGCTTCGGCTCTTCTGACCAGGGGACTTCCCCTCGACAGCCAGGCTCTCGCTTCCCTGAAGACTGCCTGGGCAGGCATGGGCGGCCAGCCTTCACAGCTCGGTTCTCTCACGGAGCTGTGGGCACGGGGAATTCCACTCACCGCCGGCAATGTCCAGATTCTCTCGTGGTATCTCTCCCTCGGCGAGAAGGAGGCCTCCTCCATGTGGAAAAGGGTCAGGGAGGAGATACGGAGCCGTGCCGCCAGGGGAGAGAATCCCATCGGCATCCTGAAGGAAATGACGGGAGGCGACGACGAAAGGTCGTCCTTCCTCCGCGCACATGCCTTTCTTTCCCGTCCGTCGAGGGATGGGGTCGACCCGTCTCTTCTCGCGCCGGCTCTTCTCCCGGCGGGAGAGGGTGAAGGGGCCCTTACTGCGAGGATCACCACCGGTGCCTGGAAACGCCAGGGAAAATCCTTCTGGTCGGTCTCGTTCGAGATCGAGGGCGACCGCATCGGCCCCGTGGAAGGAGAAGTGGAAAGCGACGGCAGAAGCCTGGGAGTCACCCTCAAGACAGAGCGGAAGGAGACTTTCGAGGCACTCCGGATGAGGCGGCATCTTCTGCGGCAGCAGCTCGGCGATCTTTCCCTGACGGTGCAGAATATCGCCGTGGCCCATGGCAGGAGGGCCTCCAGGATACCCGGCAGGGGGCTGGACATAACGGTATGAACGGGAAAGGGAAAAAACGGCTGCAGGCCGCCGCGGTCCAGTACGACGAAAAAAATGACGAAGCCCCAAGGCTTACTGCTTCGGGCACGGGATACGTGGCGGAGAAAATACTCGAGCTCGCCAGGGAGGCTGATGTCCCGGTAGTGGAGGACGCAGCCCTCGTGAGCGCCCTGATGGTGCTGGAGCTTGGCGAGGAGATACCGGCTGAGCTCTATGAGGCAGTGGCCCGGATTCTCGCTTTCATCTACAAAATCGACAAAGGAGAAAAACCATGACGGCGGATCATCTCGAGCTGGGACGGCGGGGCGAGGAAATCGCCGCGGCGTACCTTGCCGGCCTTGGCTGGAAAATTCTCGACCGCAACGTAACGTTCCGCGGGGGGGAACTCGACCTTGTGGCCCTCTCAGGAGGGGAACTCGTTGTGGTGGAGGTCAGGACCCGTTCCGAGGGATGGATGCAGCGGGGGGAGGATTCGGTAGGTCCCCGCAAGTTGGGGCGGCTGGTCAGGACGGGGAGGCGGTACGTTGAATCCAGGGGATGGGACGGCCCCTGGAGGATCGACATCCTTTCCGTGACGCTCAGCCCCGGAGGAAGCACGTCAGTGGAGCGGTTCGAGGACGTCACCGCGGGGGCGTATCTCACGTGAATCCTGTCTGGGGCATCACCCTGAAGGGCATGGAGGCACTGAAGGTGGAGGTGGAGGCGGAAATCACCGGAGGGCTGTTCGCCATTTCCATCGTGGGGCTTCCCGATACGGCAGTCCGGGAGTCGAAAGAGCGTGTGAGAGCGGCCCTTCGGTCCCTTGGACTTCAGGTAAGGGGGCGGGTTGCGGTGAACCTTGCTCCGGCTGACCTCCCGAAGGAAGGTGCCATCCTGGATCTCCCCATTGCCCTCGGCATCGCAGGGGCCATGGGGAGCATCCCGCAGGTTCCCCGGGGAATATTTCTCGGCGAGCTGGCCCTGGACGGGCGCCTGAGGGGAGTCCGGGGCGCTGTCGGCGCTGCCATTCTCGCCAGGGATACGGGAATCCCCCTCTTCGTTCCTGCGGACAACGCGGACGAAGTCTCCCTGGTGGAGGGATGCGAAGCCTGGGGCGCCGAAAGTCTCGGCGACGTACTCTCCTTCCTTCGGGGAGAGAAGGAGCTGTATCCCGTGGTTCCATCCATTCCCGCGGAAGAGCCGGTCACAGCCGATCCCGATTTCGCGGATATCCGCGGCCAGTCAGGCGCCCGGAGAGCATTGGAGATTGCAGCCGCCGGGCATCACAATGTCCTCTTCACCGGTGCCCCGGGCAGCGGCAAGACCCTTCTCGCCCGGGCCCTCCGGGGAATTCTCCCGCCTCTTTCACGGGATGAGTTTCTCGAGGCCGCCCTGGTGCGAAGCACCCTTGGCATTCCCTTTGACCGGGGAATGCAGCCTCCCTTCAGAACGGTCCACCACACGGCAAGCATTGTCTCCATCTGCGGAGGAGGCTCCACTCTCCGGCCCGGTGAGGTCAGCCTGGCCCATCGCGGGGTGCTCTTTCTGGACGAATTCCCGGAATTCCGCCGCGACCTGCTCGAAGCCCTCAGGCAGCCCCTGGAGGACGGGAACATTACCGTAAGCAGGGCCTCGGGATCGGTTGCCTATCCCTGCCGGGTTCTTCTCGTGGCGGCATGCAACCCCTGCCCGTGCGGCTGGGACGGTGACCCCGTGGAGCGGTGCACCTGCTCGGCGTCTGACCGGGAACGGTACCGGCGGAAAATTTCGGGGCCCATTCTCGACAGGATTGACCTCCACGTCGCCGTGCCCCGGCTGCTCCCGGAGGAACTTGTGGCGGTGGAATCATCCGGCGGAGAAAAAAGTGCCGACATTGCCGTGAGAGTACGGAAGGCGAGGGAAGTCCAGCGGAAACGGTGGGCCGGGACTGGGTTTTCATGCAACGCGGAACTGCCGGAGCGTCTCGTGAAGCGGGGCCTCTGCCTCTCACCCGGAGTGAGGCCGTTCCTCGCCTCCATGGCGGAACGGCTGCGCCTCTCGGGGCGGGGAATCAGCAGGGTCCTCAAGGTCTCCCGGACCATTGCCGACCTCGCGGGAAGCGGGGACGTGGAAGTTCCCCACGTGGCGGAGGCTCTTGCCTACCGGGACGGAGGGGACAGAAGATGACTCCCCTTCTCCGGGTCATCCTGCTCCTCACCGCCTCCGGAGGGTTTCCTCCCTCACTCTGGTCCTCCTTCATAAAAGAAGATCTTCCCCCCGAGGCCTTCCTTGAAGAAGGTCCCTCCCTGTGGGAACGGCTGGGGTATTCAGAGACGGTACGGGACACTCTCGCCAGGCTTTCAGAAACCGGCTGGCCGGAGAGGGAAGAGGACCGGGCACGCCAGGCCGGAATTCGGCTCGTACCCTTTGACTGCCGGGAGTACCCCGGGACTCTGGCCGGAATTCCACATGCCCCGATGCTGCTCTATGTCCGCGGGAAATGGCCCCTTGTCGGGCCGTCCGTCGCCGTGGTCGGAACCCGAAAATGCAGTTCCTACGGATGGAGAACCGCCGCCGAAATAGGCCGGGCCGCCGCCGGGGCTGGCGGTGTGGTAATCAGCGGAGGAGCGGCAGGCATCGACGGTGCAGCCCATGAAGGATGCCTTGACGGGGGCGGTGGAACCATCGCCGTTCTCGGGACGGGAGTGGACGTCGTCTATCCCAGGGGGCACGAAAGGCTCTTTGAGCGCATAGTCGAAGAGGGGGGCGCCCTCGTTGCCGAGTATGCCCTCGGTTCTCCCCCGAGGCAGTGGCGCTTCCCCGAACGGAACCGCATCATCGCAGGAATGGCCGACAGACTTGTTGTTGTGGAGGCCCCGCTGAAGAGCGGCGCCATGAGCACGGCCCGCCATGCCCTGGAAGCCGGCAGGGAGGTCTGGGCTGTCCCCGGGAGGATCTCCGAGGAGGGATGCGCCGGGTCGAACAGGCTCATATTTGACGGAGCCCAGCCGCTCGTCTCCGTCCGGGAGTTTGTTTCTTTGGCCTTCGGACGGCAGCTCGGCCTCTTTCCTCCGGGCGGGGAGCGGGAAAAAACTCCATTATTGACTGAAAAAGAACAAAGAATTCTTGCCGTTCTAAAAAAATATGGAGAAAGAACTGTTGACAACATCGCCGTTGAATGTACAATGTCTCCCGCTGACGTTTTTTCCTGCCTGGCCGTCCTGGCCGCGGAGGAGCGCGTCTTCCCCTCTGGACCGGGGCGATGGAGTGCGGTGCCCCGGTAGACAAGACTGGAACGGAAAGGAAGAGCCTGGTGCCCAAATCACACAGAAGCGACCGAGGCCGCGGAGGCAGGCTGGTGGATTCTCTCATCGTCCGCCGCGTTCTCCATGACTGCGAACGGAGATACCTTGCCCCCGACGCGCAGGGAAGAATATACCGCTACATCGCCACGGAGGAGGTCCCCCTCGAGATCACCGAAAGGGCCATCCAGGAGGCCGTGTCACTCGGCACTCTGAAGAATTCCGCGGTGGAGGCTTCCCTGTTTGACGCCATCGTGGACGCTCTCCTCGATGACCGGTCCTTCGAGATACCCGGCAGCCCCTCGGAGAAGATGTATCCTTCGAGCTGCTGGATCTGCTGAGAAGGCGCCAATGGCGAAAGCGCAGAAACAGAGCGGGAAAGGACCGGAGACGGCGCCCCTTTCCCCTCCTGAAGAGAAGCAGAAGAAGACCCGGACCCCGGCGAAGGGAAAGACAGCCTCAACAGCGGCGGAGAAGAAAAAAACTTCTTCCGTCCGGGGCGGAACGTCCGATTCGGCGGGCACAGGGAAAAAGGTTCCGGTTCCGGCAGGAAAAAAGAAGAAGGCTCCTGCTGCCGGGAAGAAGGCTTCTTCCGCCAGACTGGCGGAAAAGGCAAAGAAAGCCTCTCCCGCCGCCCGCGGAAACACAACGGCCGGGCGGTCCAAACCGTCGTCCTCCCTTCCCGAAGCAGGAACCGGAAAATCCCTCGTCATCGTCGAATCTCCCACGAAAGCGAAGACTCTCACCAAGATCCTCGGGCCGAAATACGTGGTCAAATCGAGCGTGGGACATATCCGGGACCTGCCGAAAAGCAGGCTGGCCATTGACGTGGAGAACGACTTCACTCCGGAGTACATTCTCGTCAAGGGCAAGGCGAAGGTGAAAAACGAGCTGACCGGCCTGGCGCGGACGGCCTCGAAGGTTATTCTCGCCTCCGACCCCGACAGGGAAGGGGAGGCTATTGCGTGGCATCTCTGCGAACTGCTCGGAATGGACCCTGCCTCGTCCTGCAGGGTACGTTTCTACGAGATTACCCCGGGGGCCGTTAAGGAAGCTGTCAAAAATCCGGAAGCCGTGAACATGAACAAGGTGGAGGCCCAACAGGCCCGCCGCATTCTCGACAGGCTGGTGGGATATACCCTCAGCCCCCTGCTGTGGAAAAAAATCCGGAGGGGGCTGTCGGCAGGGAGGGTGCAGTCGGTGGCCCTTGCTCTTATCTGTGCCCGGGAGCGGGAGATCCGGGAGTTCGTCCCCCGGGCCTACTGGCTCGTCACTGTTGCAGCTGCTTCGGATGACGGCAGGAAGTACATGCTCCGCGCCGACAGCCTTGACGGAAAATCCCTCTGGAAAGAAGGCAAGTCACTCCTCATTGACTCGGAGCAGGTTGTTGCGTCCATTTTTTCGGAAGTGGAACACTATCCCCTCACTGTCACCGACTTCAAGGTCCGGGAGAGCCAGAGAGCCGCACCGGCCCCCTTCAAGACAAGCACTCTCCAGCAGGAGGCAGCCCGAAGGTGCAGCCTCTCTCCCCGCAGAACCATGAGCATTGCCCAGGAGCTGTTCGAGGGGGTCTCCATTCCCGGCCGGGGACCCACAGGCCTCATAACCTACATGCGCACCGACAGTCTCAGGACAGCTCCGGAGGCTGTGGAAAAATGCAGGGCCTACATCGGTTCGTCCTTTGACCCCTCGTACCTGCCGGAGAAGGAGAACGTCTATTCCGCGAAGGGACGTTCCCAGGACGCTCATGAAGCCATCCGTCCGACGGACGTGGCCATCACCCCCGAAAGCCTTGAAGGGATCCTCTCACCCGACCAGATGAAGCTCTATTCCCTTATCTGGCGGAGACACGTGGCGTCCCAGATGTCCCCCGCCAGAGTGGCCAACGCCACCCTCGCCGCTTCCGCGGGCAGGGCGGGTTTCCGGCAGCTCGGGGAGACTCTGCTCTTTCCCGGCTGGAGCGCCGTGTGGCCCCTGGACCTCAAGGGAGAATCCCTTCTGCCGGCGGTCCGGGGAGAAGTGCTCGCCGTGGAGGGAAAGGAAATGGAGCAGAAGTTTACCCGCCCGCCGGCACGGTATTCCGAAGCCACCCTCATCAAGGTTCTCGAGGACGAGGGAGTGGGCCGTCCGTCCACCTACGCCTCCATCGTGGAAACCCTTTACGACAGAGGATACGTTATCCGGAACGAGGAGCGGCGGCTCCAGTCCACTCCCCTCGGGGAGACGGTGGACGAATTCCTGATGAAGTACTTCAACGGAGACAGTCTCTCCTCCATTGTGGATACAGGGTTTACCGCCCGGATGGAGGAAAGTCTCGACGATGTTGAAGAAGGGAAGATCCCCTGGCTCTCCGTGCTGAAGGATTTCTGGCGGAATTTTACAGTTACCATGGCCGAGGCGGAGACCGCCCCGGCGGCGCAGCTCCCTCCTCCCGAGCCCATCGGGGAGGACTGCCCCGAGTGCGGAAAGCCTCTCGTGCTGAAAAACGGCCGCTTCGGCGAATTCATCGGATGCAGCGGCTACCCGGAATGCAGGTTTACCCGCCCCGTCCTTGTGAAGACCGGCGCCGTCTGTCCGAAATGCGGCACCGGGGACGTGGTGAAGCGCAAAAGCAGAAAGGGAAAGCCCTTTTACGGATGTTCCCGCTACCCGGAGTGCGATTTTGTCTCCTGGAACCCCCCGTCGGGCAATGACTGCCCCCAGTGCGGCGCTGCCATGATGTCCACGGGGCGGAAGGGCGGCGAGGAATGCCCGAAATGCGGCTATGTGCCTCCGAAGAAGGTTCGGGACGATGACTGACGGTTCCGTCGCGGTCATCGGGGGAGGGCTTGCGGGGTCCGAAGCGGCCTGGATGCTCGCAGCCAGGGGAATACCGGTAACCCTGCACGAGATGAGGCCACGGACCGCCACGCCTGCCCACAGGACCGACGGGCTGGCCGAGGTGGTCTGCAGCAACTCCTTCGGGGCTGATTCCACCACCAGTCCGGCTGGGATTCTGAAGCAGGAGCTCAGGGGGCTCGGGAGCCTCATACTGAAGTGCGCCGACACTGCACGGGTGCCCGCCGGCAAGGCCCTCGCCGTGGACCGGGACATTTTCTCCCGCCTGGTGACTGAGACCCTGGAGAGTCATCCCCTGGTCACCGTCGTCAGGGAGGAGTGCATTTCCATTCCTGAAGGGCCGGTTATACTGGCCACCGGACCCCTGACCTCACCCGCCATGGCGGAGGAGATCAGGAAGACGGCCGGGGAGGAATACCTCTCCTTCTTCGACGCCGTTGCCCCAGTGGTCGAAGCCGATTCCATCGACATGACGAAGGCTTTCCGCCTGGGGCGGTGGGGTCAGGAGGACGACTACATAAACTGTCCCTTCACCCGGGAAGAGTACGAGACCTTCATCTCCGCCCTCACCGGCGCCGAAAGGAGCCTTCCCCACGATTTCGAGAACTCGCCGTCGTGGTTCGAGGGGTGTCTCCCCGTGGAGGTCATGGCGTCCCGCGGAGTAGACACGCTGCGGTTCGGCCCCCTGCGTCCCGTGGGACTTCCCCTGCCGGGAACGGGAGATGAGGCCTGGGCCGTGGCCCAGCTGAGGCAGGACAACAGGGAGGGGACCCTTTACAATATCGTGGGATTCCAGACAAGTCTCCGGTGGGGAGAGCAGGAACGGGTCTTCAGGATGATCCCCGGGCTTGCGCAAGCAGAGTTCGCCCGCTTCGGGGTGATGCACAGGAACATTTACGTGAATGCCCCCGCCGTGCTCGACGGCCGTCTCCGGTTCCGGAACGGACGGGAGGACCTCTTTCTCGCCGGTCAGATCACCGGTGTCGAGGGGTACATGGAAAGCACGGCCATGGGGTGCGTCGCGGCGCTCAACATGGCAGCCCTGCTGTTCGGGAAACCGTTTCCTGAATGGCCGCGCGAGACCGCCACGGGCTCTCTTCTTCATTACCTTGGAGATGCCCTGGAACGCCGGTTCCAGCCCATGAATGTCAACCTCGGAATCTTTCCTCCCCTCGGAAAAAAAATAAGGAACAAGGCTCTGCGGTGCGAACAGGTCGCGGCGCGGGCTCAGGAGGCCTTTGCCCCCTTCCTCTCGGGACTTGCAAACCTCTCGGGACAGTAATATGCAGGACTCTTTCCGTTTTTTTCTCTTAATTTTCTCTTGAAAAACATAGGGACAAGAAGAACAAAAAAGGAAAAATTCTTGTTGTGGAGGGCTTTTACACTCCAGGCAAAAAACATTAATTGATTCTTTTGAAAAATATCGAGAATCTAGAAAAAGATGCTAAAATAACTTCATGCAGGAAAAGATATCGGTTTCCCTCGACCTGTTTTTTGACCACCTCCGGTTTGAAAAGGAGGCGTCGCCTCACACGGTGATCAACTACTCCGTGGACCTGGCGCAGTTCGCAGAGTTCCTCGAAGTGCTCGGAACTGACGATCCGGCGAAGGTGGACGGGAAGACCATACGTTCCTGGCTCAGGGAAATGATGGGCTACGGCTATGCCAAGTCGTCAGCTGCGAGGAAGCTTTCCTCGGTGCGGAGCTGGTGTGCGTTCCTTTTCGACCGGGGGCTCATACCCTCCGATCCGGCGAAGGAAATCCGGGGGCCGAAACTTCCTTCCCGGCTGCCGCGGGCTCTTTCCCGGGAAGATGCCTCCCGCCTTGTTGACGCGGGAACATCCGGGGAGGATCCGCTCCGTGACAGCGCGGCACTGGAACTGCTTTACGGATGCGGTCTCCGGATCGCCGAACTGGCCTCGCTCCGCTGGCAGGATGTGGACCTGGATGAACGGATGGTCCGGGTTTTCGGCAAGGGAAACAAGGAGCGGATCGTTCCCTTCGGGACGTGCGCCCTGAGAGCCCTCCGGGAGTGGAGAGATTCTGCGGAGCCATCGGCGGAGTATGTGTTCCCCGGACAGCGGGGAGGAGCCATAGCGGTCAGGACGGTGCACAGGATAGTCCGCCGGGCGGCTCTGAAAGCAGGTGTGGCGAACGTGACGCCCCATGTTCTGAGGCATAGTTTCGCGACCCATCTCCTCGAGGGAGGCGCTTCCCTCAGGGTACTCCAGGAACTTCTCGGCCACGAGAGCCTGCTGACAACCCAGCACTACCTGGCCGTCGGGGCGGACCATCTTCGAAAGAGCTACGAGATGGCCCATCCCCGGGCGAAAGGAGAAAACGCAGATGTTCAAGGGAACGACAATAGTGTGTGTCCGCAGGAATGACAGGGTGGCCATGGCCGGCGACGGCCAGGTGACCCTTGGAAACCAGATTATCAAGGCCGGGGCCAGAAAGGTCCGGCGGCTGCACAAGGGAGGCGTCCTGGCCGGTTTCGCCGGGAGCACCGCCGATGCAATGACCCTCCTCGAGAGGTTCGAGAGCCGGCTGGAGGAGCACTCCGGTGACCTTATGCGGTCCGCCGTGTCGCTCGTGAAGGAGTGGCGGACGGACAGGGCTCTTCGGAGGCTCGAGGCGCTCATGATCGTTGCGGATGCCAGGCTCACCCTGATGCTCTCCGGGGCGGGTGACATCCTCGAGCCGGAAAACAACGTGGCGGCCATCGGGTCGGGTTCCGGGTTCGCCCAGGCTGCCGCCCTTGCCTATCTTGAATGCAGCGATCTCCCACCGTCGCAGATTGCCCGGAAATCCATCGAAATCGCATCGGAGATATGCATTTACACTGACAGCATTGTCACCGTGGAGGCTCTCGGAGAATGAACGTGTTTGAAAACGACCGGTTCGATCTCACTCCCCGCCAGATAGTGGAGTACCTCGACCGGTACATCGTGGGGCAGGAGAAGGCGAAGAAATCAGTGGCGATAGCCCTCCGGAACCGCATACGGAGACGGCGCCTTTCCGGTGACATAGCCAGGGAAGTGGCCCCGAAAAATATACTCATGGTGGGTCCCACGGGGGTGGGCAAGACGGAAATCGCCCGCCGCCTCGCCGACCTTGTGAAAGCTCCCTTCGTGAAAGTGGAGGCCACGAAGTTCACGGAAGTGGGGTACGTGGGCCGTGATGTGGAATCCATCGTACGGGACCTTGCCGAGGCCGCGGTGGCCATGGTGAAGAAGCGAAAGATAGAGGACGTCAGGGTTCCTGCGGCGGAACGGGCGGAGCAGCGCCTTGCTGATGCCCTGCTTCCCCGTCCTGAGAAAAAGAGCGCAGTGCCCGATTTCATGCGCCTCTTCGGCGGAGGGGCATCCCCCGAGAAGGAGCAGGAACGGGAAAGCTCGGCCGAGGAAGACAGGCTCAGGGAGTCCACCAGGAAGAAGATTCTTGCCCTGCTCCGCGAAGGAAAGCTCGATGACCGGGAAGTGGAGATCGACGTCACCGAGAGCCAGTCCATGGGAATCCCTCTCCTCGGCGGCGCAGGAATGGACTCCATGGGGGTCAACATAAGCGACATGCTTGGAGGGCTGCTGCCCAAGAAGACAAAAAGGCGCAGGATGAAGGTCTCCGAGGCACGGACCATGCTTGCTTCCGAAGAGGCGGAGAAGCTTGTGGACATGGACGCCGTCGTCCGGGAGGCCCTCGACAAGGCCCAGGAAGAGGGAATCGTTTTTCTCGACGAGATCGACAAGGTGGTGGCCCGCGGAGGAACAGGAGGCCCGGATGTGAGCCGGGAGGGCGTTCAGCGGGATCTTCTTCCCATCGTGGAAGGCTCCCCTGTCCAGACCAAGTACGGCACGGTGAATACGGACCATATACTCTTCATCACCGCCGGTGCCTTCTCCAGCGTCAAGCCTTCGGACCTGGTGCCGGAACTCCAGGGAAGATTCCCCATCCGGGTGGAGCTCCAGCCGCTGACGAGAGAAGACCTGGCCCGGATCCTGGTGGAGCCTGAGAACAGCCTTCTCCGCCAGTACACGGCCCTGCTGGGCACCGAAGGAGTAAATCTCGAATTCACCTCCGACGCGGTGTCTGAGATGGCGCTCCTTGCGGAGCGAATGAACGGCGAAATGGAAAATATCGGGGCCAGAAGGCTCCATGCAATGATAGAGCACCTTCTCGAGGACATCAGTTTCGGAGCCCCCGAGACGGGGCAGGGTACGGTCTCCATCACGCCCGAATTTGTTCGGGAGAGGCTGGAACCCCTTATTTCGGACAGTGATATCAGAAGATATCTTCTGTAGATAAAAAATACACAATCCAGTACGAACGGATACCATATCAGGAGGGATTTTGAGTGGCAACAACGAAAAAGAGCAAGACCAGCGAAGATGTGAAACCGGCACAGGCTCACGTGATCGACGAGGATCCCGGATTGAAGGATCTTCTCGAAAAGACCCGGCAGGTCGGCAGGGCGCTCCAGAGCCGCCGGGAGGGAACCAAGCCAGATTACAACAAGCTCGCCAAGCTGCTGTGCGAATTCTCAACGGCAAACGTGTACCTGATCAACAGAGAGGGCAAAATCCTCGGCCATTCATGGATTTCCGAGTATCATTCCGAGGAAGTGTCCAATTTCATTGACAAGGGCTATATGCCCGAAGTCTTCGTGGAGAAGATGAACCAGCACAGGGAGACTATCCTGAGCGAGACCGACGCCTACATGTTCGACGACGCAAACGGCGACTCTCCCGAGAAGCACATGCTCTACATCCCCATTTACGGCGCCGCCGAGAGACTCGGCACCCTGCTCCTCGTGCGGTTTTTCCAGCCCTTCTCCATGCGCGACCTTGTGCTCGCCGAGTACCTGGCCACCCTCGTGGGCATAGAAATTCTCCACGAGCGGACGAAGAACATCGAGGAGCGTGCCAGGGAACGCCTTGTCGTCCAGATGGCCATGAGGGCTCTCTCCTATTCCGAGGTGGAGTCCATCAGGCAGATCATCAGGGAATTGAAGGGTNNCGAGGGCGTTGTCATCGCCAGCAAAGTGGCCGACCGGGTGGGCGTCACCAGGAGCGTCATCGTGAACGCCCTCCGGAAGCTGGAAAGCGCCGGCATTATCGAAAGCCGGAGCCTGGGGATGAAGGGGACCTTCATCAAGGTGCTCAGCCCCCTCTTCGTTGAAGAACTGGGAGTGCTCCAGAAAGACTGATTCAAGTCCGGGGGAAAGCCCGCCGAAACACACAGAGAACAAAGGCGGGAGGGAACGGCCATGATGGGCGACTTCAACTGGAAAGTGATGGAAAAAAACCTCGAAGGGCTTGGAAAACGGTTCGAAGCCACCTCGAGGAATATTGCCAACGCAAACACCCCCGAATTCGCCCGGCGGAACGTTTCTTTCGAGGACCAGCTCCGGGAGCTCGTCGATGGACCCCGGAGGCTGCCCCTGGCGGTCACCGACGAGGGGCACATCCCCTCGGGTCCCCTGGCGGTCAGCTCCGTGGTTCCGGAGGAAATCAAGGTGTACGACGAAAAGTTCCGGATCGACGGAAACAACATTGATCCCGAGAGGGAGATGGCCGTCATGTCCCAGACGCGGATGGCCTATAACGCCATGACCCGTTTTGCGGCCAAAAAGAGCGCCCTCTACCGCCTGGTCATAGGAGGAAGATAGCCGNNATTCCGCGCCATCGATGCAGCAGGCAGTTCGCTCACCGCACACCGGCTCTGGCTTGATTCAATATCTGCGAACCTGGCGAACGTGAATACCACGAGAACTGCGTCCGGAGGCCCTTACCGGAGAAAGGTTCCGGTCTTCGCCGAGATGCTCGACAAGACTATCGGAGGCTACGAGGACACCGGTGGAGTACGCGTTGTGGAGATCGCTGAAGATGACACCCCTCCCAGGCTTGCCTACCAGCCCGACCATCCCGATGCGGATGCGGAGGGATACGTGGCCTTCCCGAACGTAAACGTGGTCCGGGAAATGGCCGACATGCTCACCGCCAGCAGGGCCTACGAGGCAAACCTCGCCGTTGCTGATTCGGCTCGGAACATGTGGGCGGGTGCCCTTGAAATTATGCGCGGATGACATTCTAACGCAGTAAACTGAACAATATCGGAAAGTTCCAGAAAATTAAGGACTTCCGGCCCATCAAAGAACAGACGGGAGGCGCAGGCCGCTCCTCCCGTTTTTGTTATAAATGCTCCTGTTGTGCTAATATAAATACCATGGCAGCAAACTTCCCGACAGGAGGAGAGGATCCCATGGGCTCCGTTCAGATAGATCTTATGAAACTCGCTTCGTCGCCCTTTTTTCGTTCCTCCCCGGCGGCGTCACCGGAAAAAGTCCCTTCCGCCGGTGCTGGCCTTACGTTTGAGGAACTTCTTCAGGACTCAATGAAAAAGGTGAATGATCTCCAGGTGGAGTCTGACGGCCTCGTGAACAAGCTTGCAACCGGGGACGTGGACGACATCTCGCGGGTGGTGCTCGCCTCCCAGAGAGCGGAATTCGCCCTGAGAATGATCACCGAGGTCAGGAATAAACTGCTGGACGCATACCAGCAGCTTGGCCGGATGCCTGTGTAATGGCCGCCTGAATGGACTGGTTCCGAAGGTTCTCCGCCCGTCTCGGACTTTTCTGGTCTTCCCTCAAACCATGGCAGAAGCTCTCCATTGCAGGGGCCTCCGTCCTGGTGGTCTCTGCGCTTGCGCTTGCCGCCTACTGGGCAGGCAAACCATCCTATGAACCGCTGTTCTCCGCCCTCGAGGTGGAAGACCAGTCGGCCATCGTAGCCTACCTCCGGGAAAACAAAATCGACTACAAGCTGGACCCTGCGGCGGACGCCATTCTCGTCCCCCGGGAAATTGTCTATGAAACACGTCTCAGCCTGGCCCAGGGAGGTCTTCCAAAGGGAGGCAGCGTGGGGTACGAGATATTTGACACCACGAAAATGGGCCTCAGCGAATTCCAGCAGAAAATCACCTACATACGGGCCCTCGAGGGAGAACTGGAGCGAACCATCAGACAGATCGACTCGGTGGATTATGCCAAGGTGAACATCGTCATACCTGAGCAGCGTCTCTTTCTCGAACAGCAGCAGCCATCCACCGCTTCGGTGCTTGTCCGGCTGAAAACGGGTCTGCAGATCGGCCCGGACCAGGTGAAATCCATAGTCCACCTGGTCTCTCACGGCGTCCAGGGGCTTCTCCCCGAGAACATCACCGTGGTGGACACCTCCGGCAAGGTCCTGTCGGATCTGCTCGACCAGGATCTGCTCATCTACGCCCAGGGAGGGGACGGACGCACCGTCTCTTCGGTTCAGCGCGAGCTTGAGCGGCAGCAGGAGCGGGAGATGGAGAACAAGGTCAGGATCATGCTTGAAAGGGTGTTCGGTCCCGGAAAGGTCGTTGTCAGAATAAAGGTCGATCTTGACTTTGACCGCCGGACAAGCTCTTCCAAGGAGTTCATACCCGGAGAGACCGGCCGGGGGGTGCTCCGCAGCCAGCAGAATATGGAGGAAACCTACACCGGAACGGGCGGACCTGTTGGAGGGGCTCCGGGCACTACAACCAACATTCCCGGCTATGCCATAGCACAGCAGCAGGGAACGGGGAGCGAGTACAACAAGACGGAAAACACGAATAACTACGAGATAACCACCAGGGAGACCCAGCAGGTGATTACCCCGGGGACTGTCCGGCGGCTGACCGCCTCGGTCCTGGTGGACGGAGAGCTGGAGCAGGAACGGCTGACGGAGCTCCGGGCCCTCGTGGCGCCGGCCCTTGGAGTGGACGCCAACAGGGGAGACCAGCTGGTCATCCAGTCCATGAAATTTTCCACCACCTTCGCCGACAGCCTGGCGGAACAGCTGCAGGCCGAGCAGCGTATGCAGCTCATATACGCCCTCATTGCGGGGGCGGTGCTCCTTCTCGCGGCTGCCCTCGCCGGGGTGCTGTGGATGCGGAGGCGCAGGACACGAAAGGCGATGCTTCCTCCCGCGGAGGAGCGGAAGCGCATTCCGTCCATCCAGGAACTTCTCTCTTCTCCCGAGCTGCTTGAAGCCCAGGGGGAACTGGCGGTTCTGGAAGAGCAGCTTCGCGCCTACGCGAGAAGCAAGCCTGAAGAGATAGCCAATCTGACTCAGGACTGGCTTGCTGACGAGGCATAGGAGGAAGGGCCATGGCGAAGACGGCGACGAAGGGACTGAGCGGCAGGGAGAAGGTGGCCATCCTCATGGTTTCCCTTGGAAACGAGGTTGCGGCAGAAGTTTACAAGCGCCTCGACGATGCAACCATCGAGATCGTTACCCTTGAAATTGCCAACCTGAGAAAAGTGACCCCCGAGCAGCGGCTCGGGGTTCTGAAAGATGCCCAGGAAATGCTTCTCGCCAGGGAGTACATGGCCAGGGGCGGCGTTGATTATGCCCGGGATGTTCTTGAACGGGCCCTCGGGCAGGAAAGGGCGCAGAACCTCCTCACGAGGATCACGGCGAGCCTTCAGGTACGCCCCTTCGACTTCATGCGGCACACGGACGCCCAGCAGGTCCTTGGCTTCATCCAGGGAGAGCACCCCCAGACCGTTGCCCTTATCATGTCCTACCTTGAACCCCAGCAGGCGGCGTCCATCATCGGCGGCCTTCCCGGAGCAATGCAGGCCGAGGTGGCCAAGAGGATCGCCCGCATGGACAGGATAACGCCGGAAGTTCTCCGGGAGGTGGAACGGGTGCTTGAAAGAAAGCTGAGTACGGTCATGGGACAGGATTTTACCCTCGCCGGCGGCATCGACGCCATCGTGGACATCATAAACAACGCCGACCGGGCCACGGAGCGCAATATCATGGAGCATCTCGAGGAGAACGATCCGGAGCTTGCCGAGGAAATCAAGCGCCGGCTCTTCGTCTTCGAGGATATCATCAAGATGGATGACCGGTCCCTCCAGAGGGTGCTCCGCGAGGTCGAGATGAAGGAGCTTTCCCTGGCTCTCAAGGGAGCCACGGAAGAGCTCAGGGGCAAGTTCTTCAAGAACATGTCCAAGCGTGCCTCCGAGATGCTCAGGGAGGATATGGACTACATGGGCCCCGTCAGGGTAAAGGACGTGGAAGAAGCCCAGCAGAAGGTGGTCAACGTGGTCAGGGCCCTGGAGGATGTGGGAGAAATCGTCATTTCCAGGGGAGGAGAGGAAGAGCTGGTTGTCTAAACTCCTCCGCCCGAATGTCCTCCGGGCGGTTCGCCTGCTTCCGGAGGCTGTCAGGATAGGGAATGCCCCGCCGGCGGAACAGGACCCCAGGGAAAAGGCCGGCCGGGAATCCTCTGCGGCGGATCACCCTCAGGACCTCCTCTCCCAGCTTACCGAGGAGCTTACCCTTCTGAAAAAAAAGCTCGAGGAATCGGAACGGGAGAACCGGGATCTTGCTTCCCGGGCGGCAGTCTTTGAGGATGAGCTCTCCAGGGAAAAAGTGCTCCTGGACGAGGAACGGCGGAAGATAATGTCCACCATGGAGTCTGATGCTGCCGCAGCCCGAAAGAAAGCCGCCTCCGAGGGGTTCGAGGAAGGCCGGAAATCGGGGTATGATCAGGGCATAGACGACGCCCGGAAAGAGGCCGGCAGAGAGGCCGAGGAAAAAATCCGGTCGGCGGTCGCCCTTCTTGAATCGGTTCACGGTTCTCTCGGTGAGAGGTTTGACGCCCTCGCTGCCCTCCAGATGCCCAGGCTCATACGCATGTGGGAATTCCTTCTGTCCAGAATGCTCCGCAAAGAAGCTTCTCTCGACGGCGAAACGGCCCTCCGGGTGCTCCGGGGTGTCCTTGAGCGCATCAGCGACAAGGAGCGGGTTCTCGTGTACCTGAACCCGGACGATGTTGACGCTGTGCGGGGCAGAAAAGATGAATTCAGCGATCTCCTCAGGGGTATCCGGCATCTCGAGTTCATTCCCGACGGGAATGTTGATGCAGGGAGCTGTTTAGTGGAGACCAACCTCGGCATTTACGACGCGAGGTGGCGGACCCAGCTTGAACAAATCTCCGCCGAGGTGGAGAAGCTGTTCATCGAGGGAGGAGCCTCCGATGACGGCAGCGCCTGAGGGAGACCTTCTCGCCATTCTCGAACAGCGGATTTCCGGAGTCCAGCTCACCCGGATCAACGGCAGAATTGTCCAGGTTGTCGGTCTTGTGGCGGAATCCAGGGGACCCGACGTCCGGGTAGGCGACCTCTGCTCAATACGATACAGAAACAGCGGGCGGGCCTCCCTGTCCGCGGAAGTGGTTGGATTTCGGGGCGACCGGGTTCTCCTCATGCCTCTCGGCAATCTCAAGGACATCGGCCCCGGGTGTGATGTCCTCTCCATGGAGCGCCCCCTCGGCGTGCGGGTCGGGGAGTCGCTTCTCGGCCGCATTCTCGACGGTCTCGGAAACCCAATCGACGACAGGGGGCCTGTGGCGGCCTCAAGTTTCTACCCTCTCTACGCAGACCCTCCCCATCCTCTCCGAAGAAAGATGATCACCTCTCCCCTTCCTGTGGGGGTCAAGGTCATCGACGGTCTTCTGACCCTCGGAACGGGACAGCGCATCGGCATTTTCGCCGGCTCGGGAGTGGGCAAGAGTACTCTGCTTGCCATGATGGCCAGGTACACCGAGGCGGATGTGAACGTCATTGCCCTGGTGGGGGAACGGGGAAGGGAAGTCCGGGAATTTGTCGACCGGGATCTCGGCGAGGAAGGGCGGCGCCGTTCCGTGCTCGTCATCGCCACCTCCGACCAGCCGCCTCTCATCCGTCTCAAGGCTTCTCTTACTGCCACAGCCATTGCGGAGTATTTCCGCGACAAGGGAAAGAATGTACTGCTCATGATGGACTCGGTGACCCGTGTGGCCCGGGCCCAGAGAGAGGTAGGCCTTGCCATCGGCGAGCCTCCCACCACGAGGGGGTACACCCCGTCGGTCTTCGAAATGCTTCCGCGGCTTCTCGAGAGGGCAGGGGCAGGTGAAAAGGGCAGCATTACCGGAATCTACACAGTCCTCGTGGAGGGAGACGACATGAACGAACCCGTGGCTGACACGGTGAGGGGAGTTCTCGACGGCCACGTGGTCCTCTCGAGGAAAATCGCCGCCCGGAATTTTTACCCGGCGGTGGATGTTATGGAGAGCGTGAGCCGGGTGATGCCTTCCATCGCCGGCAAGGATCACCTCTCTGCCGCTGGAAGGATGAGGGAGCTTCTGGCTGTCTACGGAGAAGCGGAGGATCTCATCAGCATAGGCGCCTACAAAAGCGGCACCAACCCCAAGGTGGACTGGGCGGTGGAGCACCTTCCGGGGGTCCATTCCTTCCTCCGCCAGTCGGTGGGAGAGAAAATCCCCTTTGACGAAATGGAACGGCAGCTGATCTCCCTGGTCCCGTGACGGGAGTCAAGACGGATATGTCCACTGCCGATGAATATGTAAAGGTTCCGAGCGGAGGACGGCATGAACGCCAAAGTGAACAGGTTTGAACGTATACTCAGGACGAAGGTGAAGGTGCGGGATGACGAGCAGATACTTCTCTCCCTTGAAAAGAGGGAGGAGGAACGGCTGCTCTCGGTCCTCGAAAGCCTTGGAACGGAAAGGGAGCAAGCTCTCGCCTCATTCGGCTCCAGGAAGGAAGAAACCTTTACCGTTCAGGACATCTGGCTGGAGCGGAAGGCCATCGATCTCCTGGAAAACCGCATCTGCCGGGAGGGAGACTCCCTCTGCGGCGTGCGGCAGTCCATAGAGAACACCGAGGCCCGCCTGCTGGAGAAGCACCGGGACGTAAAAGTGATGGAAAAGTACATCTCCTTCATGGTACGGGATATTCAGGATGAAACGAAGAAGCAGGAACAGTCGGAACTTGACGATATAGCGGGAATACGTCACAGTTCGCCGAAGGAGGGAAGAGGATGAGACCGAATCTTTCGGGAGTGGCGAGGGTCATGGGACGCATCGAGGAGATCGAGCGGAAGATCCGGCCCGAAAAGGAAGAAAAAGTGCGGGAAGAGAAGAAGGACCGTTTCGTGGACGTCCTCGGACAGGCCGAAAAAAAGGAAAAGAAAATGCCTGAAGCCGTGGGAAAGGAAAACCGGCCGGTTGTGCCCGGCGTCGTTCCTTCGGAAAAACGGGCCGCCGGCGGATGGGAGGAACACATTGCCCCCCTGTCAGCCAAATACGGTGTCGAAGAGGCGCTGGTCAGGGCAGTGATCCGGATGGAATCGGGCGGCCAGACCGGGGCAGTCTCGCCGAAGGGCGCCATGGGTCTGATGCAGCTCATGCCGGGAACGGCGCGCATGCTCGGGGTGGACGATCCCTTCGATCCTGTCCAGAATCTCGAGGGTGGAATTAAATACCTCTCCCAACTGTCCGATAAGTATGATGGAGACCTTGTAAAAACTCTCGCCGCCTACAATGCAGGCCCCGGGAGGGTGGACTCCCATGGAGGAGTGCCTCCTTTCGCGGAGACGCAGAAGTACGTCAAAAATGTACTCTCCATGTACCGAAGAAATTCAGGGAGCGATGACTGATGCCTGACGAGCCCATGAACCAGATGGAAGACATCGAAGAGGAGAGCTCCCCCCGGCCGGTACGGAAGAAAGAAAAGAAAAAGAGCCGGAAAGGAGCTCTCCTTTTTTTGTTCCTTTTCCTTGCGGCGGGAACCGCGATTGGTCTCCATGCCGCCGGCAGCTGGGATGCCCGCCCGGTGATGTACTGGACTGTACCTCGCATTCCCTGGGTCGGAAAAAACCTTGCGTCAGCCCTGGGAATTCCCGGTGAATACTCCCTGACGGCTGAACAAAGGCGGACCATAGAACTTCAGCGATGGAACGACAGGCTCAACGAAAGGGAAAGGGAGCTGGAGGAGCGGGAAAAGCTCCTGGCCGTGGTTTCCGCAGATCTCGGGAAGAGAGCTGCGGCAGTGGAAAAGATCGAGGCAAGCCAGTCGGCTGCCCAGGTCAAGCCTCCGGAGAATGCGGAGGAAGAAAAAGCCTACCTGGATATGCTGATGAAAACCTACCAGGAAATTTCGCCCAGAAAAGCGGCCCTCATTCTCGAACAGCTGAGAGAAGACCTGGCCGTCAAGCTCCTCGGGGCAATGCCCCAGGATGCCAGGGCGTCCATACTCGGCCGCATGGAAGCGGTGAGAGCGGCAAGGCTGACGGAACGGCTCGCGGCCGGTGGGTCGCGGTAACTCATTCGGAGGTGCGGCCTATGATCTCGCCCTTTCTTGCCCCAACCAGGGAAAAAAGAGCTTCTGAGCTCTTTCCCGGACAATCCCACGCAAAAATTTCGCCTGAAGGAGAAAAGAAGGATCGTTTTGCCCGTCTGCTCCACAACTGCGAGGAGCCTTCAGAGATCCGCAGGCCGAAAGACGGACCGGAGTCCGGTGCGGTACCGGCTTCCGCCGGGGTTCTTTCCGGAATGCTCCAGGCACTGGCGGCAGCCGCGGAACGGAGCCCCGAAGAGCAGAGCGAAGAGGAGCCCGGTCTTTCCGGTGCAGCTGAAGTATTTCAGGCGGATATCCTCTCCCTGGAAGCAGCCGCCCCTGAAACACTCTCTGCTGCAGCCGCCGGAATGACTGAGGGAGGGAAACAGCTCCCCGATGAACTGCAGCAGGGGAAAGAGTCCCCGAACGGTTTGGCAGGAACGGAACCCTCCATGCCTCGTCCCGGAGCGGCAGCCTCATCTGCTCTCTCCCTTCCAGGGGAGGGAGAGCAGGATGCCGGC
>LSQX01156478.1_pt1 | contig 25750 bp, 21 predicted proteins | sample 654561 | NCBI WGS metagenome assembly LSQX01 (sample SAMN04489861, study PRJNA283612) | anaerobic digester metagenome | isolation source: 4 biogas reactors fed with cattle manure at either 37C or 55C with and... | place: Denmark: Kongens Lyngby | collected 2014 | reverse complement strand
TATTTTCCGAGGGGGATGACCGGATCAGTCTGCAGCCGGGTATCGTTCAGACGGAGGATCAGGGCAGGCGGATTTCGGGATTTTTCGCCTGGCTTGCCTGGTCGGCGGGGACCCTTCGGCCGGATGCGCCCCACACCTACACGAGTAACTGGCCGTATGATCCCCTGGTCGGTAATGAACCCCTTCCCGACAGCCTTATCTGGTCCATTGTCAGTGTCATCCTTTTGATCTTCGGCATCGCGGCGGCCCTGTTCGTCTATCAGCGCTATATCGGTCAAAGCGGCTATGATGCTTCCCGTCTCCGGATGGAATTCGCCGAGCCTGCCCCGACACCCAGCCAAAAGGTCACGCTGATCTATTTTTTCACGGCGATCGTCCTTCTTGTAATTCAGATCGGTCTGGGATCCCTGACGGCCCATTATACGATCGAGGGCAACGCATTCTTCGGTATCCCCTTAGCCAAAATTTTACCCTATGTGGCGACCCGCACTTGGCATGTCCAATTGGCCATTTTTTTCATCGCCACCTGTTTCCTTGCCACGGGCCTGTTTATCGGCCCCTTCGTCGGCAGGGAACCCAGGGGCCAGGCCCGCTGGGCCTGGGGTCTCTTCGTCGCCCTTGTGGTGGTTGTGGTCGGGAGCCTCTCCGGAACCTGGGTGTCGATTGCCGGATATCTGGGAGGAGATGGATTTCTTTTCGGACATCAGGGTTTTGAGTATATTGAACTGGGACGTGTTTGTCAGCTTTTGCTTATTGCCGGCATGGTCATCTGGCTCATTCTCGTCTGGCGGGCCATACGACCGGCTCTGCAAGCTGAAAGGGATGCCGGTGGATTAACCCATGTCCTCCTTTACAGCGCGGTGACCATTCCGCTTTTTTACATGGCCGGGCTTCTGTACGGCAAGGGAAGTCATCTTGCCGATGCTGAGTATTGGCGATGGTGGGTTGTTCACCTTTGGGTTGAAGGGTTTTTTGAAGTCTTTGCCACGGTGGTGATGGCCTTCCTGCTTTCACATATCGGGGCCGTGAGCAGGGAATTTGCCCTGAAGAGTGTGTATTTCATCATTTTTCTCTATTTGGGAAGCGGTGTGGTCGGAACCTTCCACCATCTCTATTGGACTGGAGTCCCGACGGTCATTATCGCGCTGGGAGCCGTTTTTTCGGCCCTGGAAGTCGTTCCCCTTTCCCTTCTTGGTTTTGAAGCGGCCCACAATCTGAGGGTAATCGAAGCCGGAGGGAGGGCCTTTCCGTACCGGTGGCCGATCTATTTCTTCATCTCGGTGGCATTCTGGAATCTTGTCGGCGCCGGGGTCTTCGGATTTCTGATCAACCCCCCCATCGTACTCTACTATTCGCAGGGGATCTACACGACCCCGATTCATTCGCACACAGCGCTTTTCGGGGTCTACGGTATGCTCGCCATTTCCCTGCTGCTCTTTTCGGTCCGCCATATTTTCTCCCGGGCGGCCTGGTCGGATCGAATGCTGAAATGGAGTTTTTGGGGATTGAACGGGGGATTGGCATCGATGACGGTGTTCAGCCTGGTTCCGGCGGGTTTTTATCAACTTTACTTTGCGGTCAAGTATGGACTCTGGTATGCGCGCAGCCCGGAGATCACGACCGGCGAGGTCATCCGCATGCTGAGCTGGGCGCGACTCGTCCCTGATGTCGTCTTCTCCATCGGCGCCTTCGCCTTGGTCTTGTTTTTCATCCGGGGAATCTGGCTTAGTTTTGTGAAAAAAGGAGAAAACACACCATGAACACCAAATCGTTTCAAAAAATAGGCTATGGACTCTACATCATTTCGTCAAAATCCGGAGACAAGATCGATGGACAGATCGCCAACACGGTGTTTCAAGTCACCTCGAAACCGCCGAGCATCGCGATCAGCATCAACAAATTGAACCTCACCCATGAATACATTGTCTCGAGCAGGCTTTTCTCGATATCCATTCTGGCCAAAACGGCGCCCATGACCCTGATCGGTCAGTTCGGTTTCAAGAGCGGCCGCGATGTGAATAAATTCGAAAAGATCAACTACAAGATCGGCGTTACGGGGGCGCCCATCGTTCTTGATGAGACCGTGTCCTGCATTGAGGCGAAGGTGGTCAATGAAATGGATTGCGGAACCCATACGATTTTTCTGGGTGAGATTGTCGATTGTGAGGTTTTTTCTGACGCGGAACCCATGACCTATGCGTATTACCATGAGGTCAAGGGGGGGAAATCGCCCAAAACGGCGCCTACCTATGTGCAGGAAGAGGTGTCCGCCCCTGCGCAAGACCGGGTTCGTTTCGTCTGCAATGTCTGCGGTTATGTTTATGACCCCGTCAAAGGCGATCCCGATAATGGTGTCGAGGCCGGCACAAGCTTCGAAGCGATACCCGACACCTGGACCTGCCCGATCTGCGGCGCCCCAAAAAAAGACTTCAGCCCGGAAGGGTAGGGCGGCCCTATTGCGGGCTTTCGACAGGTCTGTCCTTCATGCCGGGGATTTTTCCCTTGAGAAGTATTCCACGAGTCTTTCCACCAGAGCCGGCACCGTATACCGTTCCTGGAGAATATCCACGGCGAGTCCCGCCTTCCTGGCCGCATCCGCGGTTACCGGACCAATGCAGGCAATTTTCACCGCCGGGGGAAGCGGATAGGATGCGCCCATGATGTCCATGAAATGAGCCACCGTTGAAGGACTTGTAAAGGTGATCACATCGACCCGGCCTTCCCTGATTAACCTGTCGAGGTCGGATTTTTTCCTGCCTGACGACACCGTCCGATAGGCCGTTATACAGTCAACCTCGGCGCCCGCCCGAACCAGCCCCGAAGGCAGGATGTCCCGGGCCTTCTCCGCCCGGGGAATGAGAATTCTTTTCCCGGCCAGGTCCTCCTTTTCAAGGATTTCGAGAACACCCTCAGAGGTAAAGACAGGGGGGACGAGATGGACGGCCGGTCCGCGCTTTTCCACTTCCCCTGCCGTGATGGGGCCGATGGCACAGATACGGACATTCCCGAGATCATTCAGGCCCCTTTCCAATGTCTGAAGACGCTGAAAGAAAAACCGCACCGCGTTGGCGCTGGTGAAAATGAGCCATTGGTAGGTGTCGATGTTTTCGATGGCCCGATCCAGCTTCTGGAAGCTTTCCGGCGGGACGATTCTGATCGTCGGGAAAAGATGGGGCTGTGCCCCTTCCGCGCGGAGCAGGGCGAGAAATTCCTCCGCCTGGGCTTCCGGCCGGGTAATGACGATCCCTCGACCGAAAAGCGGACGCGTTTCAAACCAGTTCAACATCGGGCGCAGAGACACAACCCCGCCCACAACGAGAACAGAAGGGGGCTTGAAGCCCCTGTCTTTCGCCTGTTGCGCGATGTTGACAAGATCGCCAACCAGGGTTTCCTGATCCCCCGTCGTTCCCCAGCGGATGAGTGCCGCCGGCGTTTCCGGTTCTTTTCCCGCCGCCAGCAGATTGGAAGTGATGTTGGGAAGATTTTTGACACCCATGAGAAAGACGAGGGTCCCGATTCCTGTCAGGCTTTTCCAGTCGATACGACTCTCGGGTTTTGCAGGGTCCTCATGACCCGTGATGAATGCGACGGTCGCGGCATGGGCGCGGTGCGTCAGAGGAATGCCCGCATAGGCCGGAACGGCGACGGCGGATGTAACACCCGGCACGACTTCGAAAGGGATGCCCCGTTCGGCCAAAATTTCCGCCTCTTCCCCGCCCCTTCCGAAAATAAAGGGGTCCCCCCCCTTCAGACGGGCTACGATGAGCCCCTTCTCGGCCTCGTCGATCAGACAACGGTTGATCTGCTCCTGCGTAAGGGTATGCCGGCCGCCCTCCTTTCCGGCGTAGATCATGCGGACAGCCCTTTCTGCGTGGGAGAGAATCTCCCTGCTGACCAAATGATCGTAGATGACCGTGTCGGCCCGTTTCAGACACTGAACAGCCTTCAGGGTGATCAGCCCCGGGTCGCCTGGTCCCGCACCGATGAGATAGACTCTGCCTTTTTTCAAGATTCTTCTCCGTTCCAATGAGATTTGAAATGTTTTCCCCGTCTCAGGTTCGCAAACTTACGGCGTCGAGGCATATATGGCCGCAAGAATTTCCCGACCGCCTTTCTCAAGAATTTCCCCGGCAAGCCTGTCCCCCAGTTCCGCCGCTTGCCCGGCTGGGCCGGATAATCCTTTCCGCACAACCCTTTTGCCGTCCAGTGAAGCCACCAGCCCGGTGATACGGTACGCATCCCCCTCTTTTTCCCCGAAAGCGGCGACCGGTGACTGGCATCCCCCGCCCAGCCTGGTCAGAAACGCCCTCTCTCCCGACATGTCCGTCCATGTTTCGGAGTCGTGAAGAAAGGCAAGATCGTCACGCAGGGGGTCGCCCTGTCGTGTTTCGATCCCCAAAATGCCCTGGCATGCGGCGGGGAGCATTGTCCCGGGGGAAAGGAACTGGGAAATCCGGTCCTCCCATCCCATCCGCTTCATGCCCGCCGCCGCGACGATCACACCGTCCAGCAGACCCTCGGACACCTTTCTGAGCCTCGTATCCAGATTGCCCCGGATCGGCACCAGTTCAAGATGGCCCATGGCGTTCAACATCTGGATACGGCGGCGCAACGAACCTGTCCCGATACGTGATCCCGACGGCATGGCCTCCATCTTCAGGCCATTCCGCGAAATCAGGACATCCCGGGGATCCTCCCGGGGAGGGGTGAGGCTGATTTCCAGCCCCTCCGGGAGTTCGACGGGGACATCCTTCATGCTGTGGACGGCGAGGTCCACATCGCCTTTCAGAAGCGCCTCCTCGATTTCCTTCACGAAAAGCCCCTTTCCGCCGATCTTGGCGAGGGCCACGTCCTGGATGACGTCACCACGCGTTTTGATAACCCTTAGCTCCACCAGGGTCCCCGGATATTGGTCTCTGATCCGGTCAGCCACCCATCCGGACTGGGTCAGGGCAAGCCTGCTGCCTCGTGTGCCTATTCTGATCGTGTTTCTGATGGTCCATCCTCCTCCAGATTGAATAAATGTCTGACAGCCGCGATATAGGGTTTTGCGCTGTGGTCGGTGGTCTTGTCCTTCAAGCCGACAATCGGGTCATGAAGGATCTTGTTCACCACGGATGATAAAAGACCCTCAATATGGGCCCGATCCTCTTCCGTGAGGTTATGCATCCACGGCGAGGATTTTTCGAGTTCACCCCGAATGATCCCAGCCGTTTTTTCTTTGAGTGAAACGATGGTTGGAACCACTTCCAGCGTGTTGTACCAATTTCTGTAACGCCCGATCTCTTCCGTCACGATTTCTTCCGCCCTCTCCATTTCCTTCTGACGGATGTTACGGTTTTCGTCTACAATATCCTGGAGATCATCGATGTTGTAGAGGTATACGTTATCCAATCGCCCCGCAGCGGGATCGATATCCCGGGGGACGGCAATATCGATGAGAAACAGGAGACGGTTTTTGCGACGATGCAGGGCCGAAGCCAGCATCTCTCTGGAGACGATATAGGTCGGGGCCCCCGTGGAAGTGATCACGATATCCGTTTCCTGAAGATACGTTGCGAGATCGTCGAATGGGACGGCGTCGCCTTTGAATAGCTCCGCCAGTTGCATCGACCGGGCAAGAGACCGGTTGGCGACCAGAATCCGGCCGGCCCCGTGTTGCATCAGGTGGCGAGCCGCCAGTTCCGCCATCTCGCCGGCGCCGATGAGGATGACCGTTTTCCCGGCCAGGGTTCCGAAGATTTTCTTGGCCAGAGCGACGGCGGCGAAACTCACGGAAACGGCATGAGAGGCAATACCCGTTTCCGTCCGCACCCTTTTGGCGACTCGGAAGGTGTGGTGCAAGATCTTGTTCAACAGTATGCCCGTCGCCTCGTTATGGACGGCTTCCCTGTACGATTCCTTGACCTGGCCCAGAATCTGCGGTTCTCCCATAACCATGGAATCAAGGCTTGAAGCGACACGAAACAGATGCCGGAGGGCCTGTTCGTCAAAATGGAGGTAGAAATACCGGTCGATCTCTTCCGCGGCAAAGCCGCCGCGTTTCCGGACCAATTCCTTTAAATGGCCCAGGGTTTCTTCCGTCGATCCCTCCGCACGGAAGAAGATCTCCGTCCGGTTGCAGGTGGACAGGTAAAGGGCCTCCCGGATCCCTTCTATCCGCATGATCTCGGGCAGGGGATGTGACCCTTCTGAAGGGACGCAGGACAGTTTTTCGCGTATCTCCAGGGGGGCGGTTTTATGATTGAGGCCAAAAAGAATGATGTTCATGTCTTCAGCGAAATGAATGTATTGTGGAAAAACCGAGTGTTATAAAAGTCAGTGACGCAAGAAGACCCAGCAGGAACGTGACGGAAAGGAGTGCCGCTTTATGCCCGCTCCAGCCGATGGCCAGACGCTGATGCAGTATGAAAGCGAAACAGAGCCAGAACAGAAGCGCCCAGATTAACTTCGGGTCCCATTGCCAGTGGCTCCCCCAGACCTCTCCGGCCCAGGCCGCTCCCGACAGGAGACCGAAAGTCAGAACGGGGAAACCGAGGAGAAGGCCGTAGTGGTTGATCCGGTCCAGGTCCTTCAGCGGTGGAAGGATCCGTGTCACAGCGCCGAGGCGTCTGTTCTTGATTTGACGGTCCTGGATGAGATACAGCATGCCTGCCAGGGCGACGAGTACAAACAGGGCCTCTCCCGTAACGGAAAGAATGACGTGAATCATGACCAGCGGACCCTTCAGGTTTTCCGGAAGAAGCCCTCCGCCGTGCATCAACTGCGAAGCCGCCAGCACCAGAAGGCATGTCAGAGGTGAGACGATGGCCCCGAGAATTCTTGTTTTGGTCCGGATCTGGAAAAAAAGATAGGGGCCGGCAATGGCCCAGGCGAACAGGGAGGCCCATCCGTAAAGACTCGTAACCGAACCCTGGCCTGTCACAAAATACTGACTGAACAGTGTTGCCGTGTGGAAGCAAAAGGCAACGGCCAGAAGCCAGGTCGCGATCTTAGCCAGGAAAATCCTCTGGATGATGAGCGATCCCACATAACCTGTTGTGCTGATGAAATAGCTGATCAAGGCCATTTCGAGGAGAAGTTTTTCCATTACGACAGATTGACCTCGATTGGTTCGTCAATGATTTCACGGACGAGTTCCTTCACCGCGTCCCAGTCCCTTTCCCGGATGCGCTTCAGCAGGTCGGAGTGGATTAAAGCCTCGAAAATTTTCCTGTTTTCATCGGAAGGCTGCCTCCGGGCCAGAACGATTGCCCTGGTTTGGCCTAGAATATCGAGATAGATTTCGTACTCCTCTCCGTAGACCTCTTCCAGTTCCTGCCGCAGGTGTCTGGCTAGGGCCGGGCTTTTTCCGCCTGTCGAAATCGCCATGGCCAGATCGCCCCTCTCGACCACGGAGGGCAAGATGAAGTCACACCGTTCCGGTTCATCGACGATATTGACCAGGACCTTCCCGGCACGCGCGTCCCGGAAAATCCGGTTGTTTACCGTCCGGCTGTTCGTGGCCCCGATGACGATAAACGCGTCGGCGATGTGATCCGCTTTGTATCGGCCGTTGATATGCACGATCTCGTTGCGGTTTTTCAACGCCTCCATTTCCGGCGAAAGCTTTGCGGAAATGACCTTGACCCGGGCACCGCATTGCAGCAGGCGCCGGACCTTGCGGAAGGCGACCTCACCCCCGCCCACGACGGCACATTGTCTATCGGAAATATCAAGAAAAACAGGGTAATATTTCAATACGGCAACCCTCTGTCTCTTCCCGGCCGGGCTCAACCTTTCGGTATAAACCCCGCCAAATAACGGTGGTATTCACCGTAGAGCCGGGAAACGCTAACACGAAGCCCTATTAAATTCAAGCTGCTTGAAATATCAAGGGAAAAGGGTTATAAAATGGAACAAATGTTGACGATATCCAGGAAGGAGATCCTGACGGGTTTGCGATTCAGGCGGAAAGGGGAGGGCGAAAATGGCGGGAAAGGACAAGGAGAGGAAACAGAGATGGCTGAAGCTTGCGTTGTCCGTTCCGGAAGCGCTCCGGGAGGCGATATCCAACTTCATGATCGAAATCGGCGCCCAGGGTGTCTACGAGGAAACCCTGGAACCCTGGACACCCAACGATCTGCCTGAGCCGGCGGGGAACGGGGTCGTGTATGCCTATCTACCCTTCGATTCACACCTCGAGAACCGCATCCTCCGGCTGGAAAAGTACATCGAGAGCCTGGCCGATCTTTTCCCTGCCCTTGAGAAAATCAGGTTTTTGAGGGACACCATCGAAGATCCGGATTGGGGGGAGCAGTGGAAAAAGTACTTCAAGCCTCTCCGTGTCGGCCGCGGTATCGTCATCAAGCCGACCTGGGAACGTTACACGCCCCAGGGGGGCGATACGGTCATTGAAATCGATCCGGGCATGGCTTTCGGAACGGGACAGCACGCCTCGACACGGATGTGCCTGGAAGCGCTGGAAGAGGTGATCGCCAAAGACCGGGAGACCACCGCCCGGGAAGTTCTGGACGTTGGGACGGGAACGGGCATCCTCGGCATCACCTGCGCGAAGCTGGGCGCGGAAAAGGTTCTCTGTCTGGATGTGGACAGGAAGGCCGTCGGCATCGCCCGCGAGAATATTCAGATGAATGACGTGGCGGACCGTGTCAAGGCCGTCAACCGCGACGTGGCCTCTCTGAAGGATTCCTTCGACCTCATCGTTGCGAACCTGACGGAGAAGATCCACACGAAATTGAAACCGACCCTTGTCGCGCTTCTCCGACCCCGGGGTTATCTGATCATTTCCGGCATCATCGTGGAAAACCGGGACATGATCGAGAAGAGTTTCCTTACCGGGTCCCTCGTTCTCCATCGCCTTCTGACGGAAAAGGAGTGGCTCTGCTATGTTCTGAAGAAAGAGGAAGGGTGTCCTTGACCGTTCCCCGGTTTTATAACCCTGCGCCCATGGTGTCCGGCCAGGTTGTCTCCCTGGAGGGGGACAACATTCATTACGCCCAGCGGGTGCTTCGGATGCGCCAGGGCGATCCCCTCGAACTGATCGATGGCCTCGGTTTCGAATACCGCGCCGTCATTCGCACTATCGGAATGCAGGGCGTTTCCATCGAAATTCTGGAGAAGACCCCCGTTCAGGAGCCTCCCATCCGCCTGACCCTTGCTCAATCGCTCCTGAAGGCGGGTAAGCTGGATTTCATCGTCCAGCGTTCCGTTGAGCTGGGTGTGAACAGTTTTATCCCCTTTGTTTCGTCAAGATCCATCGTCCGCCTCTCCCCGGATGCCGTTTATCAGAGGGTCGAGAGGTGGCGGAAAATCGCCTCCGAAGCCGCCCGTCAGTGCGGCCGCACCACCATTCCGGTTATCGAACCCATTATGTCTTTCAGGGATATGCTCGTTCGGCCTCGAGAAGGGGCGCTCAAAGTCATTTTCTGGGAAGCCGAGGCGAAACGGACGATCCGGCGGATTTTTCATGATGCCGATCACCCCTGCGCGGATCACTTCTTTTTTGTCGTCGGGCCGGAGGGAGGTTTTTCGGGAGAGGAAGTATGTGAGGCGAGGGAGGCGGGGTTCCTGTCGGCGAGCATCGGGGAACGGGTGTTGAAGGTGGAAACGGCGGTTATGTCGATACTGACCATTCTTCAGTATGAACGGGGTATTTTTTCCAGAAAATAGGGGGAAAACGCGACCATGACAACACGAATCTATGGCGGGTTCTATCGAAGGTTTTTCGCCTTCACGCTCGATAACGTGATCATTTATATTTTATCCTTCGTCGTTTTGCTGATCGGCACCTCCGTCCTGGGCACGACATCGGCGCACCAGGCTTTCAGGTCCGCCGGAGGGGGGCTGTTGGCCGCCGCCTTTCGGTTTGCCCTCCTTTTCAATCTCCTGCACCTGTTTATGTCCATGGTGTATTTTACCTATTTTATCGGTCTTGTCGGAAAGACCCCGGGGAAGATGATTTTTGGTCTCAGGGTCATCCGTGACAGCGGGGAATCCCTGACCTTCGGGACAGCCTTCCTCCGCTGGATCGGCTACTTCCTTTCTTCCCTCCCGCTCTATCTCGGTTTCATCTGGATCGCCTTCGACCGGAAAAAACAGGGATTTCACGACAAACTGGCCCAAACCGTGGTTATTCTCGATGAAACAAGGAAGGACGGAGAAATGCCCCCCGCTTTTCAGCCATAGAGGCCCCTCCGTGATGTATTCAGTTGTTCGTGTTAAAAAAATCTCCGGGTATGGTCTGTGAACCCGCAATGGGCGAACGGGCCTCTCTATTGAGGTGCGACCGCCCCTCCGGGCATGCAAACATCGACGAGCTTCAGCTGGATGTTGGCTGTTCCGTGCCAGTGACTGATCTGCGGTGTGAAGGCAATATCGAGGGGCTGGTCTGTCAGATTCGGTATCAGGTGCCCCTTGCTGAACCATATGGAGTTTCGTGTTGTGCCGTTTTTGTTGATGCGCATCCGCAGATGGTTGTTCCCGACCACGGTGGGGTCGCTGATTGAGGCGTTGCGAACGCACAGGATCGGTTCCGGGTTCCTGCTGCCGTAGGGGGCGAGTTGGTCCAGCTCCTGCAAAAAATCATGATCGACGTCCGACAGGTCGCATTGGCTGTCGATCAGGGTTTCCGAAACGAACTCCGCCTCGTCCATTTCCACGCGGATGATCTCATCGAAGGTCCGTCCAAAATCGTCCACATCCTCTTCGCGGATGGAAATGCCTGCGGCGAAACGATGGCCTCCATAGGACAACAAAAAGGCCTCGCATTTCTTGAGTCCCCGGTAAATGTTGAAATGGGAGATGCTTCGCCCTGACCCCTTGCCGATGCCGTCCCTCAGGCTGATTACGATAGCGGGCCGGCAGAACCGGTCCACCAGTTTCGAAGCGACGATACCGATCACCCCGGGATGCCATTTTTCCGATGCGAAAACGATGGAGTTTTTTGGGTCCGCCTCGCTTCGCGCGTTCACCATTCCAATGATTTCTTCGAAAATGTCCTTCTCCATCGATCGTCTTTTCTGGTTGAACCCGTCGAGCTTCTGGGCAATCTCCCTGGCTTCGGTCATGTCTTCCGTGAGGAGCAACTGCACGGCGTCGCTCGCCGAGGCGACCCGCCCGGCCGCGTTGATGCGCGGAATCAGGGTGAACGACGCTTTTCCCGAATCAATGACCTGGTTGTCCAGTCCGCAGACCCTTTTCAGGGCCTGAATGCCGATCCTCGGTGTTTCCGTCATCAGATCCAGTCCGAATTTTGCGAAAATCCGATTTTCATCGGTCAGGGGGGAAATATCGCCGATTGTTCCCAGGGCGACGATGTCGAGGTACTCCTTCAGATTTGGATAGGGCCGGCTGCTCCAGAAACCTTCCTTGCGCAGCTCTCCCCGCAGGGCAATAAGAAAATTGAAAACGATCCCGACGGCGGAAAGATGTTTGAAGGGGAACTGGCAGTCCGCCTGTTTGGGGTTGATCGTTGCCGTGGCAGGGGGAAGGGAATCCGGTATTTCGTGATGATCGAGAATGATCGTGTCGATCCCCTTGGTTTTCGCATAGGCGATATGATCGTTTTCAGAGATGCCGCAGTCCACCGTGACGATCAGGTTTACCCCGTCGTCCCGCATCCGGTCGATGGCGCTTTGATTCAGCCCATACCCCTCGTCCACCCGTCCTGGAATATAGTAATCCACCTCCTGACCGATATTTCGGAGAAACTTGACCAGCAATACCACCGAGGTGATCCCATCGGCGTCATAGTCACCGTAAACCATGATTTTCTGTCCCTGGTGCATGGCTTTGATGAGACGCCGGACCCCTTTTTTCATGTCCTTCATCAAAAAGGGGTTATGCAGATCCCCAAGGGCCGGACGAAGGAATTTCCTGGCCTCTTCGATGGTGGTGATGTCTCTGTTGACCAGAATTCGGGAGAGCAGGGGATGCAGGTCAAGTTCGCGGGCGAGAAGGTTCTTTTCCTGTCTGTGTTGATCGAAAATTCTCCACTGTGTGAGGGGCAGTTTGGAGTTGATCTTTGTTTGTTTTTTAGTTTCCATGATGGATTGGCGCCTCAATATGCCGGAGCCATCATCATAACGATGTGCCGCCCGATGTCAAGAAGAGTTTCCCGGCCCGTATTTCTCCGCGTACAGACGGCATGAAGGGAAGGGGTGCTGACAATGGCGTGGAGGACCGGGAAAAGACGGAAGAGGTCATCCGGCGTGATCAGGACGGGCGGCCCCTTCCTGGGAAATGTTTTCGATAGGCCTGACAGGCGGGTATCATGAGAAGGGCGAAAGCCGCAATCAGGATCGCCAGTGCGATGGGGCGCGTGAAGAAAATGGTGAAACTGCCCCCGGACATCAAAAGGGACCGCCTGAGATTCACCTCGAACAGGGGGCCGAGGACGAAGGCCAGAACCAGAGGGGCCCCCTCATAGCCGTATTTTCGGAGCAGGCAGCCGAAGAGGCCGAAAAAGATCATGACATATATGTCGAACACGCTGTTGTTGACGCTGTACGCCCCGATGACGCAGAACAAAAGAATCAGGGGGTAGAGAACCTTTTTGGGGATTTTCAGCACCTGAACCCAAAGGGGAATCAGGGGCAGGTTCAGGACCAGGAGGATCACGTTGCCGATGTACATGCTCCCGATGATTCCCCAGAACATGTCCGGATTTTGTCGCAGAAGCAGAGGCCCCGGCGTAACGCCGTGGATAAGAAACGCCCCGAACAGGATCGCCAGCACCACGTTGGGCGGTATGCCGAGGGTCATCAGGGGAATGAAGGATGTCGATGCGGCGGCGTTGTTGGCTGCTTCCGGTGCGGCAACCCCCTCGATCGCTCCTTTTCCGAAACGATCCGGGTTTTTAGCGATCCGCTTCTCCAGGCCGTAGGCGATAAAGGTGGATAGGACCGGGCCTCCCCCGGGAAGAATGCCCATGAAAAAACCGACCATCGTCCCCCGCAGCATGGCCCATCGAGCCCTGAGCCAGTCCCGGCGGGAAGGGATCAGCGTTCTGATTCTCACCCTCAGGGTTTCCATGTGTTGGTGTGCTTCCAGATTGGCAAAGACCTCGGCGACACCGAAGAGTCCCATCGCCAGGGGGGCGATGCCGATTCCCTCGAACAGGTGCAGCAGGCCGAAGGTCATCCGCTGTTCCGAGGTGACGGGGTCGAGGCCGACCTGGCTCAGGATCAGGCCCAGACAGGCCATCATGGCGCTCTTGATGACCGGGCCCCCCGTCAGGCGGACGATGAAGATGAATCCGACCAGAATGATCGCGAAATATTCAGGCGGTCCGAATTTCAAAGCGACATCGGCCAGCGGCGCCGCGATCAACTGCAGGCCGACCAGGCCCAGGGTGCCCGCAAGGAACGAACCCACGGCGGCCATGCTCAGGGCCGGTCCCGCGCGGCCTTGGCGGGCCATCTGATAGCCGTCCAGGCAGGTCACGACCGAGGCGGCTTCACCAGGCACGTTGAGCAGGATGGAGGTGGTCGACCCCCCGTACATGACTCCGTAATAGATTCCGGCCAGCATGATGACCGCGGCGGTGGGCGACATCTGAAAGGTGATGGGCAACACGATCGAAATGGCGCCCACCGGCCCGATACCGGGAAGAACGCCGACCAGGGTCCCCAGAAAACAGCCGGTGAAGATGAAAAAGAGATGTTCCGGTTGCAACGCGACGGCGAAACCCTGAAACACGCCGTGAATATTGTTTAATATCAGGTCCATGGGCGAACAGTCAGAAAGCGAAAAGACCCCGGGGGAAGGGCACTCTCAGGAACAGATCAAAAAGGATGAAGGTCAGAACGGAAGCGAGAACGGCTCCGGAAACGGCGGTCCGAAGTTTCAGCTTGCCCATGGAAAACAGGGCGACCATCAGGCCGAAGGTGGCGGGAAGGTAGCCCAGTTGCGGAAGGGCCAGGGCATAAAGGATCAGGACGGCTGTCGTCCAGGCCGCGGCCGGCCCAGGTGGGTTCACCCATGCCCCGGCGGGGGGACGTTCTTTTTCCCGAGCCCTCCGGTGGCGCCACATATGGACACCGCTCAGGAGGGCCAGCAAAAGGGCGGACCAGAAAGGGAGGAACCCCGGCCCCGGATGACGGAGAACCCCCAGACCGAGGTGCAGGGAGGCGGCCATGACGGCCAAGGCGGCGCACAACCAGAGGGCGGCGCTGACAAGTTCTTTTTTGTCCATTTTCTGCCGATCGGTTTGGGGTTTCAGGTTGAGCCGGTTATTCCGGCCGGGTCGCCGCTTCCCTGATCAGCCCCGAGCCGACCAGGTGACGGTTGATTGTTTTCCAGTTGGTTCTCAGAAAAAGATCGAATTTTTTACTGTCGTAGCGGGTCGGGACCAGGTCCATTTTTCTGATGGTTTCCAGGTACCGCCTGTCCTCCGCCGCTTTCGTGAAGGCCTGTTCCAGTTTTTCGGCGATGCCCGGAGGAAGACCCGCCGGGGCGACGATGCCGTACACCGCGTCGGTGACAAAATCATAACCGGATTCCTTCATGGTGGGCACCTCACGAAAGGTGGGGGATCTTTCCTCACCCATTGTCGCCAGCAGGCGTAACTGACCTGCCCTGACCGCCGGCACGAATTCGGAGGTCAGAGAGGCGAACTCGACATGGCGCCCAAGGAGGGCCGTCATGGCTTCGTTGCTTCCCTTGTAGGGCACGTGGATCATCTGAACCCCGGCCCGGGCGGCGATTTCCTCCACGGCGGCATGGGTCGTGCTGCCGACACCGGTCGTGGCGTACCTGATTTTTGCGGGGGCTTTCCCTGCCTCGTCGATCAGGTCCCGGAGGTTTTTCCAGGGCGCGTCATCTCTGACGGCAATGCCCAGTTGCGGCGCGGCGTAGCCGATGACGGGCCTGAAGCTTGCCAGGGGTCTGAAGGGAACACGCTGTATCTGTGAGACCCGGATCAGGACCGAGCTGGGGGTCGCGCACAGGGTGTAACCGTTGGGCTTTTGTGAAAGCAGGGACGCCAGGGCCACCGTTCCCGTTCCGCCGGTTTTGTTTTCGATGATCACCGGCTGTCCCAGGATCTTTTCCGCCGATGCCGCCAGGGCGCGGGCGCTGAGATCGAGGGAACCGCCGGGGGCGAAACCCACCAGAAGGGTCACCGGCCGTTCCGGATATTCGGCCCGGCCCGGACTCGTTATGACCGCAAGGCTCAGGGTCAGCAAAATGAGCACGACGATGCGCCCCGGCCCCTTTCTCTGCTTCATCTCTTTTTTCCCTCCTGTAAACCCAGATTTTTCGCGATGACCAGTTTCATGATCTCGTTGGTTCCCCCCAGGATGCGGTTCACCCGGATGTCCCGCCAGGCCCGGGCGATAGGGTACTCCTCGCAATAACCGTAGCCGCCGAAGAGCTGCATGCAGCGATCGGCCACGCGGAACGCCATTTCCGTCGTCCAGTACTTGGCCATGGACACATCCATCACGATGCTTTCCCCCGCCATGTGTTCCATGATCAGGGCATTGACGTGATTCCGTCCCAGCCTGATTTCCGTCGCCATTTCGGCGATTTCGAACAGGGTGTTCTGGTATCGGGCGAGGGGTTTCCCGAAGACCTCCCTCCTTTTGACATAGGCAATGGTTTCCTCCAGCATGAATTCGGCCGCGGCCACGGCCCAGATCGCGATGACCAGACGTTCCGGCTGAAGGTGCTTCATCAATTTTGCGAAGCCCGTGCCCTTGCCGCCGAGGCGGTTTGCCCGGGGTACGCGGCAATCGGAAAAGAAGAGTTCCGCCGTGTCCTGGGCATGCCAGCCGACCTTTTTCAAGCGGCGTCCCTTTTCGAAGCCCCGCGTTCCCGCCTGAACCAGGTAAAGATCGATGGCCCGGTGGGGGGCCGGTTCCTTCGGGTCACGGGCGGCCAGAACGACCAGGTCGCAGTTGACGCCGTTGCTGACGAATGTTTTCTGTCCATGGATGATGAACGCGTTGTCCTGTTCGACCGCCGTCGTCCGAATTGCCGCGAGATCACTGCCCGTACCGGGCTCGGACATGCCGATGGCCGTGATGATCTCGCCGGCGACGCACCGGGGCAGGTATTCCCGTTTCTGTTCTTCCGTGGCGTATTCGAGCAGGTACGGCGTGACCACGTCACTGTGAAGGCGGATGCCTAGACCGGAGAAATTGCAGTGGGCCAGTTCTTCAATGATGATCACGGCGTGGAGAAAATCCGCTCCGGCTCCACCGTACCTCTCCGGAACGGCCGTGCAGAGGAATCCCATTCGGCCCATTTTTTCCCAGAGGTCACGGGGAACGATGCCGGCTTCTTCCCATGCCTCGATGTGAGGAACCACTTCCCTTTGGAGAAACCTCCGGAAACTGTCCCGGAAGATCCGGTGTTCTTCCTTGAAGGGCAGGGATCTCATCGTTCCGGCCCCCCGGTTTCGAAGAATTTTTTCAGATCTCTCTTGAGAATCTTGCCGGGGGCATTCCGGGGAAAGTCATCCAGAAAAAAGACGCGTTTCGGAATCTTGAAATCCGCGATCCTGCCCCGGAGGGCGTTGATCAGGTCCTCCTCTCCGATGGTTTGCCCCTCCCGGAGGGTGACAAACACGGCCACAACCTCGCCCCGTTTCTCCGGGTCCGGCATACCCACCGCGGCGGCCTCCCTGACTTGGGGAAGAGCCTGGACAACGCGCTCCACCTCCGCCGGGTAGATATTTTCTCCCGAGCTGATGATCAGTTCCTGTTTACGCCCGATGATATAGACGAAACCGTCCTCATCGCGCCGTCCCATGTCCCCGGTGTGAAACCAGCCCCCCGCCGTGGCCTCCTGTGTTTCCTTCGCCCTGTTCCAGTAGCCGAGAAACACATTGGGGCCCCGGACGACAATTTCACCCGCCTCGCCTTGCGGAACATCCCCGCCGTCGTTGCCGACGATCCGCAGGTCGATGTGAAAGACTTCCTTTCCCACGGAACCCGCCCTTGTAATGGAATCCTCCAGGTCGAGCGATGTCAGCCGCCCCGTTTCCGTGAGACCGTAGCCCTGGACAAATCCGACGCCCTTTTCATCCTGGTACTTGCGGATCACCTCGACGGGAATCGGCGCGCCGCCGGAGATGAAATAATGGACATGCGAAAAATCGGCCCTGTCCCATTCGTCGGACCGGGCCATGAGCTGAAACATGACGGGGACGGCGAACATGTAATTGACCCGTTCCCGGACGATGAGCTTCATGACCTCCGAGGCGTTGTAGAAGCTCTTCAGGATCAGGGAGCCTCCGGCATAAATGACCGGCATGGCCGAAGCGGCCAGGGCCCCGATATGAAAAAGGGGGGCCACCACCAGGGACCTGAAGGTTTTGTCCATACCGTAGCCGATAAGGGAGTGAATCGCCCCGAACAGAATGTTCCCGTGGGAAAGCACGGCGCCTTTGGGGTCCCCCGTCGTTCCGGAGGTGTACATGATGAACAGGGGGTCATCCAGGGTGATTTCCGAGGCGGGAACCGGCTCATCTTCCGGAAGAGACGCCGTCAAATCCGACAGGACCGGGTCTTCCGGCAGATCGCCGCCCCCATGGCGGAAGCAGGGACCCGGAGACAGCCCCGCATTTTTGAGCGCCGCAATCTTTTGCGCGAAGTCGGACGTGTAAATGAGCGCTCCGGGGGCGCTGTCCCGGAGGATATAGGCCAGCTCCGGTGTGGCCAGACGGAAATTCAGGGGGACCATGATCACGCCGGTCTTGGCGCAGGCGAAAAATACCTCGAGAAATTCGCTGGAATTGGTCATGAGCACGGCGACCCGGTCACCCTTGGAAAGGCCCAGGCCCGCCAGGGCGTGGGCCATGCGGTTCACGCGCCGGTCAAACGTCCCGTTATCAAAATCCCGGCCGGTTTCCTCCCGGAGAAACGGCCTTTCCGGGTATAGCCGTCCCCGCTTCGACACCCATTCTCCGATGTTCATGCTTGTTCCCCCTGTGCCCCTGATTTGTTTTCTCCGGCGGCCCCGGCAATCGGGACCGGAACGACGGGCCGCCTGGACTGTTCGCAAAGACAGAACGCCTCGTACGGTCTGGTTTTGCTACAACACCCCGCTGGAGATACCAAAGAACCGGACGGCACCCCTGAGACTGGACGGCACCCCTGAGACTGGACGGTTCCGGTCAGGAGAGTCCTTCAGGGGTTGTTGGTTAAAAGGAGCTCTTCGAATTCCGCAGGCGGTCCGTATCGAAGTAAAGAATACGGACGTTTGCGGTTGTACACTTCCTGAATGAAAAAGGGAAGCCGATTCTGGACATCTTCAAGGATACGGCATTCGCGGAGATGTAATCGTCCGGCCTGTCCATCCTCAAGTTTATTGTTTTCTGAGTTACAGGCTTTCGGAAAGAAGGGTTTTCTTTTTGAGTGACCCTTGCCCCCGTCAGGGGGATTTTGGATGTGCCGTAGCCATTTCTACGTCAAACGGTTATCCCCGTGGGACCTTGGTACCTGCCCACGATCCCGGCACATTTTGTCCAATCAGGGCCTCCCGGCATCAGAGGTAAAACCTACAAATTAAGTTCTTGAACCAGGTCTTGCATGGAATCGTCAACGACGGCATAAGGCCAAGGAGGTGGATTATTCAATAAGGGATGGAGAATTGCAGAAAAAGACGGAAGCTTGGTACTGATTATTTGCTTGCATGAGTCACAATATCCGGTCACTGAGTTTGCTCCCGACAGGGGGGAACCTGCGGCCTGAAAAATATAAAGCAACCCGCAGCAGGCGGAGTCCGTAACCAGGCGGTTCTCTTTCCAGTGAAAGAAAAGCTCGCCCAAGCTCAGAGGACGGTGTCGGCCAACCCAGAGACTTTCAAAGTTCATTCCGAAAAAAATGATATTCCGAAACCGTTCATGCGATATGATAAAATCAGCCTTGGCATAGAGGGCATCAAAATGTTGCACAAACAGCCTTTGATCTTTGAAGAGGGCGTCTCTGTGCTGGGAGTTGATTTCTTCGATTTTTTGAGGATCCAGGTCAAGGATCTCAACCAGCTTTTTCATATAGGAGTCATGAATTTCACTGGTTGAAAAAAATATCTGCAACGCATTCGTAACTTTGTTTGGGTTTTTAAAACCAAAGGCTCTGGCCAGGTCCCGGACGGTCGCATAACCGCTCAGGCGGGCACTGTTTGCAATGTAGTGGATGAGATTTTCGTTGGCGGTGGTGTTGGAAGGACGGGCGACCCAATCATCCGTATAGAACTTCAAAGACAGGCGGCTCATTTTCTTCTCCTCTTTAGCAGTTAATGATGACCACAGGGTTGTGGTTGTGCGCCCTGCAATTCGGCTAAATCGACGCACGAAAAAGTTTTTATACCAGAATACTGTAAAAAAAGCAAGAGGAAAAGGACATCAGGTGGGATAAGTGGACGATAAATGGCCGTTAAAGGCCACCGATATCCGACACGCTGCCAGGTCCCCAGGCCGGATGCTCGAGGGAAAGCGCAATCACCTGCTCCCTGACCTCGACCGGCGTCTCGGTGGGAAAACTCTTCGGTATCGGCGGCCGATCAATGAGACCGTCAAAACCATGCTCCTGAAAGGCCCGCTTGTACTCGTAAAACTGGCTCCGGGACACGTTGTGACAACGGCATGCCTCCGATACGTTCCTGATCCTCTCGGCGAGCTGTAGCAATGTGAGCCTCTTCTGTCTCTTTTTTTCAATATAACCCAATAATCTTACCAATAATTACAGCAATAGGTTGATTGTTTCTATCATAAGTGTTTGAAGAATTTGCCCCTGAGTAAGGTTTAACTTTAGTGGCGGTTACTTCCCATTTATTAGAAGAGTTAGCTCCTGAATAGGGTTTAATGGTCTTCCCGTCATATGTCCAAGTATTTGAAGAATTAGATCCAGAATATGGCTTAAATTTTTTACCATCAAATACCCATGTGTTTGAAGAGTTTGCTCCACTTTTCGGCTTTAGTTTTCTTCCATCCCATCCCCATGTTCTTGGTAGCTCAATCTTGTTTGCCATAATAGGCCTCCTTTATTTTACCGCTAATTATATAAAACGCTCCGAATATGGTTAATCCAGAACGTTTTATTTAATACTTGCTCCGCAACGCGGAGTCCTTCTAACGCCTGAATTAAGCCGTGACGCGAAGCGGCCTCGGCTTGAATGAATTGTTAACCGCGTACCGGGTTGCGGAAGACAACTTCCAGCGAGTAGTTGACTATCTCAACCGCGGGCGCCTGTTGCGCGATGCTCTCAACAGAGCTATGAAGCCTGCCGGCACCGCCAATTCGAGGGCCCTCTCCAGTACTTAATTATCGATTTCAATTTGTTCGATGAGCCCCATTTGCCCCTGTCAACCGCCTTGCGAAACACGTTATAGAGGCTGATGCAGGGTTATGATAATCTGAATGCTCTGGCCCCCTCGATTCCCCGCTCCGGGGCCGGGCCGATGCCGTTCATTCAATCAGAACTCCACCCCCCGTTTCGCTCTCATTTTCGTGTCGAAGCCGTGTTTTTGGCAGACCATGACCGTGACCGTGTCGGCCATGGCGGCGAAGGACTCCGGGGCGTCCCGTCCCGTCAGGACCCAGGTCAGGCCGGGAGGGGAATTGAAAAGCAATTCCAAGACCTCTGTTTCCGAAACCAGGCCAAGCGCGCAGGCCGTGCAGATTTCATCGAGGATCACGAGATCGCAGGCGCCGTTACGCAGCCGTTCCCCGACCCTTTTCAAACCGTCTTCGGCGGCCCTTTGATGCGCCGCCAGGGCTTGCCTGTCGTCCGCTCCGGTCGGGACGAATCCGAGTCCCGCCTGATGAAATTCCACATGCGGAAAAAGCTGGAGGGCCTGCCTTTCCCCTGTCCGGGGATCGTTCTTGATGAACTGAACGATGAAAACACGCAGACCGTGCCCCACCGCCCGCAGGGCCATACCTAGGGCGGCGGTCGTCTTGCCCTTGCCGTCGCCGGTAAACAGAAGAATCCGTGGACCCTCGCTCATTTCATTTCCTCCACGTCGTTCAGAACACGGCCGTTCCATGCCGCTCGTAAACAGGTGACGAGGCGGACCCGCCAGGCGGCCGCCGCAAGGAAGGGAGACGCTTGTGTCCCTGGCGATAAACACCGGTCCTACATCAAATCATAAAAGGAAGAGACGTATTTCAGGCGTTCCCTGTAACGGTCCGCACGAGCCGGGTCCCGTTTTTCATAGAGACCGATCAGCTTTGCCAGAACCATTGTCTGGCCGGAGTTGATCTCCAGTGATTTTTCGTAGTTCCGGGCCGCCTCCGTATAATTCCGCTGGGACCACAGGACATCGCCGATCATGTCGAATTTCCTGGCCGCGGCGAAAGAGTCATCCCCGATTTTATTGAGATAAGCGTAACCTTGTCTGAAATTTCTTTTCATGAAATAGTGCGTCGCCAGGGCCGTATTGGCGAAAGCGGAAAAGGGCTTGTTCATGTCCGACGATAACCGCCAGTACTCCAGGGCTTCTCTGCCTCCCCCCACGGAGTTCATGACAATGGCGTGCGTGTTGTAGTAGGCCGTTTTATCGTCCGTTCCCCGGACGGGCAGATTTCCAAGGACGAGAAAAAAAAGGGCAAGAGCAATCAACGCGGCGCTCCGGCGAGAGTTCCTCTTTTGGATCGCTTCGACAATCTGCATGGCCCCCATTACGGCGAAGGGGATGAGGAGGGTCGCAAAGGGCAGGCGGTATCGCCCGTTTGAGAAGAACAGAACCATTGTCGAGGCGTAGGCGGCCAGAATGAGAAAGACGGCCCTTTGTTTCCTGTCGCGCCTGAGTCCGGTGATCAAAGCGACCATGGCCGGGGGAAATATCAGCCAGAAACCGACGAAGGGTATCCCGAACGTTTTCACGAACTGTCCCAGAAAGCCGATGTCGTAGTGGTCGCACGCCTCGAAACGGTGGACCATGACGAGGGTCTTGCGCCACAGCTTCCACAGAAACACGTCCGGCTGGTTTGCCGCCTCCCTCAAGGTCTCTCTCGTCCAGTAGCGGGACGCCTCTTCGGAGGTCAGGGTTTTCCCGGCCCGGCGGCTTGCTTCGATGGTAAACTGGATGCCCTGTTCGAAAGGTGACGATGTGGCAAAGGGAACGGGGCGATAGTAGGGGTCCGGGTTGGCCGGGTTGTTTCCGAGGTAGAGGTTGAAACCGCCCTGGGAGGTGGTCAGGGCGACCTTTCCCGCAACCAGGCCGTTGCGGATCATGAACGGGGACAGGGTAAGGGCCGTTCCCAGCAGGACCAGGGACAGAGCCGCTGCGACCCGCCCGGGCGGGAAACGGTCCCGATAGATGTGCCAGAGGGGCAGCAGGAAAAGAATGGGAACGATCACCAGCGCGTTGGGCCTCGCATTGATTAAAAGGCCCGTGGCAAGGCCAAGCGAAACCGCGGCAACGGACAGACGCCTTGTCATGGTTGCGCCGTCCGTTCCAGGGGTCTCCCTTGCCCCGGCGAGGGTATCCATCAAATCGAGAAAAGCGTACAGGACCCAGGCGAAACAGAAAGCCGACAGAGCCTCCTTGAGGGGGACGACGCTGTAAAGGATGAGGGGACCGTAGAGGGCGGCGACCAGCCCGGCCCAGAGGCCCGTTTTCCGGTCGGCCAGGGCTGTTCCGATCAGGTAAACGAGCCAGCATGTTGCGGTGCCCAGAATGATGTTCATGACCCTGACATAGATCAGGTCGGCCGAGAAGATTTTATACAAAAACGCCATGATATAGGCAAAAAGAGGCGCGAATTCATAGACCGACCGGGAGGAGAAGGTGCCCTCGGCGATCTTTTTGGCCCACTCATGGTACACGCTCTCATCCCAGAGGATGAAGCTGAAATAGGGCGTTTCCGATAAATCGGCCAGGGCGATGAGCCTCACCGTCAGGGCGAGAAGAAGAATGCCCGCCAGGAAGAGGTTGTGTCGGCCGGTACGATCGGCAATCTCCTTTTCGATTGTCCGTAAGGGTTGTTTTTTCCTGGAGGGTTTTTTTTTCATGATCGCTTTTTCGCCGACGGGCCGCTTCCATGTCATGCGGTATGGATTTTATACAGCCTCGTACTGTTTTTTGATGAAAATGTCAATTCGTAGCTGAACAAATGCTTGACATTTCATCGGTCCTTCAGGTATGTTCCCATCGTTTTTCCCGGGTCATGGCATGCGAGGGAGCGTTCATGGTCCTTATTTTTCCGGGGATGTAGCTCAACTGGGAGAGCGCGGCGTTCGCAATGCCGAGGTCAGGGGTTCGAGCCCCCTCATCTCCACCAGAACATAATCCGATGATGTCCATCGGAGTCCAAAACCCGCTAAAAATAGCGGGTTTTTTACTGCCGTGACTTCAGGGGAGCGGTGCGCTTTTCCGTCGTTCTGAAAGGTCGATGCTCTGATCGTCCGTCCCGGGGGAGGGGTAAAAGCCACATCGCCCAGGTTCTCGACCGTTGCGCCATCCGTACCGGTTATGACGTGCTTTTCACCAGCGCCCCCCGGGCCGCCAACGGCCTGGAAAGGTGGTTCGCAAGGCCGTTACGGCCGATTTTTCCTGTCAAGCTTTATCGATAATATGTTAGGTGGCAGCAACCACATGACTCCGGACAACAGTGAATGAAACCCAAAAAGCGTATTTTCAATTCTCGATTCCACCGTGACATGCTTCTTTTTATTTCAACTGTCGCCATGTTCGGTTTTGCAGAGAGTGTCGTCAATTCAGTTTTTAATAACTATCTTGACGCGACATTTCATCTTGACAGTCTTCAGCGGACGTTTTTGGAGCTGCCCAGAGAATTGCCTGGATTCTTGATCATTTTTGTCTCTGCAGCGCTGTTTTTTGTAAGAAGTCGCAGGCTTGCAGTGATAGCCAGCGTGCTTGGGGCCTCTGGTCTCATTTTAATGGCCTTCTTCTCTTTTACCTTTCACTGGATGTTTGCCTGGCTGTTTATTCTGAGTCTCGGGCAGCATCTTTTTTTGCCGTTAAGCACAAGCATAGGAATGGAGCTTGCCCGGGAGGGTAAAACCGGCAAGCGCCTGGGCCAGCTTAACGCAATTCGCAATACCAGCATGATTGTGGGCAGCTTTGCCATCGTACTCTGTTTCAAATACTTTGAATTCAATTTCCAACAGGCTTTTCTTTTGGCCGCCCTGTTTTATCTTGCCGGTGGTGCAATTATTTTCTCCATGCATCCGGGAGAAGCTCACAGACCGAAACTCCATCTCAAACTCCACAAAGAATATCGTCTCTACTACTGGCTTTCAATTCTGTACGGCACCAGAAAGCAGATATTTTTGACATTTGCGCCCTGGGTGCTTGTGACGGTTTTTAACCAGCCAACTCAGGTCCTCGCGACTCTTCTTAGTCGGTTCTGAAAAAGTCTATTTTGATAAAGCGTCACCGTAAGAGATGGTTCTTTGATAATTAGAAAGCCATTGGAAAATTAGACGCAAAAAAGCGGCTGCCCACCGCAGCAGCTTGGCAAAGTTCATCCCGGCAGCGCTCAAGAGGCCGTTGATCCGGTCTCCGAGTCTGCCCTTTAACCGATTACGATCCATGCGGTGCTCTCGCTTAAGATGACCAATGCCCGGCTCAATGGCGGCCCTACGTTTCATCCAATGCCATAAGCTCCGTGCCGTTTTCCCCCGGCGCCGCTTATCCACGTGGACCTGAATGTCTCCCTGGTAGTCATGGCCGCGGTACCCCATATCGACAAAGACCTGCTTGGGTTTTACGCCGATCCGTTTCAACTGTTCAAGAGTGCCACAAAGGGTATGGCCGTCATAGGGATTGCCGTGAACAGCCATCGCACCTAAAAACCATCCACCTTTGCTGGTGGCAGCCACACTGACCTTGCAACCAAATTCATACCGTTTGTGGGCCTTGCCCTTGCTGATGCACTCGACCTCGGGAGCATGTACGCTGTAGAGCTTGTTCTTGTCGTTTCTCTGTTGCTGGTGTATGCGGCTTGCGGTGGAAAGAAGGATATCCAATTCCTGGTCAGGTTGTGGGCATTTTCGTTCAATATCTCGAATGACACGGCCCAGGATGGTTCTAAGGCTTCGGGTGCACTTTGCGGCACGCTTAAACTGTTTCGCATGGGCATAGCGGCTCTGCTGGAATAAAAGCATCCTGGCTTTGCGGTTGTAGTTCTGGCGCAAAGTGATTCCTCGTTCCCCGGCCGCTTTTACAAGCCGTTCACGAGCACGCTCGTAAAGCCTGGAGTCGGTGGGAAAGCGGATCTCTTTTTCCTGTACCGTCGTATCCACATTCACACGGTCAAGCTGATGGGCCTTGATAGCCTTCAGTTGGAGGCCCGCTTTGATGGTCTCTTTTAAAAGTTCCTCCGCTCCGGCATCGCCAATGCGTTTTCTCCACCGGCACATGCTTGATGGATGAATCGGCATGTCATGCTCAAAGTACCGCATGCCGCTAAAAAATTGCCAATAGGGATTTTCGACCCAGGCGGCAACAACATCTTCATCACTCAGGTTGTGCGTGTACTTCAGATAATGCAGCGCCACCATCAAACGAGTGCTGATCGCCGGTCGACCGTTATCGGGGCAGTAGGTTTGTCCAAAAAGGTCTTCGAATCGATCCCAGTCAACAACTTTGGCCAGCGTGAACAAACCATGGCCGTGATCGATGATCTGGGTCAGGTCAATTCGAAAAAGGTCACGTTGCCGTTTTTTACTTTCTGATTGTTTTGGTTTCATCTGTGTAATTTGCAGGAAAAGTAGGGGTTAAGGGTTAAAATCTTGCAAATTACATCGCATAAAAAATGATCATTGTCAA
>LSQX01280005.1_pt2 | contig 25751 bp, 14 predicted proteins | sample 654561 | NCBI WGS metagenome assembly LSQX01 (sample SAMN04489861, study PRJNA283612) | anaerobic digester metagenome | isolation source: 4 biogas reactors fed with cattle manure at either 37C or 55C with and... | place: Denmark: Kongens Lyngby | collected 2014 | reverse complement strand
TTTCGAAAGAGAGGGGCTTTTTCTTTTATTACCACACCTTTCTTCCCATTCCGATCCGCTGGCCAGCGGACGGGAGAGTAGCTTATCCGCTTACCAGCGGATCGGAGTCCTGGACGTTTACTACTCAATATTAACCAATAATCCCTTATCACTCATTATTTTCCATTCACTTCTCAATGTATCTATTCTCGTGCCAGCTTACCCCTATTAAAGGAGAAATATATCCCTGTTGCGCCAATGGCGGCAAAGGTGAGGAATCCCCAGAATTGAGCTTTTAAGAAAAGGGTATCATTGACGGCTGCAACGCTTTGCTTTTCAAACAGCAAGGCAAAGAAGATGGTTACAATGGTCATGCTGGCCATTTGCCCCAGCACTCGCATTGTAGCCGAAGTTCCTGATGCAATGCCGTATTGTTGGCGGTTTACCGACCCCATAATGGTGTTCATGTTGGGAGAGGAAAAGAAAGCAAAACCAAGCCCAACAAAGATGAGTATCCCGACAATGATTTCCAAGGATGTTTCGGGTCCCAGGAAAGCAAAGGCTGCCAATCCCAGGGTACACATACTCATGCCAAGGGTGGCAAGGTAGCGCGGTTGAATGCGGTCGGAAAGCCTGCCTGCTACTGGCGAAAAAAGGGCCATCATGGCTGGTTGGGCAATGAGGACACTCCCAGCCTCACGCGGAGAAAGGAGCTGAATCTTCTGTAGATAAAGGCTCAGGAAGAAGACAATGGCATAGGTTGCACTGTAATTGATTAGTGCAGCCAGGTTCGAGAAAGTAAATAAGCGGTTCTCTGAAAATAAGCGGGTGTCAAAAATAGGGGCAGTCGACCGCCTTTCATGAAACCAAAAGGCAAACAAAAAGATCACCCCAAGGGCAATCATTCCCCAGCCCGTTAGTGAAGGAATCCATGATGACCCGAATACCATCAGGAACAGCCCTGGCATATAAAGCAAGAGTCCCTTAAGTTTTATCGGTTGGCGGTCCCCAAGGACACCATCCCTGCCAAGGAAAAGAAAGGCCAGGATGATGGACCCCAGTCCCATCAATGCAGAGAGGAAAAAAATAGAACGCCATCCAAAGGCTTGGGTAAGGAAACCTCCGAATAAAGGCCCTGTTGCAAGGCCAAGGTAGACCCCCGATACGGAAATGCCCAGCACCCGACCGCGCTGTTTTGGAGGAAATGCAGAAACCAGGATGGCGGGACCCGTTGTTGTGGTCAATGCAGCCCCTGTTCCCTGAAGGAAACGGAAAAAGATTAGCATTAATCCATTGGGAGCAAAGCCACAAAGCAAGGAAGTGAGCGTAAATACCAACAAACCGATCCGGAAAAGTCGTCTGATGCCTTTTGAATCGGCAAGGCGTCCTACAGGTAGCAACAGGATGGCAGATGCCAGCAGAAAACCGGTCACCAGCCAGCTCAGGCTTACTGCATTCAACCCAAATTCAGTCTCAATGGCAGGAAGGGCTATGTTTACTGATGAAATGAGGAAAGTCCCCATAAAAGAAGTGATGGCAACAATGGCCAGTATAGATATATATTCTTTGGTCCATTTCATAAGACCCGAAGGTATAAAATATTTTAATTGCAACAGGGAGTTAAGTCAGGGGGTGGTTAGCCCTGCTCTACTAAACCCTTGGTATGCGTTCGGCTTTCAATGCATTGATGGCGCAAAAGGTTTTAATAAAAGCTAAATGCTTACCTTTACCAAAATTTTTCAGGAGCATTGTCCGTTAATAACTGAAGCTTGAACAACCCACTTATGTCGTGTCTGAAGGCTTTATCCTTTAGTATAATTTTTATGCTTGGGCCATTATTTCTTTTGGCCTTACCTGCCGACACCCTGAAACCCGCGTCTGAGGTTCCCTGGTATACTGAGGAACAGCTTCAGAGCCCCTATGAAGCCTTGCCCAATATCATAGACACCACCATCACCGGCTACCAGTTGTACGATTTTGTGTACCGTTCCGATTTCTTTTTTGCCAATAAGGGAAATCCCGGCCATATCACCCGCTTGCTGAAGTTTGACCCCCTGCTTCGTCCTGGTTTTCAATTGTATCCCCAGGCGCTTTTCCCTGGATACCGCTTTAAGCACGATAACCTGCACTTTTATCGGCCCGAGCATGTCTTTACTGACTTGTTCTATGTGATGGGCTCTGAGCGTGAACAACTGTTCAATGCACTTCACAACCAAAAATTCCATGAAACCCTGCATGCAGGGTTTAATTACCAGCTCACCAATTCCCCCGGCTTCTATACGCAAACTGCTTCTCGCAACTCAAATATTTATGTGACCCTCGATTTCCAGTTGCCCAACAAACGCTATCAAGCCCTGGGCAGCTTCATCAGCAATCGCTTTGAAAACCAGGAAGGAGGGGGGCTTGAAGACCGTCTTGCCTTTGAACAGGATCCCAACAGCGATTTTGTCTTTATGCCCGATGCTAAATTGCAGATGCGGGAAACCGCTGTCAACTTCCATCAATTTTACCAGACTGGCTTCTATGTGGGTGAAAGCGAAGACGACTCAATTGCCCAAAAACGCTTTATCAATCTGGGGCGGATCAACCACGAGTTTTCCTGGCGACGTGAGTCATTCGTTTTTAATGATCCACAAACCCCCTCAGACTTTTACGAAGCAGAACCCTTTAACCCCGAATCTACATTTGATTCCACATTTGTGAGCACCATCGAGAACTTGGTCAGCTGGTCTAACTTTCCCCTGCAAAGTGGTCGTGGAAGATTCCCCTTTAATTTCAAGATTTACCTTAAGCACCAGGTACTGAATATTAAACAACCCTTGCTGGTGAATCCTGAACCAGGTGAAGGGGAAGGAGAAGCCAAATTAACCGCTGGATACCCTCAGCAGAAAGATCAGTTTAGCCAGGTGGTTCAGGGGTTGGAGCTTGAGAGTGACGAGACCCGTTTTCTCTCAGCTAGAGCCTTTGCCCATTTGACACTAGGAGGATACAATGATGAGGACTTGGGAATCGGGGCTTCCATACTCTTGGGAAGACCTGATCAAAAGCATCATTTCTCAGCACAGGCCGCATTTTATAAACAATCCGTGCCTTATACCTTTTCCCGGTTTTATGGAAACTATATCTCCTGGGAGAATGAATTTTCAAAACAACAAATAGGACATGCCAGGCTGCTTTATCAGTCGAACTGGCTTTCGCTGGAAGGGAATTACTATTTGTTGTCCAATATGGCTTATTTAGGCCCTGAAGCCCTTCCCCTTCAAAACACCAGCACCTTTGGACTCCTCTCCGCCGCTATCGGCCTGAAGGCGGGCATTGGGGTATTACAGACAAGACATAAAGTCCTTTACCAGTATGTGGACGAGCAGGAATTCGAGCAATTTCCAGAACTTGTCAGCTACCACTCGGTGTTTTTCGACTTTTCCCTGTTCAAAAAAGCGATGGATTTGAATGTGGGTTTCGACTTCTTTTATAATGCACCCTATTCTCCAATGGGGTATATGCCGGTGGTACGCCAGTTCTATGCTCAGGATGGTTATGAAATGGACCATACGTTCCTTGCTGATGCCTTTGCTACAATCAAGGTAAAAAGGACCCGCTTCTTCCTGAAAGCACAGAACATTACCAGTTTTCTTCCGGATTTTCCTCAGGTCTATGCCATTCCTTATTATCCCTTGCCCGGATTTGCCTTTAAATTCGGGGTCTCCTGGATGTTTTTTGATTAACAACGCTTGTTTTCCTGCTTAAGTAGAATCGTTATAAATAGTCTTTATTGCAGGTTTCTATGGGTAAAAATTACTAATTTTGCCCCATTGAAACATTGATCCTAACTGCCTAATAATAAGACTCTTTTTAAATAAAGAAAACATGACAAAAAAGAAAAAATTCATTACTTGTGACGGTAACCATGCCGCCTCACACGTTGCGTACATGTTCAGCGAAGTTGCTGCTATTTATCCCATTACCCCCTCTTCAAATATGGCCGAGAATGTGGACGAATGGGCAGCCCACGGACGCAAGAATATTTTTGGCGAAGAAGTAAAACTAGTGGAGATGCAGTCGGAAGCAGGTGCCGCAGGTGCCGTGCACGGGTCACTACAGTCAGGTGCCCTCACCAGCACCTATACTGCCTCCCAGGGCCTTTTGCTGATGATTCCCAATATGTACAAGATATCGGGTGAATTGCTCCCCGGGGTATTTCACGTTTCCGCCCGCAGCCTTGCAGCCCAGGCGCTTTCCATCTTCGGTGACCATTCCGACGTGATGAGCGCCCGCCAGACTGGCTTTGCACTTATGGCTACTGGCAGTGTCCAGGAGATCATGGATATCGCTCCCATTGCCCATCTGGCTGCCATCAAGTCAAGGGTGCCTTTCCTTCACTTTTTCGATGGCTTCCGCACCTCCCACGAGATTCAGAAAGTAGAAGAAGCCGATCAGGAGTCGCTTGCCAAACTGCTTGACAAAAAAGCCCTCCAGGAATTTCGTGAAAGGGCCCTCAACCCTGAGCATCCGGTAACCCGCGGGACCGCACAGAACCCTGACATCTATTTCCAGTCAAGGGAAGCAGCTAACCCCTTCTATGATGCCGTTCCTGATATTGTGGAGGATTATATGAAAGAAATCTCCAAAATTACTGGACGCGAATATCACCCCTTTACCTATTATGGTGCTGGCAATGCCGAAAATATTATCATCGCAATGGGTTCCATCACCGAAACTATTAAGGAAACCATTGACCACCTGATGGACCAGGGTGAAAAAGTGGGCCTCTTATCCGTACATCTCTACAGGCCTTTCTCTGCCAAGTATTTCTTCAGGGTGCTGCCCAAAACCGTTAAGCGCATAACTGTGCTCGATCGAACCAAGGAACCAGGTGCCAATGGCGATCCCCTTTACCTTGATGTACGTGATCTGTTCTATGGTAAGAAGGATGCTCCCATTGTAGTTGGTGGACGTTATGGTCTCAGTTCCAAGGATACCATCCCTGCACATATGATTGCCGTGTTCGACAATATGAAGCTGACCGAACCCAAGAACCAGTTTACCGTGGGTATTGTCGATGACGTGACTTTCCGCTCACTGCCCATTGGTGAAGACATCAATGTCTCTCCCAAAGGAAATATTGCTGCAAAATTCTATGGTTTGGGATCAGACGGTACCGTGGGTGCCAATAAGAACTCCATCAAGATCATTGGCGATGCCACCGATAAATATGCACAGGGTTACTTTAGTTACGACTCCAAAAAATCTGGAGGTATTACCGTGTCACACCTGCGCTTTGGGGATTCGCCCATTCGCTCGCCCTATCTGATCAATTCAGCCAATTTTGTCGCCTGCCACGTACCCGCTTACCTCGAGAAGTACGATATGCTCAAAGGCCTGAAAAAAGGCGGTACCTTCCTCCTGAATTCCATCTGGGATGTGGAAGAGACTAAGAATCGCATTCCCGACCATATGAAGAAGTATATGGCCGAAAAGGAGATTAAATTCTACATCATCAATGCCACTCAAATTGCTGAAGAAATTGGTTTGGGCAATCGCACCAATACCATCATGCAGTCAGCTTTCTTTAAATTGGCTGAGGTGATTCCTTACGAGGATGCTGTGAAGGAAATGAAGGACGCCATTTACAAGTCCTATGGCCGCAAAGGCGAAGAAGTAGTACGTATGAATAATGCCGCCGTTGACCGCGGAGGTTCAGAAATTATTCGGATTGAAGTTCCAGCCGACTGGAAAAATACCAAGGTGGTTGCCCCTGAGAAGCGCAAGGATGTGCCTGAATTTATCAGCGACATCATGTTCCCCATCAACGCTCAGAAAGGCGATGACCTCCCGGTCAGTGCTTTCCTTGGCCGTGAAGACGGTACCTTCCCTGCAGGAACTACTGCCTATGAGAAAAGGGGTATTGCCGTTCACGTTCCTGAGTGGCACCTCGATAAATGCATCCAGTGTAACCAGTGCTCCTATGTTTGCCCCCATGCCGTTATCCGTCCTTTCCTGATGACCGATGAGGAATTGGAAAAAGTTGGGAAGGACACCCCGGTAATAGATATTACAAAAGGTAAACTTGCAGGTTACAAATACCGCATGCAGGTTAGCCCGCTCGATTGCACGGGTTGCGGCAACTGCGCTGACGTTTGCCCCGCCCCCGGGAAGGCCCTCACCATGGAAACCCTCGAGTCGCAGATGCACGAAGATGAACGCTGGGACAAGATTCTCAAGAATGTCACCTATAAGGATACCATCCTCGACAAGCAGCAGAGTGTAAAGAACAGCCAGTTTGCACAGCCCCTCTTTGAATTCAGCGGCGCCTGTGCTGGTTGCGGTGAGACTCCTTATATCAAGCTCATCACCCAGTTGTTTGGCGAGCGCATGATTGTTGCCAATGCAACAGGTTGCTCCTCCATCTATGGCGGTTCAGCCCCCGCTACTCCTTATACTACCAATAAAGACGGCCGTGGTCCCGCCTGGGCCAACTCCCTGTTTGAAGACAACGCTGAGTATGGCTTTGGAATGGCAACAGGCGTGAAGAAGCTTCGCGAACGGATTGCCCGCCTGATGGAAACAGGGCTCGACGAAGACTTGAGCGCCGATTCCAAGGAAGCCTTCAAGCTTTGGATCGAAGGAATGAACGATGCCCAGAAGTCCCAGGAAGCCTCTGAGAAAGTAATTGCAGCCCTTAAAAAGGAAAAGCATGACCTGGCCCGCCAGATTCTCGACCTGAAACATTACCTGGTGAAGAAATCTATGTGGATCTTTGGTGGGGATGGATGGGCCTACGACATTGGCTACGGTGGTCTCGACCACGTGATGGCCTCTGGAGAGGATGTCAACGTCCTGGTGTTGGATACAGAAGTGTATTCCAACACAGGGGGGCAGGCGTCCAAGGCAACTCCCATTGGTGCCATAGCCAAATTTGCAGCCGCAGGAAAGCGGGTACGCAAGAAGGATCTGGGTATGATGGCCATGAGCTACGGTTACGTGTATGTGGCACAGGTAGCCATGGGTGCCAACCAGAACCAGTATCTGAAGGCCATCCGCGAAGCAGAAGCTTATCCGGGACCCTCCCTCATCATTGCCTATTCCCCTTGTATCAACCACGGGCTTCGCGCCGGAATGGGTAAATCGCAGCAGCAGATACAAGACGCTGTGGAGGCAGGCTACTGGCACCTCTATCGCTTCAATCCCGCCCTGGAAGCCGAAGGCAAGAACCCCTTCCAGCTCGACTCTAAAGAGCCCGATTGGAGCAAGTTCCAGTCTTTCCTCTCCTCTGAGGTACGCTACAGCTCGCTTAAAAAGGCATTCCCCAAAGAAGCCGACGAGTTATTTAAGGCTGCTGAAGAGAATGCAAAATGGCGCCTTGCTTCCTATAAACGTTTTGCTGCCATGGATTATTCGAAAGCTGAATAACAGCCGAAATCCAAATATTACAAAAGCCGCCAGGGGTCTGATTTCCGGGCGGCTTTTTCTTTTTCAAAACCTTTCTTATTTTTGACGTGGTTCATTTGTAATATCATCGCTTCTGAAATCCTCACTAAAAAGATTGCAATAAGCAAATATGCCTTCTTTGCACCGGGCTATAGCTTGATTCAGAATATAGCCGTTTTAAAACCACTAAAACCCGGCTCAACCTATACCCTGTTCCCTCCCGGCACCTGATTAATTCCAGACAGAAAAAGAAATTTATGTGGGTGAACCAGTTAATTGCCTGGAAAAATCCGGGAAGCGAAAACAAAAACGCCCGGTCTTCCCGAAAGGGGAGGACCTTGCTTTATTCTGAATACATCTCCCTTATGACAGGCGCAACATTTATTTCCTGATGGCGCTCAGGGGCTGGGCAAAGGTCTGCACATCCCCTGCGGTGATCTCCTTGTCGCATAGAATTGCAAGGCGTTCCACCACATTGCGCAACTCGCGGATGTTACCTGTCCATTCAATTTTCTTCAACTCTTCAAAAGCCCCTTCGGTGAAGGCTTTTGGGGCCATGCCCTGCTCGGCGAGGACCTGCTCGAGGAAATGGTTGGCCAGCAAAGGAATGTCATCGGAGCGCTCGTTGAGGGTGGGAACGTGGATGAGGATCACACTCAGGCGGTGGTACAGGTCTTCACGGAAGTTGCCTTTTTCGATCTCATCGTGGATGTTTTTATTGGTAGCAGCAACCACCCTTACATCCACAGGGATTTCTTTTTCCCCTCCCACGCGTGTGATTTTGTTTTCCTGCAGAGCCCTGAGCACTTTGGCCTGGGCGGCAAGGCTCATGTCGCCGATCTCGTCCAGGAACAGGGTTCCCCCGGTGGCCAGTTCAAAATTGCCTTTTTTTTGCTTGATGGCCGAGGTGAAGGAGCCTTTCTCGTGGCCAAAGAGTTCGCTTTCGATGAGTTCTGAAGGGATGGCAGCGCAGTTAACCTCCACAAAGGGGCCCTTCGAACGGTTGCTGAGCTCATGGAGCCAACGGGCCACCAGTTCCTTGCCTGTGCCATTTGGTCCGGTGATGAAAATACGGGCATCGGTGGGGGCCACCCTTTCAATCATCTCCTTGATCTTTTGAATGGCCTCTGATTCCCCGACCATCTTGTAGGTTTTGCTCACCTTGCGCTTCAAAACCTTGGTCTCGGTCACCAGCTGGGTCTTGTCCATCGCATTGCGGATGGTGATCAGCAATCGGTTCAGATCCAGTGGCTTTGCAATGAAGTCAAAGGCGCCTTTCTTTATGGCTTCTACGGCCGTATCAATGCTGCCGTGCCCTGAGATCATTACCACCGTGGCATCAGGGTCTTTTTCCTGTATCTTGGCCAGCACCTCTATGCCATCCATTTTTGGCATTTTTATGTCGCACAGCACTACGTCGAAATGGCTGTTCTCAATCTTCTCAAGCCCTTCGAAGCCGTCCTCGGCAACCTCCACCTCAAACTTCTCGTAATCCAAGATTTCCTTAAGGGTGTTGCGTATGCTGCGCTCATCGTCAATTACTAATATCCTGGCCATGGTAATTCTTTTTTACAATGGGCAAAGATAAAAAGATTGACCGAAACCACAGGCTTACTCAATCACCACTTTTCGCATTTCGTTGTTGCCGTTGAAAACAGGGAAATACATCAGTTCCGCTTTCGCAGGATTCAGGGTGTAGCTGCCCGAAAACCTGGGTAAAAGTTTGATGTCGTAGGTGTAAGTCCCAGGCCCCAGCCTTTGGAAGAACAGGGTGGCCAGGTTGCGCCACTGCTCGCGGTGGACTTCCCCCTGACCCCCGGCTTGATGTTCGGCATAGCTGCAGCCTGCTGGGATGGGAACCTCCAGCATCAGGTATTCAGCTTCGTTCTCAAGGGCCAACATGGCCTTCAGGATCACTTCCTTACCAGCTTCCAAAAGCTCTTCATGGCCCTTGCCTTCAAACCAGGTGGTGACGCGTATGTCGTTGCCTTGTGGGCTTGGGCTTGTTTCCCAATAGCGTTGATAAGCGGTAAGATAAAGCGGGCTCGGGCCTGTTTTGGTTATATGGAGCGGCTGGACCGGGGCGAATTGCAATTCCATTGGAAATTCAACACCAACTGAATCGACTGCACCCCTGAGGCTGAGCCTGGCCTTATCCATATTGGGGCTGATATTTTGCAGTAATCTTGGCAACAGGGTCAGAATCTGGTTTGAAATGAAATAAGTCCCCCTTGGATAACTCATGTCGCGGGCTTCCAGAAGGTAATAGAATAGGGGATCGAGGTATTCTTTATAACTTTCCCCGGCATGCTTAAGGATGCGATAGGCGGCCAGCGTATTGGTCTGGGTGGTACCGTGAAAGGCATAAGGCCCGTCATCTCCTCTGAAATACAGGTTGCCGAAGAAAGAAACCCTTACGCTGTCAAGGACGGAAGTAGCCACCTCCCTGAGGCCTGCCTGCTGCTCCAGCTCTGCGATGTCATAAAAATTACGCCAGGACTGCTCTTCGGACTTCAGGCGATTTACCAGGATGGAGTAATCCTGCTCAACTTTTTGCATCAGCATCAATTTTATCAGGCTCATCCTGTCCCTGCTGGTACGCGCCTTCTCCCAGTGCCAGGCAAGTATTTCGGCCGTGACAGGCTTTTTCAGGTTTAATTCATACCCATTTTCAATGGCCAGCTGCAGCGCTTTCACGACATGCTCACTCATCCAGATATTGGTGCTGCCTTCTTTTTCCCACCAGCCCCACAAGCCTTCTTCGTTCTGATTCTTCTCCAAATTACGGATGGTCCTATGAATTAGTCCTTCTTCCCAGAAATGCCTTCCCAGCCGTTCATTCACCTGCTTTTTCATCAGCAGGCCGATGAGCCTGGAGGCTTCCTGTTCGTTGCACTGGTAAGGGTATTGGATCAGATATTCAATATCGCCCAGAAAATACTCCAGGGGATTGTCCTTAACGTACAAGTTGACCTCCCCGAGTCCGGGGTCAAAGCTAATGCTGAAGCTGGTGTCGGCCTGAAGGCTCCAAAAATACCCGCGGGTTTTCTCCAGGCCCTGCGGATATAAGGGGATCTTTCGCTCCTCTCCATCAATGTATCCCTGGTATTCCAGGTAATATTTTACCTTCAGGGAGTCAGTATCTCCTGCGCTCAGCCTCAGGGTGTCGATGGCACTTTGATAAACCTGGTGGCCCCTGACTTTGCTGGTTTCACCGTTTATTTCCACATAAGAAGTGGTTAAAAGGGTGTCCTGCAGGTAAGCCGTGATCCTTCCCAATGCCAGGGTTGTATCACCCGCCACCAAAAACCTTGGCAATGACAGACGTGCCGTCAGGGCCTGGAACGATTGAATGCCCGAAGTATGCCTGCCCGTTTGATGGCGCTGGTTCATGGCATACACATAAGTGTTCCAGTAGGTGATGTCATCAGGGAATTTCACCTCAAAGGATGCCTTCCCCTGCGCATCGGTGCGCAGCCGTGGCTCCCAGTAGGCATAGTCGGAGAAATTGCTGCGAAGGCTTCCTGCCTGCGTTCCCGGCTGCCAGGAAGTGAAATCAGGAATATCATAAGAGGCGGGCGTTTCGGTTGGCAATTCCTCCAATTGGATTGCCTCATACTCAATGATTACATCATCCTCAACCATGAATAGCTCGGTGGGTGCCCCTGAGCCAAATATGGTTGAGGCCCCGCGTATCCTGATGCCAGGTGCTAAACCACTTAGAATGCTTGACCCCCTGCTCCCGTATGCTACCACAACTGTCTCATCCAGCATTACATGGTCTGCCACCATATTAACGTCGTGTGTATTGCGGCTTGGGACGAATTCCTGCATGACCATTCCTATAAACTGGAACCTGATCTTCTGGCCCGGAGGTACGTTGATTGAATACTTGCCATCAATATCCGTTATGGTTCCGATCGAAGTACCCGGTACGGTCACAGCTACCCCGGGTAAAGGCAGGTGATCGCCGGCATCAAAAACCTGCCCGCTGATTCTGTTCCCCGTCCTTAAAAAGGTCAGGGGCTTCTGAAATAAAAGGCTGGAAAAGCCCGGCAAATCAATTTCTTTAATCTCCTGTCGGTATTTTCTCTCCAGAGTCTCAAAAAACGCCTGGAGTTGAGCATGGTTTGAGGGCATTTCATTGATCCTGATCTTATAATAATTATGCCCGTTGCCCCGTATCAGCATTGGTTGGGTTTCCCAGAAGCGGTGGTCCTTAAACACATAAACAAGGCTTACAGGCCCGGGTTCAAGATTCTCGAATTGGGTATGTGATCCGGGATAAAAAAAGGTGTCCTTCGTTATTTCACCGGTTTTTAACATGATATGCAAGGGGTCTCCCAGTTCATCCCTGATCCCCTTTTCAATTTTCGTCTCAACAATCAGGCGGCCATTACCTTTAAGTGTCCTGTTTGGAAACCAGTATTGGTAGTATGGCTTCGAAAAGGCCTCGCGGATGCGCCGGAGGTTCTCATCCATCAGCGAGCGGGTCAGCACCTCATCCTCCAGGCTGCCTGTGTGCATCCCCTTCCAGGTGGCAGAATAGAAATGCTCACCCAGGGGGCTCACTGAATATACCCCCTTATCCGAAAAATATTGGCCAATTGCGGGATCAAGGGAGACCTGAAAAAGGGGCCCCCCAAGGTCTGATATGCTTATGGTACCCTTTTCGCGTGGCCCAATGATAGTCCTGGCCTGGTTGTTCCAGCTATTCCTGTGAACAGCAGGAATGCCAAGAAGAGTTATTTCCCCTTGCTCCTCAATCCAGTACAGTTTATCCTCCCTGGCTTGTGAAAACACAAAATGAAGGGGGAGGAGGGTGTTGCGTTCTTCCTTGCTGAGCCGCGGCCTGGCTTTCTTTACCCTTGCGCTTTCCACTTTGTCCAGGTCAAGGCTGAAATAGGTCTTTTGACCAGCCTCCAGGTAAAGGCTGTCAATGATGATCTCGTTTGATCGGGTTCGCAGCCTGATGTGATTGTTGCCTGCATTCCCCCTAAATGACCAGGGGCCAATGTTGTTGGCCAGCGAGGTATAAACAGGGATGTGATTGACGTAAATGGCCTGTACGGGCACTTGCTTCCCGTCCTGCATCACGAAGGGCGCAAACTGGGTTTGCCCGCTGAAGGCCGCTTCACGATAAATGAACAACTCCTTTTCGGGAAAAATGTAATGGTAGAAAAGCAGGGTATCCAGCCCCGCCTCCGAAAACCAGAAATCCTTGGTTCTATTTAGAAATTGAATATGCCGGCCCCCTTGTCTTTGCACACCAAAAGAGTTGTACAGCCTTGGATACCTCCTGCGGATGTTGTTCACCTGGATAGAGGGCGGCTGCTCGCCGAACTTTTTAGTCCACCCAAATGCGGTCAGGTCGGTGTTTGCAGCCGGCTGCCCATAAGCATCGGTAACCTCCAGTTCAATGGTGGCAGTCTGCCCGGGAAAGATTCGCTCAGGCTGTTTCACGGCAATGTCCAAGACCCCCGGCTGAAATACCGAGTACGACCATCTTTCTCTCACCTCCCCGGCCCATACATACTGAACCAGCAGGTGAAAATTGTCAGCAGGTTCGGCAGCTTCCTCAAGCTTAAGTTCCCGGCCTTTTCCACGGCCTGTTTCTAAATTATCCTTGTAAAGGAACCACGTGAAATCAAGGCCCCGCGGGTTGTTTACACTGAACCCTGTACTGGTGGCGCTGCGGTTCTCCTGAATCCACAGCCCAGCTTCCTCAATTTGAGGCTTCAGTAAGGATTCCTGTCCCCCGGATTTCAGACGGAAGGAGGCAATGCCGGGATTGATTATTTCCGTATGGGGAAGTTCTACTTCCTTGATCAGACCCACAACCCCATCCTTGTTTTCATACGCCAGCTGCGCCAGTACTCCCCTCGATATGCCGTTCTCACGAAAGTGAAAGGTGATCAGGGAATCTTCCAGCCGGTATTCAAGCTCTTCCTTTTTATGATAGAAATGCAGGCGCTGGGTGTTGGTCAGAACCTGGTTGTCAAAACTCCTCATTGTAATGAAAACCTCGTAATTTATGTTGACCGCAGGAAACAGGCTGTCGGGGATGCTGAGAATGGTTGGGGCATTAGGGTCCAGCGGCATCTCACGATACAGTATGGTGTCGGGCACAAAGCTATGCTCGCTGAAATGTTCCAGCACCCTTATTGGGGTAACTCTGATCTCCAGCCTGGCATCGTACAGGGGCAGTTGGTTTTCATCCCGCCCTTTGATCTCCAGTTTTAGGTCTTGACCCCGGTAATGGAATGACTTTTCCTTGCTGACGCTCAGGGTGATGTCCTTAAGTTCGTAATCAGAAAAGTCAAACACCTGCCCCATGATCTCATTTCCACCGGGGCGTTTTAAACGGACCCGCAGTTGCTGATCAAGGCTTAACTCCAGGCTGTCATCCAAAACAAAGGAGCCTTCATAGCCTCCCGGGGCATAGGGCTGTACCTGTTGAAGGAACTTATCACTTTGGCCTCTTTGGAACAATACAAGGTCCAGGGTCTGATTTATGGGTTCACGCTTGCTGTTTGTTACATAAGCCTTGAAACGAACCGTTTCGCCCGGCCGGTATTTGGGCTTGTTAAGAACAAGGTAGCCGTAATATTGCTCGTAAAACCACGCATCGTCGGGGGCTACAATGCTTTTTATGCCCCAGTAAATTCCGCTGTAGGCTCCGTGAAGGTACCTGGTGCCGAGGGTTTTCATCAGGTCAACAGGAAGGCTGATGGCTATCCTGACCGGGCTGGCCATCCAGGTAAAGGGTGCTTTTGTAAGGAAAAATCCAGCCGCCCTGGCAAAGAATCCCTGATTACGGATCCTCCAAATTTTGTGAATGTTCAGGTGCCCCTGGTATTCATAGGTAAGCCATCCCCTGGCATTGCTTTTTGGCTCCAGATAAGTTCCGCTTTCCGGGTCATAAGCAATCTTCCTGCTCCCCAGCCTTACATCAGGTTCGTGCAGTGCCTCCCCCTGAAGGTCATAGATCTGGAAAGAAAAGTCTTTCAGGTTATCCAGGACATGAAGGGTGGTATTGTTGATGGTCTTAAACTCAATATCCACCTGGTGGCCCTGGGTCTTCACCCAGAGGTAGTGCCCTGGTGTGTGCAGGGTAGGAGGCGTTTCGTTGAAAGGAAATGAGTCAACCTTTGTATGAAACAGAGAGAGGTCATCAGGGCGGATGCGGCCTTTTTTGAGGAACTCTAAGGCTTCCTCGTTGGTGATCTTGTAAATGTACTGGTAAGGACTGTGTCTGGGCGCTGTTGAAAGGTCCTGGGCTCGGACGGGAATAAGGAATACCGTCAGAAACAACAGCAAAAGGGCAGGTCTTTCCATAACCTCGGAGTTTGCAGGTTCATCAGGTAAATGTATGCAAAAAACATGCCTTTATTGATTCCGTTTTCCAAAAATTAAAATTATTTTTTGATTAATACCTTATTGATTCATCAATCTCCCGGAACGGGGAAGAGGTTCCTTGGAAGTGCCGGCGCATTCATTACCACGAAAACGTCCGGATCAATCAATGGAGTTTATGGGAAGGGCTCCCTCCAAGGATTTATTCCTTTTCAGAAGCCCTGAAGGTATCGTTTAAGGAAATGCTTACCTGTACCTGATCCATTTCCACAACTCGGCGTAAGTGATCTTTTTGCCATACATCAGAATGCCTGTGCGGTAAATCTTTCCTGCGAGCCAGGTGGTGAAGATAAATCCCGCAATAAGCAAGACGGCAGAAATGGCCAAGTCGAGATAGGGTACTCCAAAGGGAATGCGTATCATCATGATCACGGGCGAGGTCAGGGGGATGATCGACAGCCAGTAGGCCATAGGCCCTGAGGGGTCCTGTATGACCATCTGGGCCACAATGATGGAGAACAGCAGGGGGATGGTGACCGGCAGCATGAACTGCTGGGTGTCGGCCTCGCTGTCTACGGCCGAACCTATGGCCGCGAATAGGGCCGCGTAGAGCAGATAGCCTGCCAGGAAGTAAAACAGGAACGCCAGGATCACCACAGGGAAGTTGATGGCTGCCAGGCCTTCCATGATCTGGCCCGCCGTGGTGTTCTGCATCTGGACAGTTTCCATCTGCTTCTGCAGCTCTTCCGCATTAAGCGATTGAGAAGCGCTGACATAAATTTCCTCCGCAGAAGTAAACTGAAACGCCTCGGGGAATGCTGATCTTACTCCGCCCACGATGGCAAAGGTCAGCACCACCCAGATCAGGAATTGTGTAAGGCCTACCAGGCCTACGCCCACTATTTTCCCCATCATCAATTGAAAGGGCTTCACGCTCGAAACAATAATTTCCACAATGCGGCTGGTCTTCTCTTCAAGCACCCCGCGCTGCACCTGCGACCCAAAAAGGAAAATAAACATGTAGATCAGCAGCCCGCTCACAAATCCCAGCCCCATGCTCACCTCCGGATAATCGCTGCGCTCAACCCCGTCCTTTTCAATGCGCACCGCATTGATGGTGATCCGCGTCTCAATGGCCATCAGCACCTCTGGATCGATGCCCGCTTTGGTAAGCTTCAGGCTCTCATATTGATGCTTCAGCACCGACTCCATGTGGGCCTTGGCCGAGTAGTTTATCGATTTCAGCGAGAACAGCCGCAAGCTCGCCGGCGCCTGAAAGGCCACCTCCGGGATGTGAAGTACTGCATCGAACTTGCCCCCCTTCATCAACTCGAGGGCGCTGTCAATGCCGGTCTCCAGACGCGTGTAGGTGGTGCTTTGCGTGGGGGTGAACTGGTCATAAAACATATGAGTGTCATCTACGATGGCCACTTCATATTTTGAACTGCTCATCATGGCCACCACGGCAGGTCCGATCATCAGGGCTGCCATCAGGATGGGACCCAGGATCGTCATGATAATAAACGAGCGCTTCTTCACCCGGCTCAGGTATTCACGCTTGATGATGACTAATATCTTGTTCATGTTCCGCTGGTTTTTTATTCGGCAAGGTAATCGTTGGCACTCGCTGAGACCTCATCCTGACTGCTTTCCTGGGGAAATTTCCCGGTCACCGTTTTAATGAAAATGTCGTTCATTGAGGGAGTCAGCTCACTGAACGAAACCACCTGCGCATAGGGCAACACCTGGCTGATAAGCTCATTGGAATCAGCTTCCCTGAGGATCTTCACCCTGACAGTGTTCAGCCCGTTGTGGGGTGTGGCCTTGATGAGTTCAAAGCGGTGGTCGAACATCTGCTCCGCGGGCCCCTTCATCTGCCCCAGCTCTAGTTGGAAGATATTCGTCGAGAAGTCCTTTTTGATCTGACGCACATTGCCGTCGAGGATCTTTTCCGATTTGTTGATCAGGGCAATATGATCGCACAACTCTTCCACCGAGCCCATGTTGTGAGTCGAGAAGATGATGGTGGTGCCCTCATCGCGCAGTTTGAGGATCTCCTGCTTGATCAGGTTCACGTTGATGGGGTCAAAGCCGCTGAAGGGCTCATCGAAGATCAGCAGGGCAGGCTTGTGTAAGATGGTGATGATGAACTGCACCTTCTGGGCCATCCCTTTCGAGAGTTCTTCCACCTTCTTGTTCCACCAGGGCAGCAGGTCGAATTTCTCGAACCACTCCTTCAGCAGTTTCTTGCTTTGGTGCTCGGGCACCCCCTTGAGCCGGGCCAGGTAAATCGCCTGTTCGCCCAGCTTCATCTTCTTGTAAAGCCCGCGTTCTTCGGGCAGGTAACCGATGTTGTGCACGTGATGAGCCTTCAGTTGCTCGTTCCCGTAAAAAAGTTCACCCTCATCCGGGGCAATGATCTGGTTGATGATCCGGATGAGGGTGGTCTTTCCTGCGCCGTTGGGGCCCAGCAGGCCGAAGATGCGGCCCTTGGGAACCTCGATGCTTACATCCGACAGGGCTTTATGGCCCGTGTAGGACTTGCTGATATGTTCAGCACGAAATAAGTATTCCATCTTATGCGATTAATTAAAGACGTCTTTCATACGCTCGAAAAAGCTCTTTTCTCCTTTCCTGGGGCTGGGCTGAAAGTTTGGAGAATGGGCCAGTTGTTCAAGCATGGTCTTCTCCTCGCGGCTGACGTTTTGCGGGGTCCATACGTTGATGTTCACCAGCAGGTCGCCGCGCCCGTAAGCGTTCACCGAGGGCAGTCCTTTGCCCTTGAGCCTGAGCACCTTACCGCCTTGGGTGCCTGCGTCGATCTTGATGCGCGCCTTGCCTTCCAGGGTGGGCACCTCGATCGTGTCGCCCAGCACCGCCTGCGTAAAAGTGATGTAATGATCGTACAAGAGGTTGCTGCCATCCCTGATGAGCTTCTCGTGGGGCACTTCCTCCACCAGCACGATCAGGTCGCCCGGCACGCCTCCGCGCGCCGCAGCATTCCCCTTGCCGTTGAGCGAGAGCTGCATGCCTTCAGCTACCCCGGCAGGGATATTGATGCTGATCACCTCATCTTCCTTGACGATGCCGTTGCCGTAACACACCGTACATTTATCCGTGATGGTCTTACCTTCACCCCCGCAAGTAGGGCAGGTGGTGGCCGTCTGCATTTGTCCCAGGAAGGTATTGGTGACCCGCGTAACCCGCCCCATCCCGTTACAGGTTGAACAGGTGTGGAAGGCCCCGCCATCCTTGGCGCCGGTGCCCTTACAGCTCTTACAGGAAACGAATTTGCTGACCTTCACCTTCTTCTCCACGCCCGTGAGGATCTCTTCCAGGCTCAATTTTACCTTGATGCGCAGGTTGGTGCCCTTGTTGACCCGACGGCCGGTAGAGCGCCCAAAACCACTGCCAAAACCCCCAAAGCCTCCGAAGATATCCCCAAACTGGCTGAAAATGTCATCCATCGACATACCCCCTCCAAAGCCTCCGCCACCAAAGTTGTTGCCCATGCCCGCATGCCCGAACTGGTCGTAACGGGCTTTCTTGTCGGCATTGCTCAAAACCTCGTAGGCTTCAGCAGCCTCCTTGAACTTCGTCTCGGCCGAGGCATCACCCGGGTTCTTGTCGGGGTGATACTTCAACGCCTTCTGGCGGTACGCCTTCTTGATCTCCTCAGGAGTGGCATTACGCGAAACGCCTAATATTTCGTAATAATCTCTTTTCGACATCCAAAAATCCTTTGCTTAGTTGGCAACCACTACCCGGGCAAAACGAATCACCTTGCCGTTGAGTATATATCCTTTTTGCACCTGTTCCACAACTTTGCCCTTCTGGTGCTCTTCGGTGGCAGGGATGTGGGTGATGGCTTCGTGAAAATCAGTATCGAAATCCTCGCCCACTGCACTGATCTCTTCAACGCCCTTCTGGCTCAGGATGCTTTTCAGCTTGTTGTAAATCAGTCTGAAGCCTTCTACGGCAGCATCTTCTGCATCCTCCGGGCTAACCATCTGCAGGGCCCGTTCCATATCGTCCACCACGGGCAGCAGGGCCGTGATCATCTCGGCAGAGGCGGTCTTCGAAAGCTCCAGGCGCTCGCGGCTGGTGCGCTTGCGGTAGTTGTCAAACTCCGAAAACAGCCGCAAATGCTTCTCATGGCTTTCAGCTACCCTGGCTTCCAGCTCCTTGATGCGCTCAATCATCTCTTCGTTCATGTCCACTTCGGGTGATTCTTCTTCCGAAACTTCTTCAGGTGACATATTGTCGGTTGCAGCCTCTGCTTTTGGGCTATCCCCCTTCTGGGGCGCTTCCTGGTGCTGCTTGTCTTTCTTCTGGTGATCGTCCTTTTTGGTCATTTTCTTTCTGAACATTTTTTATGGCATAAATACAAGTGCCTGCAAGTCATCAAATGCCTTGCCAAGGCTTTAAAAAGGTCATTTTGTCAGGCCTTATCCGATGCGCCGGATGTCGGCCCCGATATTGCGCAGGCGGGTGTCAATATATTGGTATCCGCGGTCGATTTGTTCGATGTTGTGGATGGTGCTTTCCCCCGGGGCGCTCAGGGCAGCAATCAGCAGAGCCACTCCCGCACGGATGTCGGGCGACACCATTTCCAGGCCTCGTAGGGGTGTCTTCCGCTCCAGACCGATCACTGTCGCTCGGTGGGGGTCACACAGGATGATCTGGGCCCCCATGTCAATCAGCTTATCCACAAAGAACAACCTGCTCTCAAACATCTTCTGATGCACAAGCACGCTGCCCTTGGCCTGGGTGGCCACCACCAGCACGATGCTCAGCAGGTCGGGCGTGAATCCCGGCCAGGGGGCATCGCTGATGGTCAGGATGCTGCCGTCAATAAAAGTATCTGCCTCATAAACTTCCTGGGCGGGGATGAAAATGTCGTTGCCACGTCGCTCCAGCTGGATGCCCAGTTTGCGGAACACCCCCGGAATCATCCCAAGCTCGTCGAAGGCCACTTCCTTGATGGTGAGCTCCGACTGGGTCATGGCCGCAAGGCCTATGAAACTGCCGATCTCGATCATATCGGGCAGCAGGCGGTGGGTGCAGCCCCCCAGTGATGCCACTCCTTCTATGGTCAGAAGGTTGGAGCCTATGCCCGAAATACGCGCCCCCATGCGGTTGAGCATCTTGCACAACTGCTGCAGGTAAGGCTCGCAGGCGGCGTTGTATATGGTGGTGGTGCCTTCGGCCAGGGCCGCCGCCATCACCACGTTGGCCGTGCCCGTCACCGAGGCCTCGTCCAGCAGCATATAGCAGCCTTTCAGCCTTGGGCTTTCAATATTGTAAAAGCAACGTTCGCTGTCGAAATGAAATGCAGCCCCCAGTTTTTCAAGGCCGACGAAGTGGGTGTCGAGGCGGCGGCGCCCTATCTTGTCGCCCCCGGGTTTGGGGATGCTGGCCCGTCCAAAACGCGCCAGCAGCGGGCCCACGATCATTACCGAGCCCCTGAGCTGGGCCGCCTTTTTCTGAAAATCGCCCGTGTACAGGAAGTCGAGGTTTACCTCATCGGCTTTGAATGAAAAAGCGCCTGCTCCCAGCTGCCTGACCTTCACCCCGAAGTCGGAAAGCAACTCAATGAGCTTGTTCACATCCCTGATGTCGGGGATGTTTTCTATGATCACTTCTTCGGGGGTGAGCAGGGTGGCGCTGATGATCTGAAGGGCTTCGTTCTTGGCCCCCTGCGGGATGATCTCGCCCTTTAAGGGTTTTCCACCGTGAATTTCAAAGGATGCCATCGTTTACCTTGATTTATTGGTCATTATTCAATATCCGGGGCGTGACAAATCATTTGCCGGGGCAGTAACCCCTGTGAAATGCCACCCCTTTAGCTGACATAGCTGCCAAAAATAAGGATTCTTCTGCAGGAAAAGAACCTTTCCTGCCTCTTTTCCAGCCTGAAGCCTTAATTCTTTTTGCCCCTGTACTGGAAAGGTTTTCCCTGGCCTGATTTCCCCTGGTATTTTTTCTTCTTCACCGCCTTCACGGGTGCAGGTTCAGGGGGCTGGGCCAGCTTCACGTTCTCGTCAAGGGTCAGCTTACCTTTCGACAGCATCTTCAGGTGGGATGCAATTTCCTCATCGCTTACCGCGTCGCGGTTCCAGGTTAAGTACGATTTCTTCAGGTGATTGGCAATGAGTTTTATCAGAGCGGCTTTTTCGGCGCCGTCTTCCAGCTCACAGGCCTTATCGATGATCTTTTCGATATGGCGGCCGTAGTGCTTATAAGTTATGTGGTTGCTGGCATAGCCCAGTCGCTCGGGCTTGCGCGCCAGGCTCTGAGCCGAGGGGATGGGGTAGGGCGAGTCGACGTCGAGCTTGAAATCCGACATGATAAACAGGTGGTCCCATAGCTTGTGCTTGAAGTCGTTTACGTCGCGCAGGTGGGGGTTGAGCTGACCCATCACATTGATGATGGCACGGGCCTGGTGGTTGCGTTCTACGCGGTCTTCGATCGCCATGATTTGTTCGATCATCTTCTGAATGTTCCTTCCGTATTCAGAAATGCTCATTTTCGAGCGCTGGGAATTGTATTCCATAAAGGGTGTGTAAGGTGGTAGTTTATGCCGGAAAACCTTTCTGAGGCTTTGCTCCGGCAAGAGGCTCATTTCAATAAGTGAAACAACAGTTAATTTTGTGTGGAAATAAATGATTGTGGTAATAAAACCAGTAACGGAAAACGACAGGTGTTCGTATGCAGGGTTTTCCTGCCGGCCTGCTCCCGCAAGGAGATGAGGAATTGGGCCGGATACTTATTGTATCGTTGCAAAGGTATAAATTTATTTTTAATGACGAAAAGATGCTTTCGCCGAAATCTTTTTTTAATCTATTTTCCAATCGTCCTGGTAAACGACCCGGCGCTCGACCACGGCTTGCAGGCGAAATAAAAAGACCTGTCTGCCGCCTTTATTGGGTTTTGGCGGCTGACAGGCCTTCAGCCGAAAAGATGCAGGGCAGGGCCTCTTATTCGGTAATCGTAATGGCGGGCACCAGGTCTGCCTCCGTCAGGTTTTTCTCGGTCATGGCCCGGCTGCGGCAGGTCTTGCACAGCTCGGTGATGTTTTTCAGCTCGCGGGCCTGGGCTACCGTGCCTTCAAAGATCTCAGTGGTCACGTCGCGGTTGATGTGATGGCAATCCGAATAGATATGGTAAACCGAGCCCGACTTGGTCCAGTAAACGTGGTTAAATCCTTCGGTCAATGCTTCCACCTCGGCGGTTTGCTCGGTGTACTGCTCCACGCTGGGGGGATTGAAGTCCGCCCCTGCGATTCCGGCAATCAACAAGGCAACCACGGCGATGGAGCCCACCAGGCCTTTCTGCTTGCCGCTCAGGTCCTTATTGGTGAAGATCAGGATCACCAGGGGCAGGAAGGCCAGCACGCCCATGATGGCGCCCAGCTGGTTCTGCAGGAAGAACTTCACTTTGTCCTTTTCCGAGGCCGGGTCGAGGCGGTTGGCTTTCTTCCAGAGCGTCGAGCCCAGGATGGCCAGGCCCAGGTCGATCACGATCAGGATGATCAGCAGGGTCATGTTGACAGGTGGCTTGAACAGCACGCCGAAGATGGCATAGGCTTGTACGGCAATGGCCACTACCCAGGCCAGGATGGCAAACAGCCTCAACTGTTTGGCTTTGCCCTTGCTTTCAGGCGTTGGAACAAACGGGGTCCGTCCTTGCGTTGGGGTTACGGGGGTTTCTTCATCTCCTCCTACGCGGGTGATTTTTTTCTGTGTCATAAGGCTTCGTTTTGGTTTTCCGGTAAATATTGGTGTTCAGTCAGTTGTAAGTCTCCCACAGGCCGCCGGTAAGCTTCCCCGTACCTCAGGGGGGATGGTTTGCGGCAAACATTCCGGGCTTATTCCTTTTAGCAAATGTATAAATATTTCCACATCATATAAACATCCCCGGTTTTTGTTTTCTTCAGCAGCCAGAGTACCCATCCCCGAAACCATCAAATGAATCGCCGCGAAGGTTCGGAGCCGTATTTGTTTCATATATAAACCCGACTTAAAACGAATTAAACACGAAGATTACACGTAATTAACACGTAGTTTAAACGTGTATGCACGTCTGAACTACGTCTGAACTCTGAACCTGAAAGATCCCAGAAAAGGGGTTGCTTTCTCAGGTTTTTTTCCCCACCCGGAGAAGAAAAGGGTACGGCTTTCACAGGAGAAAGTGTATCGGGAGCGAAAAGGATCAGGGTTTTTTGATTGGAGCCTGTTTTAGTTCCGGGCAATGTACTACTTTTGAAAAAAGCTAAAACGTTATAATATTTTCAAACATAAATTTGATTTGCTATGGCACAGAAATTTATTCCCTTCGACGTGGTGGAGGACTTCCTGCTAAAGGTGATGGTGAAGGCAGGCATCCCGGAAGCCGACGCCCGCATTATTGCCAATGTGTTGATACAAGCCGATAAGTTCGGCTTCGATTCGCACGGGGTCAACCGCCTGAAACCCATATACCTCGACAGGATCAGGGATGGTATCCTGAACCCCGTCACCAGGTATGAGATTGTCAGGGAAGGGCCCACCACGGCGGTGATCGACGGGCATAACGGGATGGGCCACGTGATCGCTTTCAATGCAATGAAACTGGCCATAGACAAGGCTGCGAAATACGGGATGGGGATGGTGGCGGTGCGCAACTCCACCCACTACGGCTTTGCGGGCTATTACCCCCTGATGGCCGTGGGCGAAAACATGATCGGCATCACCGGCACCAATGCACGGCCCTCCATTGCTCCTACCTTCGGGGTGGAGAACATGCTGGGCACCAACCCCCTGACCTTTGGCATGCCCACCGACGAGGACTTCCCCTTCCTGCTCGACTGTGCCACCAGCATCGTTCAGCGCGGAAAGATAGAGCTGTATGCACGCGAGGGCAAAGAGCTTATCAAGGGCCTGGTCATCGACGAGAACGGGGAGAGCAAGACCGACTCGAACGAGGTGCTGAGCGACCTGACCGCCGGACGGGCCGCCCTGGTGCCCCTGGGCGGGATAGGAGAGGAGACGGCAGGCTATAAGGGCTATGGCTATGCCACCGTGGTCGAGATCCTCTCGGCCGCGCTGCAGCAGGGCGCCTTTATGAAGATGCTGATGGGCGTCGAAAACGGGAAAAAAGTCCCCTATCCCCTGGGCCATTTCTTCATCTGCATCAACGTCAGTGCCTTTACCGAGCCCGACAATTTCAGGAAAACCACGGGCGATATCCTGCGTGAACTCAGGGCATCGAAAAAAATGCCCGGACAAGAGCGCATCTACACCGCCGGCGAGAAGGAGTACCTCACCTGGATGGACCGCCGCCATAAGGGCGTGCCCTTCAACGACGCCCTGCTAGAAGAGTACAGAGGGCTGTGCAAGGCGTATGGGATGGAGGAGGACCTGGGAAGGTTTGAGGTTTGAGGGTCGGGGTTTTTTCTCACGATACTTCTTTATTCATAATTCCTTGTTCCTTGTTCTGAGATCGGAATGCCAAGCAAAGCGGGAACTTTTTGAATAATGAACAAGGAATAACGAATGATGATTTTTGATTTGTAAAGGAAGGGGTTCTCTTAAAAAGGAGAATTGACTTCAAGGCGGGCAAGGTTCAAAAAGGCAGTTTCGCTTATTTGGGTTGTGGATAACTCTGTGTTTTGTTAATAAAAGAAGTCTTTCTTTAAAAACGATCACTTTTTTCCTTCCTTGGGGCATATTAATATTGTCAAAGAATGTTTATTGAAAGCCTGAACCATGATCATTCTTCATTGGAATATTCAGTCAGGGACCTAAACAAACTGGACATTAAGCTAAAATAAATTATTTTTTGAGGACATTTAAGTATATCACTTAAAATTATTTATTTAGATTTGCAGGGTTAAACTCTCAATTGGCATTACTTTATTACCCACTTATGTACAAAAAAGCAACATTTTTTAGTCTTTGTGCATTCACTTTTTATATAAAGAATTGGTGTAAAAGGTTGATTATTAAATAGTTTTTTTGAATTCTTCGCAAAGATTTTGGGAATGGAGTTTCAAAAAAATGGATTACAGAGATTTTTCAATGATGGAAAATATTTTCAAATTTAGCCAGCAAAAGATGTATTCTTAAATGCTGGATTTTTTTAATTTTTAACCAAATTAAGTTATGGCAGAGGAAAAAGTTTTCTTTGAGGATCGCGGGGTGAAAGTAACCAACTCCCGTTTCATTACCTATGGTAAAACCCACTCATTGAGCGGGATTACGGCCGTTTCTTCGCAGTACATTTCGCCTTCGCGGAAATGGCCTATTATTCTTGGTGTTATCGGATTGGCTCTTTTTGCCTGGAAATGGTTTTTAGCCCTCATTGTGATTGCCCTTGCAGTGGGGTGGTGGATGTCTCAAAAAACCATTTACCAGGTTGTTCTGGCCTCATCGTCAGGCGAAAATGATGCCCTGAGTGATAAGGATCAGGATTTTATCAATAAGGTCGTTGAAGCTTTGAATGACGCCATTGTATTCAGAGGCTAGTTGCTGAATACCCAGCCCACGGCAAACTCCTGAATCCGTGGGCTGGTTCTTTGCCTCCTTTTTTTTGTTCCTGGAATTTCAAAGAGTCTGTGTTTTCAAGGATGCTCCTGCATTTTTTGAAAACATTTTTTTTATATGCCTTAGATTTCAAAAAAAAATATTTTTTGGAGAACGGTCCCCCGCTGGGCGGGAATAGCATTTCCGCTTTGATCATTGCTGAATTGGTAATGCTGCAAAAAAAGATGGCTTTGCAAGGCCAGCCCTGATAAGGGGGGAGTGGGGTTGTTTGTTTTGGCAGGGTTCCGGGCGGCAAAAAGAAAGCCGCTTTGCCGGAGGAATGGCATGGAGGAAAAAGATTACCCGGATTTTAACGGATCTCACGGATAATGGCATGGGGCAATGGGCAAAACCGCGTAGCGGCGACCGTATGGTAGAAAGCTTTATTCAGGCGTTTCTTTGCATCCAGGATGAGCCATAAAT
>LSQX01240101.1_pt1 | contig 25751 bp, 20 predicted proteins | sample 654561 | NCBI WGS metagenome assembly LSQX01 (sample SAMN04489861, study PRJNA283612) | anaerobic digester metagenome | isolation source: 4 biogas reactors fed with cattle manure at either 37C or 55C with and... | place: Denmark: Kongens Lyngby | collected 2014 | reverse complement strand
GGACGCCGAGCGGGTTAAGCACGATATCAAGCGGTGTGCCATCCGGCAGGAATGGCATGTCCTCTTCAGGCAGTATCTTAGATACGACGCCCTTATTGCCGTGACGCCCCGCCATCTTGTCTCCTACGGAGATTTTGCGTTTCTGGGCAACATACACGCGGACAAGCTTCGTCACACCATGTTTCAGCTGCTCATCCTGGTCACGCGTAAAGATCTTGATATCGACAACGACGCCTGACTCACCATGTGGGACGCGGACGGACGTGTCGCGCACCTCACGTACTTTTTCACCAAAAATAGCGCGATAGAGACGCTCCTCTGGAGTCAGCTCCGTTTCACCTTTCGGAGTTACCTTGCCGACGAGGATATCTCCGGCGTGCACTTCCGCACCGATTCGGACAACCCCCTCCTCATCAAGGTCTTTCAACGCATCATCCGCCACGTTGGGAATCTCACGCGTAATCTCTTCCGGACCGAGCTTCGTATCGCGCGCCTCGCACTCATACTCGGCAATGTGGATCGACGTATAGACATCGTCCCGCACCAAGCGTTCACTGAGCAAGATCGCATCTTCGTAGTTGAAACCTTCCCACATCATGAACCCGATCAATACGTTTCGACCCAATGCGAGTTCGCCGTTGTCGACTGAAGGTCCGTCGGCGATAATATCACCGCTCTTAACCGTGTCGCCGACCTTGACAAGCGGTCTTTGATTGATACATGTTCCTTGGTTTGAACGCGTGTATTTTTTGAGAGGGTAGGAAACGACCGCATCATCATCTCCAAGAACGACAATTCTGTCGCCCGCCACATGATCGACGATACCGTCATTCTCGGCGACGACACAGACACCTGAATCCTTGGCTGCGCGGTGTTCCATTCCCGTCCCGATGATCGGTGCCTCCGTTTCAATAAGAGGGACTGCCTGACGCTGCATATTGGAACCCATCAGTGCGCGGTTCGCATCGTCGTTGCCGAGGAACGGGATAAGCGATGTCGCAACCGAAACGAGCTGTTTCGGCGATACGTCCATCAAGTCAACTTTCTCGGGCTCAAGCTCCAAGAACTCGTCGCGGAAACGACAAGTAATCCTCTTGTTGACGAAACGTCCTTTTTCGTCTAGAGGTTCGTTCGCTTGCGCAATATTGTACTTATCTTCTTCATCCGCGGTGAAATAACGGACTTCACCCGTCACAACGCCTTTCGTCTTGTCGTAAATACGATACGGCGTCTCGATAAAGCCATAACGATTGATACGCGCATAAGTTGCCAGCGAATTGATCAGACCGATATTCGGTCCTTCAGGTGTCTCGATCGGACACATACGACCATAGTGCGACGAGTGAACGTCGCGCACTTCGAAGTTGGCGCGCTCGCGTGAAAGTCCGCCCGGTCCAAGCGCTGAAAGACGGCGTTTATGCGTCATCTCCGCCAAGGGATTAGGCTGATCCATAAACTGCGAGAGCTGACTCGAACCAAAAAACTCCTTAATCGCGGCGGAAATCGGTCGCGTATTGACGATGTTCTTCGGTGTCGTCGTCAAAACATCGGGAATTGTCTGCATGCGCTCGCGCACGACACGCTCCATACGTGAAAAACCGATGCGCATCTGATTCTGCAAAAGCTCACCAACGGAACGAATGCGACGATTGCCAAGGTGGTCAATGTCATCACGCCGACCGACGCCATACTCGAGACCGATGTAATAGCTTATCGTCGCGAGAATATCATGAAGTGTCAAATGGCGCGGAATCAACTCGTTTCTTCTCGATTTGAGGAGCTTGCGTAGTTTATCTTCCTGCTCAGGTGCTTCACGGACTTCATCGACAATCTCGCGGAGTACCGGCGTGTAAACACTCTCCGTAATGCCGAGTTCTTCAAAATCGATGAGCTCGAGAACGTCAGCATTGATATAGCGCTCCAGGAATGTGCGCGCGTTAACGCGTTCGTTACCTACAATACGAAGACAGTGGTCAAACCGCGTCACTGTATCACCTCTCCGATGAATCGGATAGACATCGACGCTGTTGACTCCCGCCTGCTGTATGGCATCCGCCGCTTCTCTCGTAATAATCTCATCAGCGAGCACGAGCACCTCACCGTCGTCAGCGATAATATCCACGGCTGCGACGTGACCGGCAAGACGATCGGCGATGGCGAGTTTCTTATTCAGCTTGTAGACACCGACTTTCGCAAGATCATAGCGGTTGGGGTTGAAAAAATTATTATGTAGGAGCGCCTGCGCTCCCTCACGCGTATAAACCTCGCCGGAACGAAGTTTTCGGAACATCTCCTGAAGCCCTTCGTCGCTCGTTTTGCAACCGTCCTTCTGCATGGTCAGAAGAAGTGATTCCTCTTCGCCGAGCACATCGATAATCTCCTCATCCGTCCCGATGCCGAGAGCGCGGAGCAAAATCGACAGATGGAACTTCCTCTGGCGATCGACGCGAACCCAGAGCAAGCGTTTCGCATCCGATTCAAATTCAATCCAAGCGCCGCGGTTGGGAATCACTTGAGCGGTATAGAGCTCAATGTCGTTCTTATCGAGCGTCACATCAAAATATGCGCCCGGAGAACGTACAAGCTGGCTGATGATAACGCGTTCAGCTCCGTTGATGATAAAACTTCCCGTATCCGTCATGATCGGGAATTCACCGACGTAGACATCCTCTTCTTTCATTTCGGGCATCTTGCGATCATGTAGACGGACCTTCATGTTCATCTTTGCCGCATAATTGGCGTCTCGCTCTTTACATTCTTCAATAGAATACGTTGGATTTTCAATGTCGAAATCAAAACCGATAAATGAAAGCTCAATATCACCTGAAAAATCAGAAATGGGCGACACTTCCTCAAGGACTTCCATCAACCCCTCTTCAAGGAACCAGCGATAGCTACTTTTTTGAATTTCTAACAGATCAGGTATATCGAGGATTTCGTCAATCTTTGAATATGACATTCTCTGCACACGTCCGTACTGAACGGGCTTTACCATTGGCGTTCACCTCACAAATCGAACCGGCATAATATTGGCAGATGCACCGACAAACCGGCATTGACGATGCTGTCCTACGTGATATAATTACCCTGTCGAAAGATCTTGTAGTCCATTATTCTTGGGTTAATGGGCACAATGAAACAAGCCTTGCGACACATCAGACGATTGTAACACGCTTTGGCTTGCGAGTCAACAGCTTTTTTTATTTTGTTGGAGAGTTTTTTTGTGAAGTCTCGACGTTCAATCCGGTTTCTCACAACGATCCTGTTTGTAAGGGCAACCAGAACCTTTATGAGAACCTTGCGTTTGAAGGGAACGCATTTCCCGGGGCAACTTGCAAAAAAGCTGTGTCCCGATTTTCTTATGCGTATTGATAAACCCGATAAAATCATCGCCGTAACGGGAACAAACGGAAAGACAACGGTAGCCAATATGGTTGCAGATTTGGCGCGATCCTTCGGAATGACCTTCGCGCATAATGCGTACGGAAGCAATATCGAGGAAGGCATCATTACGACTCTCCTAGACTCCACTACTTTGACGGGCAAAAAGAAACTCCCTCTCGCCATTCTTGAAATCGACGAGAGACTGACGCGGATTGTTTTCAAGGCGATCCGTCCCGATTATCTCATCATCACAAATCTTTTCCGCGAATCCTATTTACGGAATGCCCACGGCGAGTTCATCTATAATTTGCTGGATGAGAGCATCACGTCGGAGACACATCTCATCGTCAACGCCGACGATCTCCTCTCACAGAATCTGGCTGTCGGACGCCCGCACACGTCTTTCGGCATCGCACGCCTTCCCGGTGAGAAGACCATCACGGAAAGCCTGATACGCGATATCATCCTCTGCCCTCGATGCCATAATCCGTTGACAGACTTATTCATCCGATACCACCATATCGGGCGCTCTCGGTGCGAGGCATGCGGATGGCATTCACTAAACCCCGACTACGAAATTACAGCCGTCCTCGCTGCCGGTACACGAGACAGCTTGCCGTTTAACGAGTTGCCGGACGCCGATACACTCGTGCTCAGCACAAAAGACGGAGAAGAAAAATATCCGTTCCGGGGCGAGAACATTCTCGATCTCTACAACGAGCTCGCCACCATCACATTGTTCAGAGCGGTCGGCAAAACACGCGATGAAATTGCAGAGTCTCTCTCCAACATCGTGATCGGACGATCTCGCAAAGAAGTGCTCAAGGTGGGTGAAAAACGCATCTGCCGAATGCTCGCCAAAGGAAAGAACCCTATCGCGGTCAGTCGCGTTCTGGACGCGATTCATGCAATTCCCGGGAAGAAGCAGTTCATCCTACTTATCGATACGAGCACCGAGACGGTTACACCCGATGACAATGCCGCATGGATCTTTGATGCCGACCTCGCATTGCTGAATGACCCGGACATCTCACGTGTGGTAATTGCCGGCAGACGTTGCGAAGATTTCCGTTTGGCGTTGTTATTTGCGGGAGTTGATGAAAGAAAAATCGTACCACTAAGAGACAGGCGCGATGCTGCCGACGCCATACTCTTGGAAGAGAGATCTGAGACGATCGCCATCCTCTACTCTCTTTACTCGGAGCCTATTTCGCGCACAGTCACCAAGCGTCTTTACGAGCGTTTGGCAAAGGAGTCGTCATGAGAGTAGAAATATTGTACGGCGAACTGGCAAACCTGCTCGGAGAGCACGGTACGCAGAACCTGCTTTCTCATACATTCGGAGAGTCAAATATCGTTCGCACCGCCTTTCCGAAGCGGCCGGCGTTCTTAGACGGTGATATCGATTTCGTTTATATGGGTTCGATGACGGAACAGTCGCAACGTCTTGTCCTTAACGCTTGGCACGGTCTGAATGACGACTTCAAAGATGCGATTGAGCGCGATGTTCTCTTTTTCTTTACCGGTAATGCGCTTGATCTCGTCGGGCGAACAATCGAATACGAGAAAGGCGAAACGGTCGAAGCTCTTGGCTTGTTTCCGTTCGACACATATTGCATGCGTTATAAACGTCGAAACGAAGCAGTCTATGGAAGTTTTCAGGCGATTGACGTGATGGGATTTCGTTCACAATTCACGACACATCGCGGTAATTTGCAAGAGCATCCCTTCATTCACCTAAAATACGGGGACGGCACAATTCCCGATAGTCAAATTGAAGGTATTCACAAGAATCGTTTCTTCGCGACGGAACTCTTGGGACCGTTTCTCGTACTCAACCCGCTCTTTACAAAGTGGCTCTTTTCACTCGTAGGATTCGATGACCAGCTCCCCTTTGAAGAAGCACTCATCAGAGCATACCGAGTGCGAAAGAAAGACTTTCGCGATTCGTTCTCCATCTAAGCGGACTGAGAAACAGTCTTTGTTATCTTGCGACATCTCAATATAAGTCAAGACCACAACCTGCTAAACGCAAAAGGGGCTCTCTCTTTTGAGACAGCCCCCTAATATACTCTCAACCGGCACAGTTGTCCGACCGCACCAACTTTATCAAATTAGGTCAGTCGTTACTGCAGCGTCGGTTTAGGTGTCAGATCAGGTAGCACGGGAACACTCCCGAATAATGCGTCAAAGAACCGAAGTTTACCGACGAATTTCATACCGAATGGATGATACTCAACTTTTGCTTCGTCATAGACGCGATCGCCCCATTCCTCGACAAAAACATCTTTCAAAATTTCCTTGATCGCCCTGTCCTGTGCCTTCTCTTCAGAACGCTCGACGAAATACATGATGTGGTAACCGAACATCGTTTTGACGATGCCCGTGTCACCGGGTTTACGTCCTGCTTTTTGGAACCATTCACGGAATTCCTCTGCCAGTCTCGCTTGGAGATCCTCATCCATATCGGCGTAGAGTCCGCCTTGAGCCGCGCTTCCCGGATCTTTACTGTATTTTTTCGCCAACTCTGCGAACGATTCCTCCGTCATCGCGCCGGCTTTATACTCCTTAAGGATGCGCTCCGCCTCTGCTTTGAGCTCTTCATCTGTTAATTCCGGCGCATCGGGATCTTCGTCGTCAGCGATAAGAATATGGCGCACGGAATAGAACGGACGCTTGCTATTCGCTTCTCGACGAATAAAGCGGACGAGCGTCATCGTTTCAACCCCCTCAATAATCTTCGCATCGTCGAGTTCGCGCGCGGCATCCTTGATGAACGTTCCGACTTGACCAAGCACTTCGCTGCCGAGCACTTCTTTTTTGACAACAGAATTGGGATTATCCGTCAGTTTCTTCGCTTCGTCTTCTGACACATATTTTTTCACCGCGTTGACAAAAGAATTTTTCTTCAACGCTTCGAGTGCGGCATGAGCGTCGTCCTTAAGTTTTTTGAGTGCTTCTTCCTTCTCATCCGCTGTCGCGTCTTCTTCGACATTAAGCGTGAACTGGTAGACGTTATACGTGAATAGATCGAGATCGTCCTTGTGCTCTTCGTAATACTGAGAAATTTTTGCTTCTGAAAGATCAGCCTGCTCCGCAAGGTGTTGATTGTAGTACGAGAGCATCATCGAGTTGACAAAGTCATGCTTCAGTATTTTCATGTTGACGCCGGGACCGAAATACATTTTCAAAAAGCTGGCAAGTGTCGTGCCGCTCTGGAGAGCTATTTGCGTAATTTGAGCATCCAAGTTCTCGAGCGTATCATCAATCTCTTTCTGCTGTTCTTCTGTCAACTTGAAGCCGGTTTTCTCCATATCTTGAAGCATCGCTGATGCAAAGACTACGCCGGGGATCACTGCGTTAATAAAATCGTCGCGAAAGGTATTCGTCGGATTCATCTGCGATGGTTGCTTAAGCACATCCTGAAACTCCTCCGTAAAAGCCAACCCATACTGTGCAGACGCCGTGTAGTTGCCGAAGAACATATTCACTTCAGCAGCGGACACTTTCTTGCCGTTAATGGTCATGGCTCTCACATTTCGTGTCAAAAGTCCGGTTCCCGCAATGATCCAAACGACAATCGCCAATACAACGACAACGGCGACAGATGCGAGCGCGATCTTCTTGCCGATGCTGTGCGACTCGATTTTTTTCTTTTGACCGTCACTATCCTTCAAGCGGGCAAGCCTGTCTTTTCTTTCCGCCCTAGCTACGTCCTGTTTCCATTCTGTAGATTCTTTCTTTGCCATATATCCTTTCCCTCCGCGACAAATGAGACTTTTCCACTCGTCTTCGGTTGTCTCGCCTAAATGATACAACAATGAGTCGCTTCTCCACGGCATGAAAGCACCTGCAGTGGAGTCAGCTCCTTGTCGTGCACGCAACAAAGTCTAGCACAATTGATCGACAGAGGTAAACACGGCGCGTAATAATGTTCTGCAGTTTATCTGAACAGAAGAAAAGGGAAAGCGTTTGAAAAGCAATGATAAAAGAGTTGCTTCGATTATTTCTCGCTCTTGACACGTTCCACTTTGCGAAGAAGGTCAAATGCTTCATCGATCCAAAAATCAGGTGAGGCTTGGCTGAGTTCGTTTTTATCCATGGCCGTCCAGCTAACCGCGGCAAAAGGCATCCCGGCATTTTGTGCACATTTTAAGTCGTGAATCGCGTCGCCGACGTAGAGAATCTGCTCGGGTGTATCGAGCTCAAGCCGCTCCATCGCGCATAATAGCGGTGCAGGCATCGGCTTGTGCTCTTCCGTATCATCGACGCTTACGATGACATCGAATAAATGCAACATCTCAAAAGCCTCTAGGAATGAGACAGTGCTCTCCCCGCGTCTCGATGTGACAATGCCGGTTTTAAATCCTTCCCGACGCAGTTGCTCGATCATGGGAATGACATCAAGAAAAACCCCGACGTGTGACGTCGTCCGAGGTGCGCTCCACTCGAAATACTCCCTAAACATTTCCGGACCCTTTTCACCGCCGTAGTGTCCAAAAGTCCTGACAAGCGGCTCACCGATCGTCGCAAGAATAACTTCATCAGACGGAATCCATCCAAGTATTTTTTTAAAAGTATGTCGGTGAGTCGCGATAATTAGCGGAACCGTGTTGAGCAATGTGCCGTCAAGGTCAAAAAGAATGGCAGATACCGCGATTTTGTCGCTGTCGTTGACGATTGTGGACCCGTAATTGTTACTCATTTCGTGCCCTCGGAAGCTCCCTGATTGAAAGCGGAGTCACGAATCACGCGAACGCGAACGATGCGATTATCGGAGACTGCAAGGATATGGAAAACAAGATTCTCATAGCGCACCGACGGAAGTTCATCCTCTTCGGGAATGCGGTCAAGCAGTTCAATCAGGAACCCCGCGACGGAATCGTATTCATCATCCTCAAATGTGACACCTGTCACTTTCGAAAGCTTGTCAAGTGGAAACGACCCCGCCACAAGCCATGTATCGGGGGCTATTTCCACAATCTCCTGCTCCACTTCATCGTATTCGTCCTCAATGTTACCGACAATCTGTTCGACGAGATCCTCAATCGTCAGAAGCCCTGCCGTCCCGCCATATTCATCGATCACGATAGTCATTTGAATATGGTTTTGCTGCATATCGTGGAACAAATCGCTGATGATGCGCGACTCGGGTGTAAACCATGCTTTGCGCATGATCGCCTCCAACGAAAAAGCATCGCCGTCAGTGAAGAGGAGATCTTTTACATGTAAGACACCGATAATATTGTCAACGGAGCCTCTATAAATCGGAAATCGCGTATAACCTGTTTCATTTACGAATGAAAGGGTCTCCTCGTAGTCTGCATCGACCGGAAGCGCTTCTATATCAGTGCGGTGCGTCATGATGTCCGAAGCGATCTTGTCATCGAAATCAAACAGATTCGCGAACAATTCGATATTGTCTTCAACAATGGCGCCCAGATCGCGCCCTTCCTCCAGCATCTGAAGGAATTCCTCTTCGGTCGGGGCGAGAGTGACCGCTTCCACTTCGCGGAGGCGAAACAGACGCATGAGCGCAGTGGACGTGAAATATATGAGCCGCTCGATCGGTTTTACAACAATTAATAGCATTGACATCAACAGCCAGAACCGTACGGCAAAGACTCCGCCTTTATCCCCTGCCGCACGCTCAGGCATGACTTTACCGACAATCAGAAATATGAGAATATGAGCGGCTATCATCCCGACATAAATCCATCGACTTGCCGTTTCGGAGCAGGGGAACAAAGATACAACGGACGGAACGGAACGCAAGGCGCCCCATACGAAGTACACCGCGGTCGTCAGCATTGAAGCCGTTATCAGCTCACGATAAAGCGTTTCGCGCGATTCCAACCGGCGTAAAAACGATTTTGCCCGTGAACTGCCCGCATTGGCGCGCTCTCTGATTTGATCCATGTCAATCATGCGTGTAGCTTTGATGAAAGCGGTAATAAAACACGACAATATTAGAAGGAGAAATATAACAACAACAGCACCCCAAGAGAATGAGGTGAGAAGACACGATCGTCGTATCACAAGCTCAGGTGATGAGACGGTCATACAGGTTAAGCACATGTTTGGACTCCCCGAGTCGTTCGGTCCGCTCTTCGCGGTACGTAAAGAACATTTTTTCAAGCTGTTTTCTCAAACAGCTAAACAGTATCACTTGTTTGAATGAAAGAAAGGTCAGTCATGACCGGCCGACCTTTCGCATAGGGGATCTCGGCAGATCCTTGATGAACACACCGAGATCCTTTTCATTCTTATTCTTCGCTCTGTGCCGCGGCGATGATACGTTCAGAAATATTCTGAGGAACTTGTTCGTAGCGAACAAAATCAATCGTGAACCAGCCGCGACCTTGTGTCATTGACTTCAAATCAGTCGCATATTTTGCAATTTCCGCCCGCGGCGCTTCTGCCTCCACGATCTGGAAACCTTGAATCGTATCGGGGTGAATACCCATGATGCGCCCACGACGCTTGTTGAGGTCACCCATAATATCTCCGAGAAAATCGTCAGGGATATGGACCATCAGCTTGTCGATCGGCTCAAGCAGAACAGGATCGGCTTGCGGCAATCCTGCGCGATACGCCAACCGCGCGGCGAGCTTAAACGATAGTTCGTTCGAGTCGACAGCGTGGTAGGAACCGTCAACGAGCGTCGCCTTCAAATTGACGACGGGATAGCCGGCGAGAACACCTTCCTCGATCGCTTCCTGAAGACCTTTTTCAACGGCAGGGAAATAATTCCTCGGAACGGCACCGCCGAAGATCTCTTCCGCAAATTCCAAGCCTTCTGAGGTGCCCGAGCCGGGCTCAAAGACAATCCACACGTCACCGAATTGACCGTGCCCGCCTGTCTGCTTTTTATGTCTTCCCTGCACTCTGACCTGCTTGCGAATCGTCTCCCTGTACGCGATACGCGGCTCGCTCAGTTCCGCTTCGACCCCGAACTTCGATTTCAATCGTGAACAAAGCACCTCAAGCTGTACTTCGCCCAGACCGGAAAGGCGGAACTGTCTCGTCTCAGAATCATTCACGATCTCGAACGTGACATCCTCATCCTTCAAACGGACGAGACCTTGCATGATTTTTTCCTCTTCACCCTTGTTGACAGGTGCGATAGCGAGCGTTAAACACGGGATCGGCATTTCCGGCGCGATAATTCTCACCGGATCCGCTTTGGTAGTCAACGTATTGAGCGTCACCGTTTCCGACAACTTAGCGATGGAGCCGATGTCTCCGGCGACGACGACTTCCGTCGGTGTCTGTTTGCTACCGTTCTGGTAATTGAGACCGATCAGCCGCTCTTCCTCTTCCTGATTCACGTTGTAGACGGTACCTTCATCCTTAAACGTACCTGAAAAGACGCGGAACAGTGAGATTCTTCCGACAAAGGGGTCGACGAACGTTTTAAAAACGAAGGCTGCCAGAGGACCGTCCGTTTCGGAGTGAAGCAGAATTTCCTCGCCGGTCTTGTTAACGGCTTTAACGGGATGACCGTCTGTCGGTGTCGGGAAAAACTTCGCCATGGCGTCAAGCGCAAAAGAGACGCCGATATTCTCCTGAGCTGAACCGACAAAAACAGGCATAATTGATCCCGCTGAGATCGCTTTGCGCATGCCGAACGCTTCCTCTTCCGGCGTGAAATCTTCACCCTCGAAGTATTTTTCCATAAGGTGCTCGTCATTTTCCGCCATCTGCTCCTTGAGTGTTTCCGCAAACTCTTCGACGACACCCTCAAGTTCGCTCGGCAGCTCCGTCTCTTTCATTTCGCCGCGTTTTCCGGTGAAGGAGTAAGCTTTCGCACTGAGCACATCGACAATCCCTATCATTTTCTCGTTTTGCATGATCGGCAATGAAAGCGGCAAAACTTTCGGTCCGTAAGCTTCACGCAATTCACCCAAAGTCTTCTCAAAGTTGGCATTCGCTTCGTCCATACGATTGACGAAGAACGCGACGGGGATGTTCTCTCCTCCGGCGTTGCGAACCGCCTTCTCAGCGCCGACGGACAAACCGTCTTTCGCCGACATGACGATCAACGCCGTATCGCCCGCAAACATGCCTAATATCTGTTCACCGAGAAAATCAAAATCACCTGGCGTATCGATAAAATTGAGTTTGTGTTTCTTCCATTCGCACCAAGCTACGGATGTACTGATCGACAATCCGCGACGCATCTCTTCCGCATCGAAGTCTGTCACCGTATTTCCGTCATTCGAGCGACCCATCCGGTCGATAACACCTGCATTATAGAGCGCGGCTTCGACAAAAGCTGTTTTGCCGACGCCGCCGTGACCCATCACGGTGATGTTTCTGATTTTGTCCGTCGTAAATTTCATATTGTTCCCCCTTTGAGAAGTCGTTTTTCGCTATTATACCGCATGATAGCGTGTATCATTCATAAGGTTCAAGTTCCGCCGTGAAATGGCGCAGGACTTTCTCTTGCCTGACGACGCGGAAGCCTTTTATGTTCTCAGCGTTAGCCATCACTTTCTCCAACGATGTCGCGACGAAGTCTAGATGCGCCTGCGTGTACGTCCGTCTCGGTATGCAGAATCTCGAGAATTCCATCTCGGCTTCCAACTGCTCGCCCGTCTCAGGATCTGGATCGAGGATGAAAGAGCCGACATCGCACCCGCGAATTCCCGCCTCTCGGTACAGCTCGACACAGAGCGAATGCGCAGGAAAGCGATCGTACGGGACATGCGGGAATATGGCGCGCGCATCGACAAAGACGGCATGTCCTCCGGCTGGAAGCTGACATGGCACACCGAGTTCATTCAGCCGTTCCGCTAAATATCTGGTCTGCCCGATGTACGATCGAAGGAAATCCTCATCAATCCCCTCTTTAAGCCCCACGGCCAATGCGTCCAAGTCGCGACCGGAAAGCCCGCCGTATGAAACAAATCCCTCATACGGAACAACAACACTCCTGACTTTTCGCATCAGCTCCTCATCTTCTCGGACTCCGACGAGACCGCCCATATTAACGAGTCCGTCTTTTTTTGCCGACATCGTAAAAGCGTCCGCGTCCCTGAACATATCGCGAACAATGTCGCCAATCGACCGATCGGCATGCCCTTCTTCGCGCTCTCTGATGAAAAAAGCATTCTCCGCGAAACGTGCCGCATCGATGACGAATGGGATGTCGTAATGGCGGGCAATTTCAGCCGTCCGACGTATATTGGCAAGTGAAACAGGTTGTCCGCCCGCGGAATTGCACGTCACCGTCATAACAATCATGCCGACCTTGTCACGTCCATGGGTTTCAATCAACTCAACGAGACGTCCCGTATCCATATTCCCCTTAAACGGAAAGGCAGTCGAAATATCCTTCGCCTCCGGCACGACGCAGTTGACCGCTTTACCGCCGATGAGCGCAATGTGTCCCGTCGTCGTGTCGAAGTGCATGTTGGAGATCGATATCTGCCCTTTCTTGATTAGACTCGGAAAGAGCACGTGCTCCGCTGCACGACCTTGGTGAACGGGCTGAAAGAATTTCCATCCGAATATTTCCTCGCACGTGGTCATTAAGCGGTAATAGCTCCGCGAACCGGCGTAACTCTCGTCGCCCATCATCATCGACGCCCACTGCCGGTCGCTCATCGCTCCCGTTCCACTGTCCGTGAGCATGTCGATGTAGACGTCATCGCTTTTCAAGCCGAATAAATTGTAATGTGAGTTGCGTATCGCCGCGCTCCGCTCCTCTTTTGTCGTCACCCGCAAAGGTTCCACCATTTTGATTCTATAAGGTTCTGGCAAATATTGAGCCATAAGCTCCCCTCTCTACGACTTGTTTGCCGCGGTCGACGTACGGTAAAAGCGACCTTTCATCGTCCCGCTGTTCCGCTTCACACTCCTATAACATTTTTACTTTTAATTTACTACTCTTCCTCAGATGGTCTTTGATGTGATCGCGAAAGAATGAAGTCTATGATGTCGTGATCGACCTCATCTTTGTTGATCTCATTGACTATCTCGTGGCGTGCATTCTCGTATTGCTTCATCACGACGTCGTCGAAACCGAGATCTCTGAACTGCTCGTATAACTTCGGGGCAGCCTTTCCCATATCGCCAACGGGGTCGTGGTCGCCGCTGGCAATCAGGACAGGCGTCTCCCTGTCCATGAGCGCAAGATTCTTCTGCTTGTAAAGCGAAGAGAATCCGGTAAACATATCGACGAAAGCACCGTTCGTGAACTTGAATTGATTGCGCTCTTCCGACACATAAGCGTCGACGATCTCTTCATTGCGCGTCAACCAGTCGCAAGGCGTTCGATTCGGCTTGAAGAAACGGTTGTTGTTACCAAGCGTCATCGCGGTGAGCAGTTGACTTCGGTGACGCTTACCTTGGATTCGCCGCAACACTTTTGCCATGAACAAGGCTGCCGAGATCAAGACTTTCGGTTGCATGCCGACCCCTGTCAAAATAATTCCGTCGAGCTTGTCAGTCGGATAAACGTGGAGATACTGCCGTACGAGGAACGAACCCATCGAGTGACCCATCAAGAATTGAGGTGTATCGGGATAGCGATTCTTCAACATACCGTACAACGTACGCATGTCTTCAAGCACGCACCTGTTGCCGCGATAGTCGGCAAAATATCCCCAATCGTCCTTGCTCTTCACGGAATACCCATGCCCTAAATGATCATTTCCCACAACAAGAATACCGTGATCTGCCAGTACGCCGGCGAACCGATCGTAGCGATCGATGAACTCCACCATGCCATGCGCGATCTGCAACAATGCGACCGGATCACCTTCAGGTTCCCAAATAGCCGCATAGATATCCGTCTTGCCATCGGAAGACGAATAATATTCAGTTTTTTTCATCATCGAAAACTCCTTGCCATACGCCTAGAGGCACGCGATCAAGACAGCCCTCCGATCCAGCCAAACAAATTCATCGGAAGTGCTTGATTCAGTATATCAAAACGATAAGTAAACTGAGGGATATATATTTAAATTCATTATAATCCCCTATCTTTTCTTTTAATGTAAAGGATGCGGCGCAACAAACTGCCGCACGGACACCGTTCGCCCGTTAAAATCGCATCATCTCCCGTACGATAGCGGATGAAAGGCATCCCGCGCCGCGTCAACGTCGTAACGACAAGTTCACCGATGACGCCGTCCGGAACTTTACGTCCATCCGCGTCGACAACCTCGAAATAGAGATCATTCTCACGGATGTGCATCCCCTGATGTGCTTCACATTCGACGGCGCCCCCGAGCCCCGTCTCCGTCATCCCATAATGATCAAAAACATCACAGTTCCAAGCGCTTTCAAGCATATTTCTGTCATCCGCAGAAAGACTTTCACTGCTGCTCAAAACGGCTCGAATCGGAATGCCTTTCGTCTGCTTAGACACCGCCAAGAGCGAAGATCGAGGACCACAGACGACATCAACCGACCTGTCGCGGAGCAATGCGACAGCTTTCTCGCCATCCTCGCAGTGGACAGTGAGTCCGAGTCGTCCCAACGCTTCAGATAAAAGCGCGCCTACGCTATCGGGGGTCTTAGCCGGGAATAGAATAAGAGCGTGATCCTCCGGTCTGCACAATGTCTTCATGCCGTTCTCGAAAAAATCGAGCGTCAGCTCGATATCTTCGCGAGTGAAATAGACGCGTTTTGGCGATTCTACTGTTCCGGAAGTCTGCAGAGTCGTCAACTCTACCGGATCACCTTGGGACGGAAATTCAAACGTTACAATCCGTGAGATCTCACTTTGCTTGACGCAGAGCATCGATGAACCATGTCTTACGAGATCATGTGCGTCGATCATCGGAAAAAGAGAGAATGCATCGAGCGATTCGGGCGCACCGCATTCCTCATATAGACGACGATAAAATGGAGAATGAAACTTCGCATACTCGATCAGCGTATTTATTCGGGCAAGCTGATACGCCTCCATCGCCTGCCGGTCGTCCGTCGCGATACCGTGCTTATCGTTGATCCACTGATCGAGAGACGTTCGCTTCATTGTACGCGGGAATTTTCTTAACGCCGTAACGGCGTTTCACTCAATACAAAGGAATAAATTCAAGCAGGTCATCCTCAAATTACCCTTTTCCTTCTATTCGCTCCACTAAGACTCGAGAATTTCGTATTCCCATAGAAGGTCAATCAACTTCTCGTATCCGGCATGGATAACTCCGGGACAAACCGTCGGACAGTTGGAAAAATCGCCATCAATCAGTCCGTAACACGTATCCGTTCCATACGTTTCCCTGAACCAGTTGACATAGGCGGCGACGATCTCGATCGCGTACTCGTGAGGCAACTCGTCAGGCTCGCCGCGACCGGTAAAATAACCGAGCGCCGCGGCGCCGCCAGTCAGGACACCGCACGCTCCGCCCGTCTCAGCCATCCCTGTATTGAGTCCCGACATCGCACGGATAAGATCGGGGTTTTCTTTGCCGTCGATCTCGAGCGCCACCTTCACCATGATCTGCGCGCACTTAAAACCCTGGCGCCTCATCTCGAAGACCATTTTGTCAAAATCCATGCTGTCCTCCTTACATCATGCTGTCCTGCTCTTTGGGGTCTTGCTGATGTCATCTTCCTATGGAAAATCGCTATTATTAAGTTATTACAGAGCTTATCGATTCAATTTCGCGACGACGCGAGGCTAGATCGCCTCGTATACGCCTAGGAAATACTTTCTTCCGCCTCGGCATGACTGAGACGGAAATGCCTTACCCGTTTCCCATATCCAAGAGGCAATGAACAAACGTAACACGTCCGTCGCGTCTTTCCACCATATGCGCCTGAATCCTTCAAAATCAGGAGGAAGACCGTCGTATACATCCGAAACCAAAAACCTTCCGCCTCGTGACAATATGCGGCGCACGTCTCTTACGACACTTGACTTATCTTCTAACAGTGAAAGACTGCACTCACAGAGTACGACCTCGAACGAACCGTCCTCAAACGGGAGCTTCGCCTCCTTGTCATCGAACTCCCATATAAGATAGCGGTGATCCGGGTCGTTCTTACGCGTATGTTCGATGACGGACGCACGATCGACACCACAGACATCAAACCCCAACTCCGCACAAACTCTCACGCTGTCACCCGCACCGCAACAAAGGTCGAGTACGCGATCGTCAGGCGCAACGTTGCCCATCGATAAAAGCTTTTTTGTCGAGTCGGCTCCGCCGGGATGCCCGAGGTCAAATGCCCGCCATTCTTCACTTGCATAGAAATCGCTCATCGTTCCGTCTACTTGTCTTCCAATGCGCGCTCGACGTCAAAAATCTTTCCCGTGGCGAGTTCCTCCGGTATCAAGCCAAGCCCGCAAAGCGGACATTTCGGCATCAAGATCGGAAAATCATTTCCCATGTAGCGGAGTGTAATCGGACCGTTTTCGAGCGGAACGTGGCAAAGCCCGCAGTAGAGTTCTCCCTCCGACAAATCGAACACTTCATGATATTTCACATCAGACATCGTCACATCTCCCTGCTCTAACGGATTTCCATCCGATGGCTATACGCGCGTTTGACACGCCACGCCTCTCCCTCAGGTGCGTAATACACCCAATAGGTGACGTGACCTATCTGTTTGTATGCGATACGCAGCCCCGACTTGACTTCCTCGATGAAACGGCTTGTTGCCTCCGCTTCCTCGATCACCTCGCGAATATCTTCTTCGAGAATCAGTCTCTTCTCGAGCAGTTCACCGAGATCGTCATCGTAAATCAAAATCAATCTGTCTTCCTCCTCCTGTACCTCGTGCCACAAATCGCGCAGCATCGATCGTTTGAGCAGTGCTCGATTATCTTGGCGCAGGGAATATCCGGGGGCGCGCTCGTCGCCCGTATTCGTGCCGAAAATCAATTCAAGCAGATGGACTGCGCGTGCGCCAGCCTTGCTGAAACGATCGCGACACCCCATGCAGTACGTCAATCTCGTCTCATCGACATCGCGGAGACAAAACTCCGTCATCTTGTTCGCCAGACTATTGTGCGAGAACTGGACAAGCCCGCCGTAACCACAGCAGGGCGTCTCCTCACCTGAAAACTTCGGTTCTTGAACGCGACACCCGAGCTGAGCAAGGAGCTCTCTCACGGCATGACGCGTCTCTTCCTGATCGCGCGCGCCGCACGCGTCATGGATGGTCACCGGAAGATTTCTCTTCGTATCGGGTATGCCTGTCTCAAGCAACACCGTCCAGACATCGTGCACATCGTCAACGATATCGGCAAGCGATTTACGGCATGTCGAACAGGCGACGATGACGATCGGACGACCGAGAAGCTCCCACTCATTCTTCAACATCGCCTTCGTCTCTTCGAAGAGATCCGTTTCTCCCGCCCATTTCGCCATGATGCCGCAACACCCATGCATGAAAGCGACTCCGCCGTCAAGGGAACAGCAAAGGTAGTCATATGTTTTCTTCACGACGTCGGGGGCAGATGCTCCGAGTTGACATCCGGGGAAAAAGAGATAGCGGCTCTTTTCCGTGCCCGGTTGGTGTCTCGCGAAAAAGGACGACGGACTGTTCGCCTGACGCATATCGTTGACAGCGAACTCAAAAGCAGGGGGAGGCATCTTCTCCGTTCTGACCATAATGTCGCGCGCCGCTTGAATCCATTCGCCGAGATTGAGCCCGTGCGGGCATATCGCGGCGCACTGGTCACAAAGCGAACACGAGTTGATCAAAGTGTTTGAGATACGGTCCCCCATGGCGATAGCGAGATTATTGTAGACCTCACGAAGATAAAGCTTCGGGTAACGCTTGTAATGCGTCATGAACGCACAAGCTTTCACACATTCCATGCATTCACACTGAATACAGCGGGATGCCTCCGCTTCAGCGCTTTTTCGATCTGTCACATCGTCTGTTTCAGGCGGCAAGAAAGAGAGGTCTTTCGTCTCGACGTAGAGGCTCGTCGTGCGTTTCATCTCATCACCGCGCGCCGCAGTCATTGACACGCGTTTGACATACCGATTAATTGTATTCGACACGCGCTTCCCCGCCGCGAGCGCTTCTATGAGCGAGGGAAAATCTCCGCCCGAGAAGATACCGTCAACTGATGTAATCATCGTCACAGAATCTGAATCTTCTCTTGAGCTTCCCGTCGCCAACAGGACGGCGTCGTAATTCGACAGCGCATCAAGGTCATCGACGTACTCGTTGAAACAAAACGTCACATCCTCATCTTGAAACTGTTTCAAGTCCTCATCGATCGCTTCTTGTGGAAGATTCGCTTTGAGGAGGCTTCCTCCGGCGCGCTCATTTTTATCGTATACGGTGACAGAGAAACCTTTTCTCGCGAGCTCCAACGCCGCCGCCAATCCGAACGGACCGGCACCCACAACAGCGACCGTCCCGCTTTTTCGCATCGGCAGACGACGTCTCGGCAGCTGTTTGCCGAATTGCATCGCCGCCCATTCAACCCCGCGAAGATTGATCGAACCGCCGAAATCTTTGCGGACGCAAGACGATGCACAGGGCATGTCACAGAGGTGAGAGAGAATATGCGGTAAAGGGACCGTCTTAGTGTAAGCGGAACGCGCGATGTCATATTGTCCATCAGCAACAGCCTGACACACCGTTCGACACTCTACGCGGAGCGGACAAGCCGCCATCGCTGCGGGAGGTTGTTCCTGGACACAGAGAGCTTCAAGCTCGAGGAGTTTGTCTTGATCTAATGTTTTCATAAAACGTCCTCCTATCGTTCTCATTTTATCTCAAATTATCACACGTTCACACTTCATATTGATCGTGCAAAATCCATTGTCATAGCTGTCATTAAAAGAATAAGCTGATACACGACAAGGCGGGATCCGTTCGCCAGACCCCGCCTTGCCACACTTAGTTAGGACATCTGTTCAACGATCCGGAGGGAACACTCTTTCCTCCGAATGTCAGTGTCTTATTTCACTTTTTTGAGCGCCTCGAGCACAACATCCGGTTTTGCCGGAACTTTCGTAATCCGAGCGCCCGTGGCGTCGAAGATCGCGCCAAGAATCGCGGGGTGAGGAGCCGTCAGCGGCGCCTCTCCACAACCCGCCGCGCCGTACGGTCCGAGCGGTCTCGGCGTCTCGACGTAATCGACGATGAGCTCGTCGGGAATATCTTCGATGTACGGGATACCGCAACCCAAGAGTGATGTATGTTTCTTGTAGTCTTCGAAGTCCTCGGTAAGAGCCAATCCGATACCTTGGGCGAGACCGCCGTAAATCTGTCCGTCGACAACACTGCGGTTGATGATCGTACCCACGTCGGGTACCGTCGTGAATCGGATGACGCGGACCTTCCCCGTCTCTGTGTCGACTTCGACCTCGGGCATGAAAAGTTCGTACATATAGATGCAGAACGGAGCTCCTTGCGCCGTCTCGAGGTCGCAACCCGTGTTGGCGGATGCAACCCACGTTCCCTCGTAGTAAACGGGAATGTTCTCGGCAATCATCGCATCGTAATCGCGGTATGTTCCGTCTTCGCGTTTCATCGCATTGACGAGCATACGGCAGGCGGCGACGATGGCATTGCCGACCATGACATTCGAACGGCTGCCGCCGGCAGGTCCAGATGCGGGCGTGAGCGCCATGTCGTTCTTCACAAGCTTGATATCTTCAGGCTTGAATCCGGCTTCGCGCAATGTGCCGTGTGCCATCGACAGCGAACCGATGTCGGCTCCCTGCCCGTGATCCTCCCACGAGTCGAATACAGTGACCGTGTTGTCGGGATTCAGCTGGACGTTGGCTGCCGATGAGTCGGGACCGTCAATGCCGCATCCGTAAATACCTTGCGAGATGCCGACTCCATACTTGTAGCGACCGTCCGATTTCGCGTTCAGCTCGGCACAGCGCGCCTTCGCCTCTTCGTAGTACGGACGCGCTTTGTCGTACATATCCTCTAGGCAGTAGACATCGGGAACTTGTCCTGTCGGCGTTGTCGCGCCCGGACGGTAAATATTGCGATAACGCAGCTCGAACGGATCGATACCCATCTTTTCCGCGAGAACGTCCATGCAGACTTCACTGCCCATGAACGATTGCGGTGACCCATAACCGCGGAACGCCGAGCCCCACGCATGGTTCGTCGCGACTGCCTGGTTTTTGTTGCGGATGTTCTTGATGTCGTATCCTGCTCCCGTGTACTGTGAGAAACGCATCGCCAACAAGTCTCCGAACTCGGAGTACGGACCGTGATCCATGATGTTATCGCCCCACATCGCGAGCAGCTTGCCGTCTTCGTCGGCAGCCATCTTGATGTGCATGAAGCCCGGCGATCTCTTACCCGTATATGTAATCGTCTGGTACATGTCATAGACGAGCGAGCACGGACGTCCGTCGAGCGCGAGGCAGGCGACGCCGAGCAGCGCTTCCATCGTCGGCGAGAATTTGTATCCGAACGTTCCGCCGGCGGGGTTCTGGATAAGGCGCAACTTCTCGGGCTCAATGCCGATACCGGCAACGATCATCGCGTGGTGGAGATGAAGTCCGATACTCTTCGAGTGAATGGTTAATCTGCCCTCTTCATCGATGTAGGCATTGCCGCAGTCGGGCTCAAGATATAAGTGAGGCTGCCTCGAGCAGAACGAATGAATTTCGGCGACATACGGTGCCGTCTCAAGGATAGGCTCCACTTCATCGCCCTTGATCGTATTGATTTCAAAGTAAACATTAGGCGTTCCGGGATGAATCTCAATGGCGTCCTCCGCCATGGCGCTCATCGCATCAAGGTAAGCCGGCAATTCTTCAATGTCGACGACGACTTTCTCCGCCGCCGCTTTTGCGTTTTCAAGTGTATCCGCTGCCACGATCGCGATCGCATCGCCGTACTGGAATACTTTCTCATCGCAGAGAATCGGGCGATCCCATCCGTCTCCCTTATTGGTCGGGAACGTAATCAAGCCGGATATTCTGTTCTTTCCTTTGACATCCTTGTGCGTAATGACCTTGTACACGCCTGGCATCTTTTCCGCCTCTTCGAAGTCGATGCCCTTGATGAGACCGTGATGCACTTTTGCCTGGACGAGAGCGAGGCGAGCCGTGCCTTCCGGCATCTGCAACGCGACGTCCGCGCCATAATCGCATGTTCCGGTCACTTTTGCGACTGCGGATGGACGAGCATACGTTGTTCCGATGATTTTGTTGTCCTTCGGCTCAAACAACAGATCTTCTTTTTTGAGCTCACCGCGCATGACTTTCGCGGCGTCCATGACGGCATCCACTAGCGGCTTATAGCCGGTGCAACGGCAAACGTTCCGATGGACTTGGAACCAGCGGCGAACTTCCTCGCGTGTCGGATCGGGGTTCTCCTCCAAGAGAACTTTGGCGGACATGATGAAGCCGGGCGAACAGAAACCGCACTGCGCACAACCGTGTGCCATCCAAGCGACTTGCAACGGATGCAAATCATCGGGAGTACCGATACCCTCAATCGTCTCGATGACGGAGAAGTCGGGAACGCGGCTCATCTTGAGAATACACGAACGCACGGCCTTGCCGTTCAATACAATCGTACACGCTCCGCATTGTCCCGCTTCACATCCTACCTTACAGCCGGTGAGCAACAATTGCTCACGCAGTACGCTTGCAAGAGATTTCTCCGGATCCACAACGAGAACCCGCTGGACTCCATTGATAATCAGATGCATTTTTTTCATTTTCATGTGAAAGACACCTCCTGTCGACAGACTGTCATATTTTTGACTTTCTCTACTTTATCTACAAATTAATAATCTAATCTAGCCCCATTTTTGTCAAGAATATCTTATTTGCATCAAAAGAAGACCGGTCGCCATAAATGTCCTTATCTTGCTACGTATAATTGCTGAAACCCTTGCATTGCAACAACTTCAGGCTATTCATTTTGCTAAAGAAAATTCACGTTCATTAAAAAATCAAAAGATGCCGCAGGAAAATGATTCTATTGAAGAGACAGAACATTCATTACAGCTAAAGCAATTTCACCAGTACGTTCTCGTCATCGATTACTTAATAAAAATAACTCGATGAGCACGAGATTTCGCTCTAACTCATGCGTAAAACGGACATAAAACTTGTATCAGTTCAACACAACGTATCTCCGTATTTTATGAGACAATGGAAATCGTACTAAATAGCCAAAAGAGGTGTGCGCGATATGAATGAAAAGCTTAGTCAATTTAAGGCATTTGTTACCGAGTGGTTGCAGGATACATCAGTCGATGACACGGAGGCGACACCGCTCCATGCGGCGATGTGGGACGTCCTGTCTTCGGCGTTGGCGGAAAGAGAAGCGGGACTTCCGCCGCTCAGCCGTATTTCGGCAGATAATGTCAGACTCGTGGTGACGGACGATGAAACGGGAAGAGTATTTATGAGGCATCTGCCGCTCGAGTATTCTGAATCGAGCAACGGCGTCGTCTTGAAAGGTGAAACGTTCGCGGCTCAACCGACAAAGATCGTCTTTTTGACAGAATTCGCCTTGGGCAAACTACTCGAACTTCAAGGTCAGGGACAGGATGAGCACGTGTGCGACGGGCATCATTCACACGATCACCATCACGATCACGAACATCACGAAAATAATGATTCGGACTGTGTTCCAAGTGATGACTGCGTCTCTTGCACCGACTCCGACTGCGAACACAGCGGTGTCACGAACGAATAACCCACAGAGAAGAAAGATTAACGGCGGCGGAATCACCGTCATCAGTTAGATAAAACACATGTTGAAAAAATATTTTTGGATTTTCTTTATCTCGATGCTCCCGCTCGTTGAAATCAGAGGAGCCGTCATCTACGCCCGCGCGAACGAAATACCGCTTTTCACCTCTATGATCATAGGTATCTTGGGGAATATGTTGCCGGTGCCGCTTATTTTTTATTTCGCTCGTAAAATTCTGATTTGGGGACAGGACAAAAAATACATCGGCAAGATATTCAATTTCTTCCTTAAACGCGGCGAAGCCGGCGGCGAAAAGTTAATGAGCAAAGCGGGGCGCGGACTTTACGTCGCCCTGTTTCTGTTTGTCGCTGTCCCATTGCCGGGGACGGGGGCTTGGACCGGCACGCTCGCAGCGAGTATTCTAAACATGGATTTTAAGAAGAGTGTCATCGCCGTTATGGGCGGCGTCGTGGTCGCGGGTTTGCTGATTTATTTGGCGACAACAGGCGTCATATCGGCGTGGTTCGCCTTCATGAACTAACGTTCTATTCTGAAAAGCCTGAGCGCATTTGCCGTCGTCTGCGTTGCGACGTCTTTGACATCCATTTTGAGAATCTCTGCCGCTTTTTCACCGATGAACGGCAGATATGATGGCTCGTTGCGCTTCCCGCGGTAGGGGTGCGGCGTGAGGTATGGAGCGTCCGTCTCGAGGACGAGCGATTCGATCGGGACGGCGGCGAGCGCTTCCATCGGTTTGCGCGCATTCTTGTACGTGATCGGACCGTCGAAGCCGATCATGAACCCGAGTTTCAGCAGTATCGGAACGGTCTCGGCACTCCCTGAGTAACAATGCACGACACCGGCAGGGTGATCTTTTGAGAACAGCCCGTCCTGATACGCTTCGCGGAGCATGTTCAGCGTCGCTTCCGTCGCCTCCCGCATGTGAACGATGACGGGAAGTTCGAGCTCATGCGCGAGCTCCAGCTGTTTTCTGAATACGGACCGCTGAACTTTGCGCGGCGATAAATCGCGGTAAAAATCGAGCCCGATCTCTCCATAGGCGACGACGCAACGATCGCGTCCGGCTTTAAGAGCTTTGTCGTTCGTCGTGCGTACAAGTTTTGCAAAACGATCGGTCGACCCTTCGTCCCACGTCTTCGCATCGTGCGGGTGAACGCCGACAGACGCATACAACATCGGATCGTCGACCGCTAATCGGCAGGCGAGGCGTGAGTCAGACTCGTTAGAACCGGGTAGCAAAATGCGCGTCACGCCTGCCTCGCGCGCGCGCATAAGCATATCGGGGAAATCATTACGAAACTCCCTGCTCTGAATATGTGAGTGCGTGTCAAACCAAATCATAGAAGCTCTTCAAGAGATTCGAGTTCTTTTTCGACATCAATGCGCGGGAACATGGGGCGCCCTTTCTTAACATCGGCGTTCCCTTGATAGAGATCGCGACATCTAGCAGATTCCCACGAAGTCAAGCTGCCGGACTCTTCTGGATCAATCTCTGGGATACCGAGCTGTTCACGTATGAGCGCAGGCGTCCTCGTCATGAAAGGCGCAATCATTACGGCGATACGCCGCAGGTTGTCGGCGAGCGTATAGAGGACGGACGCCAGTCTTGCGCGGTCTTTTTCTTCCCTTGCGAGGATCCAAGGCATCGTCACATCGATATATTTATTGCAGCGACCGACATGAGTCCAGATCGCCTCAAGCGCGTGATTGAACTCCAGATGATCCATCGTCGTTTCGACTTGTTTGAACGTCTCGTCCGCGAAATCATCGAGCTCCACATCGACCGGTTCTTCGTCGTAATCGCTCGGCAATCCCTCCGGAAACGACTTGACGATCATGGCGACAGTACGGCTGAGCAAATTGCCCAGATCGTTCGCTAAGTCGCTGTTGATACGCTCGATCAGCGCGCGGTTTGTGAAGTTACCATCCGAGCCGAACGGGACATCACGGAGGAGAAAATACCGAATGGCATCGACGCCGTATTTCTCCGCGAGAATGATGGGGTCTACAACATTGCCCTTCGATTTCGACATTTTATCCCCGCCAAAAAGAAGCCATCCATGAGCGAAAATCTGTTTTGGAAGAGGAAGTTTGAGCGCCATCAGGAGAGCCGGCCAAATGAGCGAGTGAAAGCGGACGATCTCCTTCCCAATCACGTGAACATCGGCTGGCCAATAGCGGTTGAACAGCGTCAAGTCGTCGGGGTATCCGAGTGCCGTAATATAATTTGAGAGCGCATCGATCCAGACGTACGCGACGTGATCCGAATCAAACGGAATGCGAACGCCCCAGTCGAACGACGTGCGCGTTACGGCGACATCTTCAAGCCCGGGTTTAATAAAGTTGTTGATCATCTCGTTCGCTCTTGAGCGCGGCAACAAGAACTCGGGATCATCCTCGAACATTTTTAGCAGTCTATCTTCATATGCTGACAAACGAAAGAAATAACTCGTTTCTTTCATGACTTCGACTTTAGCGCCGCAATCGGGACAAAGACCGTCGGCTGCCTGACCTTCCGTCCAGAATGCTTCACACGGCGTACAGTACAGCCCCTCATAGCTGCCCTTATAGATGTCTCCCTGATCGTAAAGTTGTTGGTAGATCGCCTGTACCGCTTTTTCGTGGTAATCGTCCGTCGTCCGGATAAAACCGTCATATTCAATATCGAGAACATTCCAGAGTTTCTTGATCTCAACGGCCATCTCATCGAGGTACGCTTTCGGACTTTTTCC
>LSQX01136258.1_pt2 | contig 25756 bp, 14 predicted proteins | sample 654561 | NCBI WGS metagenome assembly LSQX01 (sample SAMN04489861, study PRJNA283612) | anaerobic digester metagenome | isolation source: 4 biogas reactors fed with cattle manure at either 37C or 55C with and... | place: Denmark: Kongens Lyngby | collected 2014 | reverse complement strand
TTTAAGGTACGTCCCCTTTTGTCACGTCCCCTTTTGTCACTTCTTGATTTGTTTGCAAAAATGTTGTATCATTGGACACAAGAAAATTATTGTGAAGGAGTTGTTCCTAGTGTTTCAATCGACAAATGTCACTGATGCAAACTCGCATAATGGGAAAATACTCGAAGCTTATCTAATGCCACATCCACCTATCATACTGCCTGAAATAGGAAAAGGTGAGGAGAGTAAATGCAGAGCTACTATTGACGCTTTTGAAAATATTTCAGAAAGAATTAAACAGCTTACTCCGGATACAATTATCATCATTACCCCTCATGGACCTGTTTTTCAGGATGCAATAAGTATATCCACAGAAAAAGTTTTATCCGGCAGCTTTAAAGACTTTACGCATAGTGAAATAAGCTTTGAATTTGAAAACGATTACAGTCTCACAAATAACATTATAAAGCAGATGGAACTGAGCAATATCTTAATGGTCGGAATTGATAAGAAAGTTGCAAAAGAATATGGTATCTCTACAGACTTAGATCATGGTACCCTTGTTCCTCTTTATTATATAGACAAGGCTTTCTCAAATTCCAAATTAGTTCATATTACAATTGGCATGCTTTCTTATGACGAGCTGTATAATGCAGGGATAGCAATTAAGAAAGCGGTGAGAGAAACGAGTAGTAACGTTATAATAATTGCAAGTGGTGATCTGTCGCATCGTCTTACTAAAACAGCACCTGCCGGTTTCAATGAAAAAGGGAAAATATATGACATGAACATTGTTGAAAGTATTAAATCAGCCAATATAGAAAGTATTCTTTCACTTGAGCAAAGTCTGGTAGAAACTGCCGGTCAATGTGCCCATCGTCCACTTATAATGATGCTTGGAACATTAGACGGGAATAACATCAATTCAAAAGTATTGTCGTATGAAGGACCGTTTGGAGTAGGGTACAGCGTTGCAAGTCTTTTACCTGACGAGAATATTAGTATAAAAAGTTTAAGTGATACTATTAAAGGCAAAATGGATGACAAGATAAATCATATACGAAAAAAGGAAGATGCATATGTAAATCTCGCGAGAGTTACACTTGAACACTATGTTACCACCGAAAAAGTGCTAACTCCTCCAAGAAATATACCAAAAGAAATGAAAACACAAAAAGCCGGGGTTTTCGTGTCTATAAAAAAAGACGGTCAACTAAGAGGGTGCATAGGAACTACTGCACCAACAAAAGATGATATCGCATATGAAATTATTAATAATTCTATAAGTGCCGGAACTAAAGACCCTCGCTTTCCTCCGGTCACAGAAAATGAACTAAAACATCTTGTTTATAATGTAGATGTTTTAAAAGAACCCGAGCCTATAGAATCTATAGAAGAACTGGATGTAATAAAATATGGAGTGATTGTTACTGCAGGTTATAGAAGGGGTCTTCTTCTTCCAAATCTCGAAGGCATAGATACACCAGAAGAACAATTGTCAATAGCTCTTCAGAAAGCAGGCATAAGATTTGATGAGAATTATCAAATGCAAAGATTCGAGGTTATAAGACATAAATAAAGAAGATTCTATTGGAGGTATGATTAATGCATGAAGCCATGTATTGGAATAAAGGGGAAAATAACAACGTGATATGCTCCCTGTGCCCTCATAATTGTAATATACCTGTCGACAGAACAGGAATATGCCGAGTAAGAAAAAATATTGATGGAATTCTTTACAGTATGAATTATGGGAAAATAACTGCTATCGCTATGGATCCGATTGAAAAGAAACCTCTTAAAAACTATTTCCCGGGAAATAGCGTTCTTTCAATTGGCAGCTTTGGTTGCAATCTAAGATGCTCTTTTTGTCAAAACTGGTCTATAGCCCACGAGACACCACCGGTTAAAAATATAGAATTACGTTCTATGATTGAAATCATGGAAACTTATGATAGCTGTATAGGTATAGCTTATACTTACAACGAACCTTCAATATGGTATGAATATATCCTCCATACAGCTCATAAAATTAAAGAAATCGGATATAAAAATATACTTGTTACAAATGGATACATCAACGTTGAACCACTAAAAAAACTCATCCCATACATTGATGCTGTCAATATTGACGTCAAAGGTTTTACTCAGAATTATTACAATAGAATATGTGGAGGAAATCTTGATAATGTTAAACAAACTGTTGAAATTATAACTAAGAGCTGCCATGTAGAGGTAACAACTCTTTTAGTTCCCGAACTGAATGATTCGGCACAAGAGATTAACGGGCTATCTGCTTGGTTAGCTAAAATTAATCCGGATATACCTTTACACCTAACAAGATATTTCCCGAATTATAAAATGCGTAATAGTGAACCCACATCACTTGAAACGATGAATAGGGCTAGAGATGAAGCTAAGAAATACTTGAATAATGTCTATCTAGGTAACGTTTAGGCATGAAGCTAATCTAAATCCCCATAATCAATAGCTGAAGAATTACTTTTTTAAAAAGAATAAATGTTGACAATTAAGGTACGTCCCCTTTTGTCCTAAGGCTCATATAGTGCTATCGCACCATCTGAGCCAAAGAATCCTGTTTACTGCTACTTCCAGGTGCCGGATAAAACACTGTTCCAATCAAGTGGGTTGACCTCTCCAGTAGTGTTAGCGGTGGTTTCCAAATCTAAAGAGTATACCCCAACATCTCCCCTAAGGCTAAACCTTATATCACCTGATGCCAAACAATCGATAACATACTTATTATTAACAGTTCCAGGGGATGGGTCTGTGCTGTTGCTTAGGTAATAAGCACTGCTTGTACCGGTGGTGGTCTGTAGTACATCCCTTGCCTCACAGCCTATGGAGATACTATATGTGTCGTTCACATCTGCCACAATAGGACCTTCAGACTCCCAATACCTTCCGCCTACCCTTAGCATATTCATACCACCATGAGACGTGGATGCATTATTTGAAACAGTCGATTGATTTCCGCCGGAAAGTTTATACTCTCCATGATTATATGATACACCGTTTATTTCCACAGCCAAGCTTGTTTCAGCGCTAGTATGATAGTTGAATCCATCATTTGTGGAATATGCCGCAACACAATCAAATAAAAATGCACTATAATAACCTTTTATAGAAAACGCATTGTGATTTCCCCTATAGAATTTACAGTCAAAAAACATAAAAACACTATCTTTATTTATCGAGTTAAACATATGTCCTCCTCGGCTTCTGCCATAGCTATCTGCTAAAAAGCCGATTTTCTCAAAAGCCACTGTTTTTCCGTCTATACTAGTACAGTCTACAATTCTTCTTGAGGTGTGCAAATCAATTTTACTTACATCATCATCGTCGAAAGGATTGCAATAAACACTACCAGCATCTAGATAAAACGAGCCTTTTGTGGTTTTGCAGGTTTCCAAATCCAAAACCTCCATGTAGGGCCTTGGCATTCCAAACTCATCTGTTTTTTCAAAGTTTACAGGGAATAAAACCCCTTCAGTGCCTGCAGGAGTAGTTTTGTAAACTCCGTCTGTAAGCTCCCATTTTGACGAAATTTCGGAGCTTACATCTTGTCTTTTTATTCTACCAATCCATGTGAAGCCACTTGGCGACCCACTTCTTAGCAGTGCGTTTATTTTATACTCAGTGATGGGAATGTCAACGTTGTCGGTGTAAAAATCATCAACTATAGTAAATATAAACTTATCTTGTGAGCCGTAGATATTAGCCGAATATCTATTTTTAAATAATGTAATTGATATGGGCTGTGCGGGGTCTGTTCCGTCATGAGTGCCCGTAGTAGAGCCTATACATGAAATAAATATCTCGGTAGCATCGGACCAATCATATTGATTATAAACTGTTGCATCGTGACTGTAATCCCTTGTGCCGTTTTTTCTAATCTTAAAGGGTATTTCCGGAAAATCCTCCGGCAAATTAATTACCACACCATTACTTAAAATACTTTTCTTTAACGCCCTTATACTTTCAAAGGAATCCCACAAATAAGCTTTCACATAGCCACCTTGGGTGAAATTAAAGCCTTGTCCTTTGTAAAGCTTGGTTTTTTCACTTTGGTTTACATTAATTACATTAACGTCTTGTATTACATTATCTGCTGAATATAGTGCAACTATTAATTTAGCTTCGAGGGCAGAAAATGAATTGTTTGTTATAAGAATATTTGGGTACACAAACTTATTTTCAACTACCTCAAAAATCACATTTTCACTAGTATCCGTAAAATAAATAGTGTCAAACTTAACTAAATTGCTTTCGCTTGCTTTTGTGGTTAGCGTTCCGCAAAAAAGCAGTACAAGCAGTGCTAAAAAAATCCCTTGGAAAACCTTTGTTTTTTTCATCTTCTTCTCCTTTGATTAATTAATAATTGGGAAAACTGCTTACCTCGGATAGATACAGCTCCCCTCATTATTAATTTATCACCATGGTAAATAGTAAACCATGCACAAAAAGATAAATTCCTAGCACAAAAGGATTTTATACTTAATCATCTTAACATGATTATTGAGATATCTAGAGAGTGGGGGATTCGTGAATCACCCCTGCTTGTGAGCAAAGCAAATGACTGAAGAATAATTTGGAAACGGGAAGAGCGGGTGATTCGTAAATCACCCTTGCAAAAACCATCGTTCTTGTCGTAAATAGACATTTAGGGACAATCTGGCGTCACCTTCTATCTTATAGTATGGTAATTCGTTCTGTACTAACAGTCCAATCTGCCCCTTTTGATAACTTAAATATAATAGAAACAATCTTCTTTTTCGGATACGGATTTTTGGCAAGATAAGTGCAAGTCGTCTTTCCCTTTATAAAACTTGGCAATGTAGTATAGGCAACATCACGTAAATCTACCGATAACCTGCGTTTAAAATCATGGTCAGACCCTTTGTTTTGGGATTCACTCCAATCAAGTGAGCCGTTAACTATATTATCGCCTAAAAACACAGGAAGCGTTGCAATGGTACTATCCTCATATGTAATTATGTAATCACCTACCCTATATTTTTCGATGTTTAAAAAATTTCCGTCAACCAGGGTTTCACGCGGGACACATTTATCAGTGGAGTGCTCAATCTCAATATAGGTTCCTGAAGGTACACATGGCTTATCCCGATATTTATAAGCGTATAGTGCCATAAAGCTGGAGTTCACATAGTCAAAGAACATATCATCGTTAAATTCTGCATCCCAAAATAAATGATTGTTGAACGCCATCTCAAAATATATACCGTTGCGTTTTAGATAGCTTTCACTGGTCTCACCCCAGTTTGACATGATTCCACCTGTAACATTGTCCGCACAGCGCTGTTGGTAATTTCTCATGCTGGAACCGCTAAAATTGCCAAATACCACCTCAAATCCGTTATCACGGTAGTCCGCATCATACTTAAGTCCAAATGCCCAACACCAGTTTAAACAAATAATATCCTTTGGCACCTTATATATGGCTTTCCATGTTGCAGGAATTATGCCTTGGAATTCAAGATTTGGATTCCACGCCTTGTACATTTTAATCTCGGCACCACCATGACCATTATCCTTAGTGATATTTAAAAGTTTGTCTGCCCAAATCATGGTACGGATACCTTTACTCTGTAAATAACCATGTATCTTTGTTACGTCATTAGCAAAAATGTCTACTGCATCAAGCCCCTTACATTGTTCACAAATTCCTATGGAGTAATATTCATCATGACCAATATTTATGGTTTTCGGGTTAAATACTGCAATGACTTCGTCAAGCACATCAAAAAGAAGCTTGTAGGAATCAGGATTTGACGGACAGAATGTATCCGGATATGGGTCGTTTTTCCGTTCAGCCAGTTCGGGGTGAGGTATAAGCAAATAGTCACAATGACTCGTACTGGGAACCTCAGGCACAATCTCAATACCTCGGTTAGCACAATAGTTTGCAATATCCATGACCTCGTCTTGATTCAAATATGTACCACCACCATTTTGGCAATGAATAGAGTTTTTGTACCAGGGATAAGTCCATTCCTGAATCTCTTTTGACTTCCCCGAATATTCCATCATTTCTTCACAATAACGCTCCCAAGCCTCGTTTATTTCCGGGTGTTTTTTATACTCCATAGCGCCACCAATCTCAAGCATGAGAGTATTGCATCTGAAAAATGTCATTAAATCAATAAATTCTTTAAAAAAACCGATATGTTCACGTTTAGGTAAAAACAACTTAACCCCACGTGTTTTAGATACGGGATAATCCCACAATAGTGAAAAAGAAAGGTTTCTTTTCTCGTCAAGGTAGTGCAGAAGTGATATACACCCTGCTATCACCCCCGCCTGGGTATCTGCAAAAATATCAACCTTACCATTTGTAGCGCATATAATAAATCCCTCATCGTTGTCTATAAACTCAACACCGGCTATATTAGACAACCTGTCCTTTATTTCTTGTGGTATTGTTGTTTTTGCTTCTATGGACACAATTGGATTTTGCCCATCCGGTACGGTAAACGATGAAATAATACTCGCAATACACTCCGGAATTCCTATGATTTCGGTTTTCCGTGTTAGTGTTTGCGTTAAGGTACTCTCCTCAAAATATTTTGGCTTTGTGGCGTACATGGAAATTCCTCCTTTATTTCATTTACAATTATATCTAACATACAAATCCTCCTGTTTTTGTTTCTTCGTTAATTACATTATACAGTTTGATTTGTATGTTTGGAAGGGGTTTTTACCTCTTCCTTTTATTTTTTTGCCAATAAAAATTATACTCTAAGTAGGCTTATATGGTACGTTAGCACTGTATGAGCCTAGAATCTGTTATTTAGAGATGTAGCGTGGCTTATCCCGCACACCTTTAGATAACCTGAGGCGGGGGGTTAGTGGCGGTAGTCAGCGGTCAAAGTCCTTTTAAAAGTAATTGGTTTTAAATTTTCATCCCAAAGATATAAAATAAGGTCACGTCCCTTATGCTTATCATCAAGCAGGAAGTTAAATGGTATTACCCTTTCACCGTTCTCTTCAAACTCAATACTTAACGCATAAACATCTTCAAGCTTTTTTTCATCTACTATTGCCGCATACAGGCAAGCATTTACGCCGGCCCCCGTATTGTTTACAACATTACCGAATACCATATTATCATTATATTCTATATTCCCAAAACCTAACTCAATACTACTTAGTATCACATAAGGTGATTTTTCGGTGCCACTACCCAACACTTCAATTGTTTCATTGTTATTCAGATAGCACTCGGGACGCACACCTAATGCTCCGTTATATGCACTATCATACCATATACGACTGTCTGTTCCGACAACACGCACCAATGAATCGTCTGTACTTTGAGCCACAGGGTCACGAATCCAATAAGGCCAGTTACCATCTTCTTTAATATCAAAATATAGTCCGTATTCCATTGATGCTTCTCCGGTAGGCTTTGCCATGTAATACTCAATGCCGAAGGGATAACGCCCAAGAGAAGCAGGCGGCTCCTTCATATTAAAAACATCAATTACTGATGGCAGAAATATTCGGTCTGTCAGCGTCTCATAAGCTGCCTGTTCAAGCGGATACTCTGTAGTGTTATCAAGCACTATACCGTAAAATGAGGACGGTCCGTTATAGTTTTTAATAATATCCAATAAATCATCTGAATAAAAATGTATCCAAAAATTTTTCAGATTCTTAGCACTTGCCGTCGCCGGCCATCCGCTCACATGCTTGTAACTTATAGGGATGTTATAAGTGTACGGAAGCAGAAGGCTAAGTTCCGCTTCCGTAAAATTTCTACTGCTCAAAAATCCGGGTTCACTATCATATGCTCCAATTCCGTCTTTGACATTTCCCTCCACCGGAGGGTCACCATAAGTCCATGACACACTACTATCAGTTGAGTTTAACCATGTACGCAGACTTGATGTGCTCCACAAATTACTGCCCTTTAAATCACTATAATTCGGATGAGCGTAGTCAAAATCGTTTACATGGTATATTTTCGCATCAAATGCTTTAAGTGTCAATACCTTGTCTGATATTAATAAAAGGCTGCTATCACCATTTCCTCCCTCGCCTACAACGCGCCAAACAATGGGATGATTGTTATATTTGCCAAGCTGAACATAATCACCTATTTCTATTCCATCCGCACAAACCATTTTAATTGATAAAAACAAAATCGAAAAAATAACAAACATAAATGCTCTTTTCATATAAACACCTTTATTCTTTATTTATTTCGTAGCTCAATATATCAATGATATGGCGCTCACTGAGGTTTTTCAACAAATATACCGTTATCGTACAATCACCAATGTTTTCATCGGGAACCTTCAGTATCAAATCATAATTGCCGGCCCCAAATACATCTGCGCTAAAAACACTTCTGAGTGACCCTTTACAGTACATAGCTGCGATTAACGCACCATTTCCGGTTACTTCGCTCTCATTCCTTATAGCAGTTGTTATGGTAATGTTGATGTTCGGAGCTACCGGTTGATCGAGAGTAATATTTTCTATTCCAAAAGGCATTTTTTTTGTTTTAAAATTAACCTTTAAATCATCCTTGCGCGCTGCTCCGGCTATAGTTTTCACATCACTTCCAATCACAATAGAGTATTCCATATTCGGAAAAAGTGCAGACTGCGCAGTCATGTAAAAGACGTTTGTATCTTCGTCATAACTATTTAGGCAAGGAATAATATCACCCAAATAACCGTAAAGAATAATATTATCAAGAGTATTTGTATCCATCGGCTCACTGAACTTAACGGCAATAATACCATTTTCATAATCAACCTCCGGGGTAAGTCCTCCGGCATCATCCGAACCTCCTACACTTTCAACAAAATATTCCCTTGCGATAACGGAAACTGTAAGATTGTCAATATATGTTATTGATGCAACGGAGGCAGTGCTTCCGTAATCCCTAATCTGAATTGTATCAATTGCCCTAAAGGTTTGATCCGCCATAGGTTCATCCCACAGCAAGACTTCATCATCCACAATAAAGGAAAATGTCTTACGGTCAACATCAAACATAAGCTTCCAACGATACCACTCGTCCGCAATTAATGTTTCACCTATATCCCTTGAAATGCCGACAGAGTCCTTAAAAACTATTTTCCCCGTTGTTCCTGACATAGAAAACTGGTACAGACTATTATTCCAGCCCCTTACCCCTTCTGAATTGAGTGTGGCAAACTGAAATATTTGATCTCTTCTCTTAATAACGTTAAACATGACGTCATACTGGGCAACAACAATTCCGTTATTTACACCACCCCCCAGTAACCTACAGCTAGTGTTACCGCCATCTTCGTTATACAACCTTAAAACATTCCCGTGCCCCCCGCCAAGGTTTACATATTGAACCATTACACTTGTATTTAGCGGAGAAGGTAGCTTTTCATCACTGAAGTCATAAAATGGCACTACCGTTCTTATTTCAGTATAGTTTGTTCCATTTATGGTTGTCGTATCAGCAAATGCCTGATTTATAGGGATTATCACAAATATCACAGCAACAGTCGCTAAAAAGCAAAACAATTTTTTCATTACCAATCTCCTCCTACTTCATAATCAATATTTCGTGAATAGAATCAAATTTACCACTGTCACTATTCCCATTAAAGTTAAAGCGTACATACCGTGCTCTGCCCTTTATCCTAAAGTCCTCGAATTCTGAAGTCTTCCCACTGGATTCTCCATCAAATACCTTCGTAAAGCTTTCTCCATCAGTTGAAATTTCTACGTTGAAAAATGTCTTTCTTTTATCCCCTACATGAAATACTATACTAATTTTTGAAATGTTATATTCCTCACCTAAGTCAAACAACACGTATGATGGGGTTTCGGCAGTGTACTGTGTCCCCGTATTTAAATCATGAATATGTTCAAGGGGATACGTGGCGATTGATGAAGGAGTACCGGTAACCTTTACAGGGTTTATAACTGCCGACATATCTATACCCACAATTTCTTTCGGCATATTTATACTAAACTTTAAGAGTCTTAAATAAGGATCATAAGTCATGTCCATAAGCTTTGTTGAAAGTCTGCCGGCGATATCGAGTGCATCCACATACAATTCTCCCAAGAAGATTTTTGGCGGATACGTCAATTGTTTTACTATGCCATTCTCAATATACTCTGTTGTGTCGGCACTCAACGTTATAGTATTATTTCCGGAAGTTATTGTAACGCTGTTTTCAGTTTTTGATTTAATAGTACAGAGCAGTTGTGTTAAAATCCCGTCAACCGCTATATATGCTCTACCATCCACCACCCATGTAGGTTTTGGCAGATACATAAGATTATTGTTTCTGCGAATTAGAAAGTCGCCGAATGTTTCTTTATCGGCTGTAGGATAGATGACCTCTTGCGGCTGACTTCCCGGTGTCGCTTTTGATATTGTGTAAGAGCCGGGCACACATCTAAAGTAAAGGACATTTTCTCCTGCCTTAGACTCTATAACCGTATTAACTCCGCCACCCGAAACATTCCAAACGCCTTCTTCCATATCAGTTATCAGGCACGACATTGTATCATATCCGTTATCCCTTACGGTCAGATTTATTGAATTACTGATTTTCCCTCTTGTTGAGGAAAAGGTTACCACCCTGTCTGCTATGGTTACACCCAAAAATCCTGTTCCGTAAACCCTGTAAGCAGGCAATTCAGGATGACCCGCGTTGTCGTCAGTCACATACATAACGTTTAGAAATGTATCTTCTTGAGCCTGAACCTTAGGCGACAGTTCAATTCTCCACTGTCCCGAATCATGTATCGCACCGGGATATTTTAAAGTGATGGGATAATTTACTCCCCCAACCTCAAATTCACGCCCGGAACCGCCAATTGTTTTAAAATCAGCTTTGTCAGCCGCCGGAATAAGCGTATGATTGACCAGTCTTCCATTGTACCCTTCTTCATTTCTTCTTATGGTTGTTGTAGTAACACCGCCATTGGCAGTAATGTGAGGTTCTTGCTCAGAGTGCAGAAGCCATCTCTTTTTAAGTTCCGGTGCCTTACTTTTCACATTGTCATACACAATAAATGCAGCAGGATAGTCCTCTCGGAATAAATCCATGAAAACCATGCTTCTTTCGTACTCCTGCACTTTATCGGTGTAAGCATAGGAAACATCCGACGAAAGATATGAAAACTCCGGTGTTGTTAGATTAGGTCCTATATAGTGTGCTTTTTCTTCAGCTGTTTTCGCATTTTCAGATGTTAGGCTTTCATATTTATCAACTCCCCAGCCGGTTTCAAAATATGTGCTTTTCTGCCCACCATAGCTCGGCACTGAAGAACCATAAGCCTTAAATTGTGGTTCCCCGGGGTCGTCAACAAGCAATACATTATGGGCAATAGAACGTGCTGAATAATTAGTGTAATGATTGCCATACTGAAAATACCCAGAATCAAGCGCTAATAATCCTTTGTAATAAATCTGGAAAGAGCCAACATCACTGTGCTGATGGTCTCCGATAGAAACATCCCTCGCATTCATAAACGCCATTGCCGCAGGGGAATTAAGTCCATTTTGCCAACTTGTTCTGGCAACCATTGAAGTCATCGGATAATTCGTATAACGCGTCAAGGGAAGCCCATCAGTGAAAGAATATGGTTCTTCCGGATCCGTAAACAATATTGTCCAAATACTCTTTGAGCCATAGCCACTCCAATATAAGTTTAGAAGTCCTTCACCCATCAGATGTGGGTCGCCGTATGTGCTGCCCGTGTAAGTAAAAAGAGTGTTATTAGCAGTAAACCGTGTATCAATGTAATATCTCTCGGGTACCCAGCAGTCACCGTCTTTAAACCATATTCCGTTAGGCAGCCTTTCATAAATCCATTTATGCGGAATCGATGAAAAGTTCTCACCAAATAAATCCTCATATCCTATGGTACGCATTAACCTATCGGCATTAACTGCGTATATATAACGAGACAAACCGTAAGAACTGCCCGATGGGTCGTTAAGTGAGTCAATTAAGAAATGCCTTGCGGGAATCATATTCGCGAACATTGTACCTGCCGTAATTTCATAATAGGATGGCTCCTCATCATATACCGCAATAGCTGCCGCTAAGTTATCCTTAAACATCTCACCTTCGATGCCATGCCCCCAAATATAATTACGATTTGTAGGCGGCCAGCCCATTTCCTTTTGTTCTGTCACCTCATACATTTTTCTTATAATAAACTCCTTATCGGAGGTCATTAAAGCATTATAGCACCAATCATAAACTATAGCTGCGGCCACCAATTCATCCCCCATCATGCGAGTGATGTCCCCTATTGAGCGGTCATATACAGTAGTTTCCATAAAAATCTTTAATTGACGTATTGTTTCCCTAGCGTGTTCTTCGCCCGTCTCACCCAAAAGATAAAGAAACGCTCTTGAAATCAACGCCGAACAGTTTCCGACATTAAAGTTATGCGTCCCTGCCTGGGTAACCGGCGGTGCTTCACAGTCTAGCGGACCCATACCCTCAGCTACAATTTTTTCGTAATTAGGTTTAATCGCCGGATGATTTATACGCTCTTTAAGCTTTGGAATATCATCGGCATTTACATAAACCCTCGGATGCACATTAGCCGGTGGATAAGCGTTTGCGGGTATCGACCCGCCATAGCTGCCGCCACCATCACCACCCGGAACATCATCTTTGCCAACGGGAGTAAATGTTGTATTAGATGTGACAATGAAACGGTCATATGACATATTATCTGAACGGTTAGCAAAAATGATTTCCTGCATACCCTGTTTTAATACAACGGAACCACCGGCACCAAGCATCGGTACCCAAGCCCATTCTCCTAATTCATCCGAATCTGCTGCTCGTGTAGGTATCCATCGCGTAGTGTACACAGCAGGATTTGATACCCTTTCATGGTACGAAGGGCTTAATGCGCTTGACTTTATCCTCGCCCATATAACGTACGTATCTTGCTTATCCACTAAAATTTTGGTCATAAAACCCGGTCCCTTTAAATCTGAAATCTCAAGCCATCCGCTTTGGGCTGTTTTTAAAGCATAGCCCTTTGAGGCATCCTCATCCTCCACAACAGCCATGGTAAAGTCGTAAATCATGTCCTCTGCCTCTATCACAAGCGTTCCGTTTTTCATTATTATCTTCTCATCTATAGGGAAAGTCAATAACGGGTTTTCAACCTTAGTCCCGAAAGGAATTAGGCGTTCTGATGCAACCGACAAAAACGGAAGGCACAAAGCCATTATAATGCATAGAAAAGCGGTAAGTTTTTTCATTGCTATTCCTCCTCAAACACAATAATAAAATTCCCATAACCTTCAGGCGTGTAAATAAGCACCTTTGAGCCCAAACCAGCACCGTATAAATCACTTGTCAGTATATCTCTGTCGGACAATGTCAACTTACAGCGACGACCATTGTCGCTATATTTATAATAACTAAACGACGACAAAGGATAACTTTCTCTTATAATCATATCTGCAGCATTAATTGACTTAACCGTAAAGACAATGTCGTCGAGATATGCCACCGTTCCGTATTGAATCCTTCTTTGATGGTAGAAGCTATTATCCTCCGGATAACCCGCGCCAAATTCCTTTTTTGAAGCGTCAAAAACGAAATCCATGGCACCAAATTCTCCGTAAGCGTCAATAGCGATTCTGACTACATCACCTACATCGGGCAGCGTGCAGGAGGGACCCACTAAAACAACTTCCTCCTTGCCTGTGTATGAACGTATCTGCCCTGAAATAAATCCCTCAATTTTATACATCTCCTCACCATTATTATCAATAACCTTTCTGGTATTTGTTACAATCATAAAGGTATTATCAAGAGTTTTCCCTACAACACTCTGCACTACAATTATTTCAGCGGTGGGGTTATTTACCTTTGTACCATATGCCTTAAATGGCAGGTTCCCGGACCCGTGCTTGAAAAATGTTGGGGATGTGGCAGTATACTTTTCATCGTCACTTCTATCTGACTCCTCGGGTACAACAAAAACAATTGTTGAACCACTAAGAAGCAGTCTTCCACCGAAGCTGGACACTCTTGAAAGATAATATGGCGGCCATGCACTTGATGAAGTCCAAGAGGAGGGGGCAACAGCACTCCCATTAAAGTCAGTATACATATAAAAACCATCTTGAAACTCATTTATGCTTTTATCAACCATCAAAAGGTCACTAATCTCTCCCTTGCTATTTATTTTATATTTAATGGGCTGTCTTTCCACCAGTCCGTCAGGTTGTTTTAAATTCTTTAAAATAGCGTCTGCTGTCTTTGTATCTCCGGTCTTACTTATATTAATAATCTTTCTAAGATTAAAAATTTCCATTTGACCGTGCGCAGTAAAAACTTTAATTTGAACTGTGTCACTGATATCCTCTGTCTTCCCGGCAGCGATAAGAAATCCAATTCTGTACTCCTCAAATTCCTCTAGTTCCACATCGGAAACCCGCTTATCCTTATTAAAATGTAGCTTTATTTGCTGACCGGATTTTAGTAACTTCAATTGAGGATTCCTGTTAATGCTGTTCGCACACTCAAACTCCATTCCATTGACGATAATTCTTTTAAGTTTATTATCATACCGTTCAAATTCCTCTAATATCCCGATATAGGTGTCTACCGTGACGACTACTTTCTTTACTTCGCCGCTCAAATCCTTTGACACATTCATTATATCCCCTGCACTTATTGAGGAAATGGGAATGGTATCCCCTACTATATTTTCTACTGCAATGTCCCCGTTGTCTACATCCTTTAAATCAATAATGCTTGAAGGTACATATTTATTAAAAATCTTTCCGTCTACTACCCTGTCCACTACAAAACTATCAAAAGCATCAATAATAACGACGTCCGCCGAATTATCATTATTATTATCAATAAATATTACACTTCCATCTAAATAAGCATCGGTAAATGGATTTAAAACAGATTCGTCGTAGCTTATGCATAGCGATCCGTTATATACGATGTGAGCTGTATCGATACTTATTCTTGAAGTTCTGCCTGCTTCATTGTAATAACTAAAATTTGTCCGATCGCTCTCAAGCCCTATAACATCGTTAGCATCCACCATGAATACATTGGTGTCCACAGGCTCCCAGTACAACACCTCAGGGCTGCCTCCATCTTTAGATTGGTACACAACCATTACCCTGTATCCCAGTTTGTCTTTTAAATCCAACGCTGCATCCGAAAGGTTCATAAACATGTCGTCCAGCTTAATGCTGAAATACTTTAAATTGCTGTTGTTATATAAGTCGACAAGGTAATTTGCCGTAACAATTCCTTCTCCTACGATAATATCTTTATAATACTCAAGATAACTTATGTTTTTTAAAGCTTTATATATGTGAGCGGACCCATCTGCGCTAATCGTCTGCACACTATTTAAATCTATCCTTAACGCAATCTTAAACATTGCCGCAGCAACTTCAGAAGTAACGATATCATTCGCATTGGCAGGGGCAAGTCTTGAAAAACCAAATTTGGAACCAACGACAAAATATCCTGCGGGATAACCGCCTTTGTTTTCTGCTTCATCCTTATAGCCTAAAAAGACTATCATTGATTTCAGCAATTCGGGGTATGTAACCGCCCTATTTGGTTCAAACCTGCCGTTATCCAATCCGGACATAATTCCTGATTTTGCTAAAATACTTATGAAAAAATCAGTTTCTTCGATATCTGTAAATTCTTTTTTAATCTCCATATATTCTACTTCTGTTAAATGCGGCATTATGATATCGAAATAAATTTTAGCAAGACTTCTTCTTGTTAAAACCTCCCCTTCATTTAAGCTATCGGGGAATATCCCCACCTGTTTTACGAATAATAATTCAGCGTTTGAAGATGTTTCATCAGTTTCTGCCATAGCTATTGTAAAAGCGAAAGCCTGAGCTGAAAGCATTAGGATTAGTAAAATCATGCATACTTTTTTCATTTAGACACCCCCTCAATCTATAAGTATAATGCTAAAAATCATTTTAGCAGCTTCTGCCCTATTCATAAAATCCATTGGTACAAAAAGATTATTCCCCCTGCCGGAAATGACACCGGCGCCCTTTAAGGCATATACGCTTTCTTTTGCCCAATCGCTTATGTCTGTGTCGTCACCGAATAATATTGTGGTGGGTGCAATCGCTTTGCCCATATAAATCAACGCTCTGTATAAAATCACCGTTCCTTGTTCCCTAGTAATATTATCGGCTGGTGCAAAAGTTTCTTCACTTACACCGTTTATAATTCCTGCCTTAACCGCTACCGTAATATAGGGCTTACTCCAGTCGTTGGTAATATCTGAAAACCTACACTCTTCAGTATTATCTATATCAAGTCCCATTGTGCTAACCACAATTTTCACAAATTCTTCACGTGTAATTTTATCTTCGGGCGCAAAAATTTCCTCGCTCTTACCTGTAATCGCTCCTCTCTGAGCTAAAGCAGTAATTGCTTCCTGTGCCCAGTGAAAATTACGGAGGTCTGCAAATAATATGTTAGGAGGAGCAGGTGGAAGATAAGCGTCATAAGCAGCAGTTGTAATGTTTATACTTGGTGTTCCACTTTTTATATTCCTACCGTCTCCGGAACCGCCATAGCCACTTGGGGGAATAAGAGAATTAAATGCTTGCGCAAGCTCAGCAAGGTTTGATGCGCCTGATTTTAATAGTTGTGTGTAGACTTGAGTTTTTTTGTCATTAGTAAGCTTCGACAGTTCAAAGCCGTATTCTATATAAACATCCCTATAATTTGTAAAATAAGTATCAATATGCCCGTATCCTAAATTTTTGTTGCTTACGATTCCATAATAGGCAATGAGTTCTTTAAAAATGTCCTTAATTTCTTCAATATTTTTATATGTTCCATTTATCAGCGCACTGTTAAAATTATTTCTTCCGGCAGTGCTCAAATCATCAGCATAGTCCTTGTACTCCTGTGTATCCGTAATATTTAGCAAACTATCAGTATATTTTAAAAACCCATCTTCAACCAGCAGACTTGTATTTGAAGCATTAAAAGCCGTCATTAAAATGGCATTTTGCAGAGTAATATAAGCCGCATCCGCGTCAGCCGCAAACTGACCGTTGGGTGACGCACCTCTGAGCATATAAATACTGCTTGCAATAGCGCCTGCGTTTCCGTTTTTAAATAATTCATGATTATTAAGGCTGTACGCAGCGTAACAGTCTGCCAAAAGCGTCTCTATGTCAGAGACATCCCCCGCTTGGTTCAATCTATATATAATATCCAACTTTTTTTCATAAAAATAAAAGGTAAGCTCTATAGGTTCAAGCACTTGCTCACCTACTGTTAATAAAATTGTAAACTCCCCGCCCCCGTCGGCTGTAGTATCATACAGCTTAACTGAAAAGTCAAATCCATTTTGCCCTGCTTTTTTTCCCTCAAAATACTGAACCGCATAAGTTAAATCACCAAAAACGAGGTCTTCCTCGGTGTAGCCTGGGTTTAAGACCGTAAGGGACACGTATTCGTAAGATTGTGCGTCTCCACTAACCGAAATAATATTATCTTGGACGCTTGTGATTTTTACCTCAACTGCGGCATGACAGCAAATTTCAAATGCAAGCGGGATTATGGCAACTAAAAGTGATATAAATATCTTTTTCACATTCATATTCTCACGTTTCCTCTCTCATGGTTTTAAGTTTTGGAATTTTGCCCGATGGCGGCAGCGTATAATATACGCCGCCGCACAGACTGTCCTCTATCTTTTAACCGCTGACAGAAGTGGTTTCATCCCGTCAATTGAATCCCAAAGTGCAGCCATTACTCTCTCAAATTCACTTCCGAAGGTAAATCTTTTCCTCAAAACGCTGTCAAAACCCTCTTCTTCATCAATCTCAATCTCAAAAAGCTTAATGTCTTCTAACTGCTGTCCATTGTACACTGATGCAATAAGCGTTCCTACAAGCGTATCAGCCGGAGCAATCAACCGCATAGAAATATCCATCGCTTGATTGTCAACTCCGGTTTCTAAATCACCGTAATAAATGCCGTTATCCGTAAAATATACGGGAATCATCAAGTCTAAATTATATTCTCCGAGAGTTTGTATGCCATTTTTGGCATTGGTGACGACATCTGTTGTTTGTTCTATAACAATATAACCCTTTTTATTCGTTGGATAAGCGCTCGGAGTTACAGTGATTGTATTCGTTTTATTCGTGCTTCCTAAACCGTCATATATAATCGTTGCTCCCTCGTCCTCCACTCCGTCAACTATCAACTTCATGGATTCAGTCGCGCTGTCTGACAGATAACCTGTATATACGTCAAAGGTGTTTAAAATAGACCTAACGTTTTTCAATCCGCTCAAAGTAACCGTGAAATCACCTCCGTCGTCAACTGCATTTTGAGACTCAGCAACGCCGGGAAGCGTATAATAAGTGTTTATTTTTATGTTTCGGAAATATCCGTATAATGGATTATCATTTACAATATTGCTTGCCACCTTTAAGCGCCAGTCATTATCGAAGCCTTCTGTGTCCCGTCTTACCTGGTATACAAGCTTGCCGTCGATATAAGTATAACAAGTTTGGGTTTCTCCATCGATTCTAAATTTTATCTTTTGCCATGCCTCGATAGCCCGCCCCGGCGTGTTTCCGAGCAACATCCAAACATGACCATTCCCGCTTTGGCCACCGTCTGCCTTCGGAAACGTGGCATTGACAGCGCTTAAATCAACCCTATTGTTCGGAGAGTAGAACCCTAACAATAAGTTGGAGCTAGTCGAGTAAAAATCAAATTCAATTTCCATGCCACTGCCTATGGGTTGCCTTGCAGTGCCTAAACGAAACCGTGCATTCACCGGCGATGTCTGACCAGCGGCTAACCGTTGATAATCAGCCTTTAAAACAGAGCCATCTTCAAAGTCATCCTCAAATGTTTCGGCGTCATATGATAATATTAAAGCATTCCTACCACCTACTGTATTATTACCATCCGCTATAACGGGCAGCGGAACCGAACCGGAATCAGAATGCGCAATAGTATACTCCTGGCCTTTCACACGTTTTTGTAAGGTTGTAGTCTTTGTTAATGATTGAACCGTACCATCATTCATTAAGATTGAAAACTCAACCGGAACCGAGGCTCCCCAATAATCAAAACCAGATATGTCTATCGTTGTTTTGTACGCAGCCCCGCCCGGGTATTGCACACTGTCGAGAGTTTCGCACAGAATATTGTTCACATATAGTTTAGCGGTTTTGTAGTCTTCGGGAAGGGGATATTCCACTGTAATACCCTCATCAAGGAAATAGTCTCCCGCCGGCAATATCATATCTAAAACCTTATACTCTTCTTTTACAACCATATTTCGAACACATACTGTAGGATTAGACGCTTCTGTAATGCCATTAGTGAATCGCGCCCACGGATAATACCGCTGTATCAATCTATTTGTTTGGGTTGCTAAGGTCATAGCTTTTGTAAACCACAATAAACTCTCTGATTGCCCTTCTTCTGTCATATAAGCATTTATATCACCTGTGTCAAAATTAAAAGTTAGCCTTACCGTGTACCACTTATCTTTGTCAATTGTATCCACCGTGCCATTTGCATTTGCATTTTTGATTAGCACGTCACTATTCGGCGAGTATGCAAAGGATGCTAAGTCTCCCTCTACATCCCAACCTCCGCCGTTATACCCTATTCCAAAACGAAATCCTTCACCCTCAGCAATATCACCCTGATACATAATGTCATAAGAGAATTCCGCGTATCCGGTTTTTGCAAACGATGTACTTCCTACAGATGTTCCATCCACCGTGAGGTACTCGTTAGCGTAAACGTTGGTAACATCCTCATTCTCGGGAGAAACTTCCTTAGTAGGTGTAATTAAGGCGTATTCATTGTTGGGATATGTAACGCTCCAACCAAGGTCTCCTGTGTCACTTTCCCCGTTCGGAAAAGTATTCGGCGCAGCTCCCATCCCGTTAAAGGTATTACTGTAAATCACCTTAGTTTCAAACTCCCCACCCGGTACTGTAACCGCGCTTGCTGAAGCAAAGGCAGGAACCGCCGCCTGGAGTAGAGCCAACACCATAGTAATCACCATTGTGGTTAAAAAAAGTTTTTTCATTTTTATTCCATCCTTTCTATTAATAAATTATATCCTATGAACAAGGTACGGCAATCCGCCATGCCTTATTTCACCTCATTATACTTATCCAACGTCGCCTGTTTTATTTCGATTGCCCTGTCTATATCCATGTTTTTTAGCTGCACTTCCATCTTATCAAGGGTATCCAAAGGTACTAGGTCGCAAATCATACCTAATGTTTTTTCTTTAACATAGGTTTCTATCTCGGTCATTATACTGCTAAATTCCATGCTGTCCTTGGCACTTACAACTACCGGCGGCATGGCGTATGACCTATCAGTTTCAGCCCAAACCTCTACAGCATCTCTTTGCTGCGGGTATGTAAGCTGCTGTAAATAGCCGTCCACGGAAGCAACATAGCTTCCACCCCATGAACCATGAGAGTACTTGCCTAAAGCCTCAGCAACCGAGAGCTTATCGGGGTTTTTTAAAATCATATCGGTAAACACGGGTTTACCCCCGGTTATATTATATGTAATTCCTTCCTGACCAAAATTATGTAGCATATGTCCTGCTTCTGAGTAACCGTAATCCAAAAACCTCATTGCCGCTTCCTTATTCTTACTTTGTGCGCTTATTGAAGCGAAAGGAGCAAACCGCACGTCCGAAGCCATCATTTTAGGTGTCTTCCCTTTTGTTAATACGGGATACGGAGTGGCCACTATAGAAAATTCATCATCCGTACCTACTTTTGCATTCATCCAAGCACCGATACTAGATGCAACCCAACCCGCGGAGGCTCCCGTCTGATCATTTAGTATTTTAGCGTTAAGGGCTGTAGTATCAGATAATGCAATATTTTTGTCAATTAAACCCTCAACATACCACTTATGCATTTCCCTTACAAAATCTTTATATCCGGGCTGAAGCGGACCGTATTTCACCTTGCCATCTTCCACAGTAAACTTTGGTTGCGCGTTTAAGGCGCTGAGAACAACGTCATAAGCGCTCATAAAAACGTCGTACAAGGAAGAAACATTACTTACGGACAGCGGAGCAGACGCACCCTTTTTCTCCTTAAAGGCTTTAAGGGTCATATACCATTCGTCTATAGTCTCGGGAACCGAGAGGTTTAACTCTTCAAGCCAATCGCCCCTGATTAATGGACCGGACGCCAACACCCCATTGCCGATTGAACCAAAACTATAGTAATACCCGGCTTCTGATTTTGCCGCTTTGTCTATATCGGGGTTTTCTTTAAGCAGCTTGGAATAATTAGGAGCATAGTCCTGAACATCATCGTTCAAGGACATTATATATCCGTTAGAAATAGCACCGTCCGCCCCTCCCGGGAAATTGTTCCAACTGATGGAGCATACGATGTCCGGAATATCCCCGGATGAGAAAAGCAGATTAAATTTCTCTTCCTCTTGGCCGACTGCGGGCTGGATATATTTGACCTTGATACCGGTCTCTTTAATCAACTGCCGCGCAAAATCCGTTTCATTAAGACTCAGACTGGTTTTAGCGACGTTCGGGTTGAGCCATACCCAAAAGCTTATCTCGTCGTCCGAGGCTATGGGATACGATACTTCCCCCTTCGGATACTCGGAAAATGTACCATTTGTGCTTGTATTGGTTTTATCGCAGCCTGACGCAATAACACAAACAAGCAAAATTATGAACAATGGAAACACTTTTCTTTTCACTTTACTTAGCTCTTTTATTTCTTTCTTCACCTTTTTTCCCCCTTTTAATAAATTATTCTTTATCCCTTTATCGCCCCTATCATTATTCCTTTCTCAAAAAACTTCTGCAAGAACGGATATATTAACAATATGGGAAGCGTGGCAATCATTATAATCGCATATTTTATGGTTTCTGATATAGCTTCAACCTCGCCGGAACTTACCATGGTAGTCATGCTCGAGGTATCACTCATAATTAAAATTTCTCTCAGTACCAGCTGTATAGGAAACAGCATCCTATCATTCAAAAACATCGAGGCGTAAAACCATGAATTCCAGTATCCTACCGCATAGTAAAGCAATATGACCGCCAATGTAGGTCTTATAAGCGGCACACATATGCTGAATAAAAATCTCAGATGACCGGCTCCGTCAATCTTCGCAGAATTTTCCAACTCGTCAGGAATTGTTTGAAAACCCGTCCTTAAAATAATAAGATTAAATGTATTAAGCCCGGACGGTATAATGAGCGCCCACAGGCTGTTATCCAAACCAAATCCTGTAACTGTCAGATAAAAAGGTATTATTCCACCGCTGAAATACATTGTAAAGGTAATCATCACCATAATATGATTTTTCCACTTAACATCTTTCCTTGAGAGAAAGTACGCACCGAGAATGGACATCAACATACTAAAGCAAGTTCCGCACACTAAAATGAAAAAAGTATTCTTAAAACCAATCGCGACCATAGGATTTCTCAAAACACTTTCATACGCACGTAATGAAAAGCCTAACGGTTTCAACAAAAGACCACTATGTGCCATTAAAAGATTCGAAAAACTTAGCGATGCCATACAAACATAATACATAGGATACAGGCAGATAAGTGTAAAAGCTAAAATTAAAACAATATTAACTCCATTAAAAATTTTTTCACCTGTAGTCATTTTAGACATCATAATATTCCTACTTTCTAATACTTACCAAAGGCTATGTTCGGTAGTCCTTCGGCAAATATGGTTAGTTATAATTAGCAAAATGAAATTAATTATCGAATTAAACATACCTACGGCAACAGAATAACTCCAATCACGATTCAAAAGTCCGCGTCTATACGAAAAAGTGGTAATAACATCAGCCGTGCTCCATGTTAATTCATTATAAAGAAGTAATATTTTTTCAAATGATACGTTTAAAAGCTGCCCCACCTGTAAAATCAACATAATGATAATTGTAGGTAATATTCCGGGGATTGTAATGTACATCGCTTGCTTCCATTTCCCGGCACCATCTATTACAGCCGCAGAATAAAGAGATTGATCTATACCGGATAAAGCGGCTATGTACATAATTGAACTCCACCCCACGCCTTGCCATATTCCCGAGATTACATAAACCGGAAGGAAAAGATTTGGATTATTCAACATGGTGACCGGTTCAGTTCCTAAAAACTTCGATAATAGCACGCTTACTATACCCGAATCGCTTGTGAAGTCCTTTATAATGCCGCAAATGACAACCGTGGATATAAAATGAGGCATATATCCAATTGTCTGGGCAGTCCTCTTAAGCGTTTGATTACGTAATTCATTTAATAAAAGTGCAAGTATAATGGGCATTGGGAAAGTAAAAATCAAGGAAGTGATACTTATTATCAGAGTATTTTTAAACACTCTTTCGAAATAAAAACTGCTGAACATATTTTGAAAGTGAGTAAACCCTATCCATTCACTTTGCATTATGTTTTGAAAAAAGCTATTATTAATATTTAAGTTAAAATCTTTAAAAGCTAAGATTATTCCGTACATAGGAATATAACAAAATGCCACATACCATATTACCACAGGCAAAACCAATAAATATAGCATCCGGTTTTTACAAAAATCATGTTTTATGTCCTGCAAAAAACTTTCTATTTTTTTGTCTGTCTTACCGGTCGTTAGTAGTGATTCCCTTTTTTCAAAAGGCAAGCTTTTCACCTTCATAGTATCCATTTCCCCTTTGCGAATTGAGTTATTGTTGCTGTTATAAATCAACAATAGCACTGTTCTGTTTATGGCGCAATATCAATTTTTCAACTTTAATGTGCATTTTTAAAAGTGCTATTATAAGCCATGTATTTTTTTAAGAATTTATGTGCAAATTTACATGTTCTATTAATATCTGTAATGTTAGAAAATAAGATATAGCACTGGTTTGAAGAGTGCTAAAAGTGACTTTATTTTAAATTAGTACGATTTAATAAATATTTTGAAGTTGAAGATAATAATTTTTTAAGAAATCCACTCTCATATGAAGAAAGGGGAAATATAGATTATGCATGTACTACCTGTCCTTTTTTTTAGTTGGTCGATTGGTCAGGTTGGATGCGCAACGCCAACAACTCGTACCCCTTTTTAGTTGGTTTAGGTTGGATGTACAGCACCAATAACTTGTGCCCCCTCGATAGGTGGCTGTCCGAAGGACTGGGGGTCTCGAGAACAATTAATAATAAATTCATATATAACACTACTCCCTCTTCTGAAACTCTCCGTTCTATTGTAGGTAAACTTTTTCTTTCATTTTAATGAAGGATTTTTATATAATATGTAGAATTATTATAAGTAATAAGATAATTAAAATACTTGTTGAAAGGGAAGCTTATGGAAGGGATAATTATTGGTGGCAATATTAAAGAGAAAAGAGAAGCTGTACGAAAAGCACTAATTAAACAATCATCAAACATAAATGGAGGCAGGATCGAAAGAATATCAACAGAAGACTTAAAGGCTTTATTCTATCTGTACGATGATATTTTTTTCTCTTCTTACTTTGAGAACAGTTATAAAGGTAGCATTAAGTTTTCGTTATCTACAAAGATGACAAGAGCAGCAGGTAAAACGATATCGCCTAAGAATATTGATATAATGGAAGAAAAAGATATTACATATGAAATAAGGATGGGAATCAATTTCTTTTTTAAATACTATGAAACAGGAAAGGAAAAGGTAGTGGCGGGTATAAATACTAGAGATGCACTTGAAGCTTTCCAAATAGTATTTGAGCATGAATTATCTCATTTGATTGAGCTTCATAATTATCATACTACAAGTTGTAGGCAGGATAGGTTTAAAAAAATAGCAAAAGATATTTTTGGGCATACTGATACACGCCATTATCTTCCGACTAACATGGAAATTGCAAATGACAGATATGGTATAAAGGTTGGACAGGAAGTAAATTTCATGCTTGAGGGCAAATCTATACAAGGTATCATATCAGCAATTAATAAAAGAGCGACTGTTATGGTGAGAGACAATAATGGGATTTTTTTTGATAGTAATGGGAATAAATATTTGAAGTTTTATGTGCCTTTAAACCTATTGAAAAAAGCAGGAAATTAGCCATAGGGTTAATAAGGAGCTAATCGTAAATCGATAGATATTTTAGCTAACAGTAACAGCTGTTTTTAGTTGTTCAACCGATTGATACTTTCTTCTCTCACCCAACATAGTTAAACCCTCCCAGAATGTTTCTTTTATTATATCATAAATCTTTTCGCATATGAGAAACTAACGATTTCGTTAAGTCAGAAGTAAAACACGTAAATGCTTGAAAAAAGTTTTTCTGGCTCTAAAGAGGGAATAGAAGTACATAAACAACGAGGGACGCTTTTTATGCAGGGGAAATGATGTCTCTTTTTAGATGCAAACATCTCTAGCATCTCTGGCATCGCCAGCAACGTAAGTATTTACTTCTCGCTCACAGCTTATACAGTTTGTGATATTCTTTCATGTTAAAAAGAGGGTTTTGTATTTTTTTGTGAATATATAGAATATTAGAAATAATATTACGTACTTCAATCCACGCTCCCCTTGCGGGAAGCGACTGCCCCAAGTGTGGTACATGGTGCTATGGAGAGTGCACTTCAATCCACGCTCCCCTTGCGGGAAGCGACTCAAAGCTGTCTTGTGATTGGTCGGTATCTTTTGACTTCAATCCACGCTCCCCTTGCG
>LSQX01123734.1_pt1 | contig 25760 bp, 19 predicted proteins | sample 654561 | NCBI WGS metagenome assembly LSQX01 (sample SAMN04489861, study PRJNA283612) | anaerobic digester metagenome | isolation source: 4 biogas reactors fed with cattle manure at either 37C or 55C with and... | place: Denmark: Kongens Lyngby | collected 2014 | reverse complement strand
GTATATCCCCAGGGTTCATACATGCTGGGGAAAACGCCTAAATGGCAACCACGCACAAACTGGTTGTAGTCCATCTTAAACAAAGGATTGGAAGTGGATATAAAATCGGGATGATAAACCACTTTTACTTTATCATCTCTTTGATTAATCAGGTTGGCAGTGCGTAAAAAATTGAGTATTTCGTCATTGGAATCATCAACTAAAGTGTGGGTGACAATTTTAGGCAGCTGATTGGTTTTCCATGTCTGCACATTGCGCCTGAGTTTAAGTTTCAGATAATCATCTACCATACTGCTCAAATCAGGAAAAACGTATGCCATGTTATTCGATGTGATTTCAGCATACAATCTCCGCCCAACCTGCTCTTTTATTTCGTTGCAAACATTATGTATATCATCAATCATTGCCTTTGAATGCAGCACCATGGGATTGAATGTGCGAAATGGCTTTTTGGTAATAAAAAAAGCAATGACGGTCATTTCCGAATTTGCCTGCTTCATTTGCCAGTTGAGCCTGGCCAGCGCCTCAAGTGTCAGGTCAAATCCTTTGTTGTGGTATTCATACCTGCCTGATGTGAAAAAATACAAAGTGTTTTCAAGATCGAAAGAGTAGCTCTGAAAGAAATGCCCCATAACAAATTCATGGATTTCCTCTTTAAAGTCAAGATGCAGGTTCTGCACATGATGAAGCACTTCAAACCGCTGGATGTTCAGCCCGTTTGGAAGAATCTGATCGGGTGTTCTTCCCAGAAGATGCGTACATTCCCTACCCGTCAGTTCACTCACGGTTGTAAATAAATGCGAGCCATGCGCTGCTGCACGCTCAATCTCAACAATAGGTTTGATGTTGAATCTCACCGCTTCCTTTTCCCAGTTGTAAAAGGGGAGGTGATCGTAAAACATATTATCGTTCATCGCCAGATAACGCCCCAGAATAGTTGCATGTGTTGTAAACACAATTTTAACATCCAGATTTTCCTTGCGAATTCCAGGAATAGCCAGCCCGGACATCCATTCATGAAAATGTGCAATTACTCTGCTTGTGCAAATATCGGTGGTGCACAGATATTTTAAAAACTCCTTAACCTGAAAACTGAATGCTGCAACCTTATCGATCAGCTCATCCTGTGCAGGAAGAGAAATGTGGTAATCCTGCCATGCAAAATGTTTAATTTCTTCTAATTTGTCGAAAACTGAATAGGGATTAAAGAGCACCACATGCGGCCTGCCCGAAACAGTCCATTGTCCGTAGTGAACATCAAATCCTCTTTCCTGCATTTTCAGCACAACTTTTCCCACGGGTGTGGAGAAATCGGTAGCCGGATCAAAATGTGCCGCTGCCTGTTCAGCAAAATAGGGACCGATTAAGAAATAATTTTCCTTTCCCCACTTCTCAATCACAGAAGGTACTTTTGAGCGAATAACAGTATAAATTCCTCCCACCTGATTGCACACTTCCCAGGCAATCTCAAACAGCATGGTATTGGAGGGAATTTTCACCTCCTGAATGTCTTTCGCATAATCAACAGTTTCCATAATTCAGAGTTTGAATGATTGACAATTATAATCTGAATTCCTGTTTAAAACAACAAAAAAGTATGAAAAAAAGCCATCTGTTATGAATCAGACGGCTTTTTTTCTTGTTAAGGAAAAATATTAATTGATTCCTAATTTTTGTTTTACCATTGGCAAAATATCAACACTCTGGTTGGACTTGTAAAGTACTACCTGAGGACCCACATCAAATACATAAATCAATCCCTGCTCTTTTGCAACTTCTTCGATGGCAGCCTCAGCTTTATCAAAAACCGGTGTCAGCAATTCAGCCTGCTTTTGCTGAAGCTGTTGCTGTGCCGACATCTGATAATTTTGAATACGCTGCTGCAATTCCTGAAGTTCTGCAATTTTCGCATTCCTTCTTACTTCTGATGCTTCTTCTCCCAACTTCTCCAGCTCCGTAAGTTTCTGCTGGTAGTTCTGCTGCATCTCTCCGAACACATCTTCGATTTCACCCTGAAACTTGTTAAATTCTTCTTCTGCGGCAGTCCTTTCAGGCATGAGCTGAACCAGCGCCTGAAGGTCAATATGTCCGAATTTCAGGTTCTGCGCAGAAGAGGATAAAGTAAAGACTGCAAATAGAAGCAGCGTAAATGTTCTCACTAAATTTCTCATAGTCAATGTAGTATTAAATTTTTGGTCACAAATATAATTATTAATTATTTATATCCGAGTTTTTGCAGCACCTGATCGCTAAGATCATAACGGGGGTTGGTATAGAACAGTGTTGTTCCGTCTGCCTTGTCAAAGATTACGGCATAGCTCCCTTCATTTGCAATCTCCTGAACAGCCGTGAAAACATCGTCCTGAATGGGTTTAACCAGACTTTGGCGTCTTTGGAATAAATCACCTTCGGGTCCGAAATATTTACGCTGCAACTGCTTGTAATCCTTTTCCTTTGAAATAATTACATCTTCGCGTTTACGTTTCATGTCTTCAGACAACAAAACGCTTTCCGCCTGATAATCCTGATACATTTTTTCAATTTCGGTGTGCATAGATTCCAGTTCTTTCTGATATTGTTCCGAAAGCTGATTCAACTGATCCTGTGCTGCTCTGAATGAAGGGATATTTTCAAGAATATAACCGGAATCAATAAATCCATATTTCTGAGCAACGGTTATTCCGCTGAAAGCGAAAATAATTGCAAGTGTTACTATAATTTTTTTCATGGCTGAAAATTTTTTGTTAATGCTAATCTCTCTAATATCATATTTTATGCCAAATGTGTAATCATCAGAATTGCTGCCCAATAACAAAATGAAAATTCCCCTTATGCGCTGAAGAATTATTGGGCACTTCATCAAACCCATAGCCCCAGTCAATTCCCATCAGTCCAAACATGGGTAGGAAAATTCTTACCCCGACACCTGCCGAGCGGTGAAGCTTGAATGGATTATAGGATTGGAAACTCATGTTGGCGTTACCTGCTTCCAGAAAAGTCAGGGCATAGATGGTTGCGCTTGGCTTCAGCGTTACCGGATACCTCAGTTCCATAGTAAATTTGGAATACATTTTTGAACCGCTTGTGGGCGGGCTGAGGCTGAAATCCTTATATCCGCGCAATGAGATATAGTCAGCACCGTAATAGTTATATCCCGACATTCCTGAACCTCCCACAATGAAACCTTCAAACGGCGAGAGGCGATTTCGGTCAAAATAACCTAAAAATCCAAGTTCGACCGCCGTACGCAACACCAGGTTTGTGTTGGTTGTGAGCGGGTTATACACCTGCCCCTTGAACATCCACTTATGATATTCGATGAATTTATATTTTTCTTCATTGGTTACTTCAGGCAAACTGTAGTCTTTTCCGGTAAACCATGAATAGGGAGGTGTTACTTTTAAAGTCAGGGCAAACTGGGAGCCGCGACGTGAATAAAGCGGGTTGTCAACTGAGTTTCTTCCAAAAGCTGTTTTTAAGCTTAAGTTATTGAATGTTCCATTCACCTGTCCGTCTTCGTCGGCAAGAAAGTAGAAATAGGAACCCATGTTTCTCAACTTGTAGTGCTCAAATGCCAGCTCGTGATATACGGTAAAATAGTCGTCCGGAAAAGATAGTCTGTATCCGTATCCCATTGCCAGAGCAGTAGTTTCCCATATCTGATCGTTTTCTGTATCAGTACCCTCCGAATCATAATTATAGGAAACCTGCGGATATCCGCCATACATTCCGCCATAACCATAAGGATCGTAATAACTGCCACCCATGCCGCCGTAATATGGATAACCGCCCATTCCGTATCCGCTGTAGGGATAGCCGCCATAGCCGCCATAGCCACCACCATAACCGCCATAGCCATAAGGATTATAACCGTAGTTCTGGTAGTACTTGTTTGCGCTGAAATTAATCCTTGAATGGGATAAACTCAAAGAAAAAGAGTTGGGTTTTTTCCCGCCAAGCCAGGGTTCAATAAATGAAAGGCTGACTGTCCGGTAATATCTGCCACTGGTTTGATAGCGAAGGCTGAGTGTCTGTCCGTCACCGGTGGGGAGCGGCCTCCATGCCTCCTTGTTAAAAATATTTCTCACAGAAAAATTGGCAAATTTCAGCCCCACCGACCCCACAAACATTCGTGCTCCCCATCCTCCTGAAAGTTCAATCTGGTCATTTGCCTTTTCTTCCAGCTGGTATTCAATATCAACTGTTCCATCTTCCTGTTTCGGACGAATATCAGGATTTATTGCCTCCGGATCGAAATGCCCGAGCTGAGCAAGTTCTCTCACCGAACGGATAATCTGTGTTTTGCTGAACAAATCGCCGGGATAGGTTCGGATTTCCCTTCGTGCCACATGCTCGTGGGTTTTGGTATTACCTGAAATTATGACTTTGTCAATGGTAGCCTGTTTGCCCTCACGGATGCGCATTTCATAATTGATGGTGTCGTTCTCCACATTCACTTCAACAGGCTGCAAGTCAAAAAACAGATACCCCTGGTCAAGATAGAGATTATTCAATCCCTGGTCATTATCAAACAACCGCTTTTCAAGTATCTTCTGATTAAAAATATCACCTTTCTCAATGCCTAAGTAATTAGTTAAATATTCACCCGGATAGACAGTATTTCCAACCCATTTAATATCTCCAAAATAATATTTGTCGCCCTCGTCAACCCAGATTTCAACGTTTACCCTGGGTTTTTTCTTTTTGCCAACCTCAACCTGATACAAAGTATCTTCAAGAATTATAGCATCGCGAAATCCTTTTTCGTTAAATTTATCTATAAGATTTGCCTTATCTTTGGCGTATTCATCTTCAAGAAATTTTTTCGTACGGAAAAAATTGCGCAGCTTCTTCGCATTGGTTTTTTTCATCGACCGTTCCAATACCCGGGTTGGCACCTCTTCATTTCCGTGAATAATCACATCATTTACTTTAACCTTCTCTTTCTTATCTACGTTAATGTCAAGTATTACACTGTTGTTTTGAGTAGTGTCGTCGCGCTGAACAATTTTCACCTCTGTATTCAAAAATCCTTTGGCAAGAAAAATATTTTTAATGGTCCGCTCGGCGTTATTAATCTGATTATCGGTAATCTGGCTGCCTTTGAGCAGCAAAACTTTCTCATTGATATCGTCCTGCTCCGATTTGCTCACCCCTGAAAAATTGACGCTGGCAAGGCGCGGGCGCTCTTGCAAATAGATGTCCAGCCATATGTCATCACCTTCGATTTTATCAGCAGTAATTTTCACATCTGAGAAAAGACCCTGCTGCCAGAGCTTTTTAATGGCATTTGTAATTGATTCACCGGGAACGTCGATAATCTGTCCGACAGACAAGCCGGATAATTGCAGCAGTACATTCTGATCGAGATAACGAATGCCGGAAATCTGAATATCTCTGATGGTATATTTTCGCGGGCTGGAGTAATAAATTGAAAAATTGGAGTCATCGGTTATCTGTCCGATAGCCGGTGGGGCAAATACAACAAATGAAAATAAAAAAACTATCAATAGCTTTCGCATTCTGTCCATAATAAATTAACTAAATAACTGATCGCTGATTTTTCCAAATCGTCTCTCCCTGTTTTGAAAATCATAAACAGCCTCAAACAAATTCTCTTTTGTAAAGTCAGGCCAAAGTATATCCGTGAAATACAATTCTGTGTATGCAATCTGCCACAACAAAAAATTACTGATTCTGCACTCGCCGCTTGTTCTGATCAACAATTCCGGGTCGGGAGTATGAGCGGTTGACAAATAAGAGCTAAACAGCTTATCATCAATGTTTTCAGGTTTAATTTTATCATTTTTAACATCCTTTGCAATGTTTCGCACAGCCTCCGTAATTTCCCATTTTGAACTGTAGCTGAGGGCAAGTATAAGGTTTAAACCGGTATTGCCACCCAGAATACTAATACATTCATTTATTTTTTTGTAAACATCGTCAGGTAATTTTTTCAAATCACCAATTGCACTCAATCTCACATTATTCTTATTCAAATCTTCGGTCTCATTTTCAATAGCCTGCACTAACAGCCGCATCAGTGCATCAACTTCACTTTTAGGACGTTCCCAATTTTCTGTTGAAAAGGCATACAGGGTGAGAAATTCTATTCCAATTTCACCAGCCCCCTCAACCGACGAGCGTACGGAACCAACACCATGCTCATGTCCAAATATCCGCTCAACTCCATGTTTGGCTGCCCACCGGCCATTTCCATCCATTATGATGGCTACATGCCGTGGTATTTTGTCTCTATTAAGCTTATCCTTAAGCGATTTCATTACCAATATTTTTTGTCATAGGCTGGGCAGGGTTTTGATTCCAGATTGATCTTAAACGTGAGATTAACTCCCAAATATCCTGGCCAGTCATTATTATGCCAAAAATCAGAATATTTAATCAACTCTGTTCCTCCTGCACTGTTCGTATATTCGTGAGCTAACGGATCATCCACATTATCAAGCTTATCACTGAACATTTTTCGGATCTGGTATTCTATTCCCACACCAAACTTTTCGCCAATGGAAAATTTGAAACCAAACCCTAAAGGGATAACCATCGTGGCAACCGATTCGTCAACATCATTTCTCACCGGATATTCCGGATTAATGTTCTGAAGCGCTGTCAATTCTGTGATAGTCAGCTCATACGGAAAATACATAATTCCAACTCCTCCCAAAATATAGGGTGTGAACGGTGTCTTTTTTCCCCCCAGCAGATACTTCAAATAATTTATCTCCATCATCAGCGATATATCCTGCGCGTTTTTTGCAAATTCAAATCCAATATCTTCCACATTTCCAACAGCAGAAAAGCTCCCTGAGAGGATTTGAGCACGCATGGCAACCCTTGTGTTGAAATTATACCTGAAAAATGCCCCAAAATTTAAATTGAACGTTTGCATTGGCGGTACTCCCTTTATGTCTCCCCAATAGGTTGACGAACCGCCCCAAATGCCTAAATCTGCTGTTTTTTGTGCAAATCCTGAAGCAGTCAGAACAACTGCCGTAAACACCAATATTAACTTTCTCATTTGGTATTCCAATGTTTATTCTACAATAGCCTCAGGTACGTAAACTGTTCGTTTAACCCTCAATGCAATGAATATAAATCTGTTATGCTTAATTTTGTTTTTTTTCAAAATAGCTTAAAAAAGTTATTAAACAATTTCAAATGACATCACAATAATCTGATTATCAACGAACATCAACACTCTTCATCTTTTTAACAAAACTTTCAAAAGGTACAAAAGTAATATAATTCTAAATATAACATACCTGTATGCTAATATAAAACCCAAAAGAAGATTAAAAATTGTTAAGCCTGTGGAATTACCTAATTGCGTTTGTCGAGACCCCACATCAACTTGTTTCTCAGCGTATTAAAAAAAGGAAATTCGGGAATATTCAATGTTTTTAACGTAACATTGGCTTTCTTGATTTTTAATTTTACCGAAAACGGAACCGACACAGAACGGTAATCCAGCGAAGCAAGAAAATGGGTTCCCCGCCCGTTCACTTTCAGGTCAATTTCATAGGTGTCGGGAACAACAACCGGTCTTATTGTCAGATTGTGAGGAGCCAAAGGAGTAACTACAAAGTTTTCGGAATCGGGAGTGAGAATGGGGCCTCCCACACTAAGAGAATAGGCGGTTGAACCTGTGGGTGTTGCTACAATTAATCCATCTGCCCAGTAGTTGTTGAGCAGCTGCCCGTTGCACCATGCCGAAATGTTGATCATTGATGATGATTCGGTCTTCAGCACTGCCAGCTCGTTCAGGGCAAAGTTGAAATCTAAGTAGCTTTTGTCAAAGAAATCAACTTCCAGTAAAACTCTTTCAATAATTGAGTAGTGATTATTAAATATTCCTGTGAGCGCATGTGTGATTTGTTCCTGAGAAATATCAGCCAAAAACCCAAGCCTGCCACTATTTACGCCCACAATGGGAATATTAAAATCCCTGATTTTGACAAAAGAATGCAGAAAGGTTCCATCTCCGCCAACACTGAAAATAAACTTGTTGCCTGTATCAAATTCTGCATGATTACTGAAAAATGTGGTGTGATAAGGCTCGATGCCCAAATTATCCGTAAGGAACTCATAAAATGGCTTAAAAAGCTGAACACTGATTTTATTCGTTTTCAAAAAGTTGAAAAACTCATCCAATACTGGGATAAACTCTTTGGAAACAGCGGTACCAAAAACTGCAACTTTCACGTATAATTCGTTTAGATGTTCATATATTTCACAAATTGATCATACCTGTCCTTATAAAGGTCATTCAACATGGAGTGGCCTAAGTAAATGGCTTTAACATTATAATTATACCTCATAAATGTCTGAATTACCGGCGAAAGATCTTCCCGGTCCAGTTTCAGTATCAGCTCCAATGTGTTTCCCCCGGGTTGAGGGTTCAGGAAAAAACTGAGAATTTTAGTGTCGTTGCTTTCAACAATTCTACTGATTTCAGTCAAAGAATAATCTGCAACATTCACTTCCAAAACAATAACGCCTCCCACTTCCTGAAGTGAAAAATAGCGGGCAAATCTTCTTGACAAGTCATATAATGTGATTCCTCCAATATATTTATGCTCTGAGTCCAGCACAGCAATTACACTTAATTTTAACCTGTACATTAAAATTGCCACTTCAAAAATGTGCTGTTCAGCTTGCACATGAACGGTAATAAACTTATCCGACATAACCCCAATTGGCTTATTTTCAGCACCTAAGTCAATAATAAGTTTATCGGAAATCATTCCGAGATATTTATTGCCATCCACCACCGGAAGATGATAAACCTTGTGAAGGTCCATAAGACTCAATGCCTTTTTACCTTTATCCTCCGTTTTTAAGGCAGGAATTACCCCTGATATCAGATTGTTTGCTAACAATTGCTTATTTTTGTTTTTATGTTTAAATATGCAAAAATAGTAACTTCACGTAAAAAATAATGACAAGACTAAGTGTAAATATAAATAAAATTGCAACACTGAGAAATTCCCGCGGCGGGAATATACCTAATGTTGAAGAGGCAGCAATAAACTGCCAGAAATTTGGCGCACAGGGAATTACAGTACACCCTCGCCCCGACGAACGGCACATTACACGTAAAGATGTTTATGCGCTAAAACCTCTGATAACTACTGAATTTAACATTGAGGGTTATCCCAGCGAAGATTTCCTGAAAATGGTCATCGAGGTGAAAGCCGATCAGGTTACTCTGGTTCCCGATACGCATCATCAGCTCACAAGCGACCATGGGTGGGATACCCATAAAAATTTATCATTACTGAAAGAGGTGATATCCAGACTGAAAGAAAACGGAATCCGTACTTCTGTATTTGTTGACCCCGACCTGAAAGCAATAGAAGGAGCAGCCAAAGCAGGCGCTGACCGGATTGAATTATACACTGAAACTTATGCAAGCCTCTATCCGAAAAACCGCGAGAAAGCAATAGCTCCATTCATCGAGGCAGCAAAATTTGCCGATAAGATCGGACTTGATGTGAATGCCGGACATGACCTGAGCCTGGAGAATCTTCGCTATCTTCATGAGAGTATCCCGGAGCTGAAGGAGGTGTCAATAGGGCATGCGCTCATCTCTGAAGCGCTTTATTTAGGATTGGAGACTACTATTCATAAATATCTTGATTGCTTAAAATAGTTATGAAACTTTATTACAGAAAAGAGGGTGAAGGTCCGGTTGTTATTATTCTTCACGGGCTTTACGGTTCATCAGACAACTGGCGCAGCATAGGCAAGCGGCTGGCAGAAGACCATACCGTTTACATGGTTGATCTGCGAAATCACGGACGCTCGCCTTTTGCAGCCGAGCACACCTACGAGGCAATGAAAAACGACATCGCTGAGTTTTTTGAATTTCACCGCATAGAAAAAGCCACCCTGCTGGGACACAGCATGGGAGGAAAAACCGCCATGTGGTTTGCAGCCGATTATCCCGAAAAAATTGAAAAACTGGTCATTGCCGATATCGCTCCGATTGACTATACATTAGTGGCTGAAAATAGCCAGTTTTATCTACACAGAAATATCCTGTCAACAATGCAGGAGCTGAATTTTGACCGGATAAAAGAGCGTAGCGATGTGGATGAGTTTCTGGCTGAACACATCGGTGACGAGCGTATTCGCCATTTTTTGCTCAAAAGTGTAGCTTTCGATAAAAATACGAGAAAATACAAATGGCGTGTGAATGTGGATGCTCTGTATGTTCATCTGAATGATATTGTAGCCGGGGTGAACCGGCGGTGGTTTGCCGCAAGAATGCCCATCACCGTGTATCCGGTTATTTTCATCCGCGGATTGGAATCCAACTACATTACGGATGAATCAGTTCCGTTAGTTAAAGAGATTTACCCCGACGCCAATATTGTGGACATCCCCGGGGCAGGACACTGGCTGCATGCAGAAAAACCCAAGGAATTTACGAAAGCTGTTTTACTCTATTGCTGACTTCTGCCGGTTGTATTTCCGGGTAATTTTTGCCAAAAACCTCCGGTGTCTGGCTTTTAACTGTCTCCATGTAAAGCGCCACTCCCAATTTCCATTGGCAACGCCGGGAATATTTAGCCGCGCTTTGGCACCTAATTGCAACACATCCTGCATAGGTATTACGGCGCTTCCGGCTGAAGATGCCCAAATCTGTTCGATCCCTTTTTTCAATGCACGTTTTCCCGGTCGCCCCAAATAGCGGGAGACCATTTTTCGCTCACGCCCTTTAAGGGAACACATCCAGCCCAAAAAAGTGTCGTTGTCGTGGGTGCCGGTATAAGCAATAAACTTTGGCAGATAGTTGTGCGGCAGGTGCTCGTTCTGTGCGTCACTGCTAAAGGCAAACTGCAAGACTTTCATGCCCGGCAATTCAAATTCATCGCGCAACTGTTCAACCTCCGGGGTAATTACGCCTAAATCTTCCGCAGCTAAGGGTAAATGACCAACCTGATGTTTAAATTCCGCCAACATCCGGAATCCTTTTGCCGGACGCCATGTACCATTTATTGCAGTTTTTTCACCAGCCGGCACCGACCAGAACGACTCCAATCCGCGAAAATGGTCAATCCGTACAATATCAAACAGGTTGATGTTAAAATGCAGCCGTGCCAGCCACCAGTCAAATTTACGCTGTTCCAGCATCTCCCAGTTAAACACCGGATTCCCCCACAACTGACCTGTTTCACTGAAATAATCGGGTGGAACACCGCCCACCTCCACAGGTTTCAGGTTTTCATCCAGATTGAAAATTGAAGCATTGGTCCAGACATCAGTGCTGTCGCCGGAAACATACAACGGCATATCGCCAAAAATCTTAATTCCCTTTGCGTTTGCATATTCCTTCAAACCAAACCATTGCCTGAAAAAAACAAACTGAACAAACTTCTGAAAGTCAATTTCATCAGACAAAAGCTTCGTAAATTCATTCAAAATTCTTTTTTTTCTGAATTTTAAATCAGGTTCCCAGTCGCTCCACTGCTGACCGCCAAAATGCTGTTTTAGTGCCATAAACAGGGCAAAATCCTTAAGCCACCAGGTGTGTTCTTTTAAGAATTGTGCATATTCACCTTTAATTTTCTCCGGAATTTCTAAGCGGAAATTTTCAAAAGCTTTTCTTAAAATGGTAAATTTCCATGGAATAACCTTTTGAAAATCGATACGCCGTGCCGGAAACTTTGGAATTCCCGGAAAATCATTTTCCGTTAAAAAGTTGTCATCAACAAGCAGTTTCAGGTCAATAAGCAGAGGATTTCCGGCGAAAGCGGAATAGCACATATAGGGTGAATTGCCAAAACCTGTCGGTCCGATGGGTAAGATTTGCCACAACGTTTGTCCGGTTTCCTGAAGAAAATCGACAAAGTGAAACGCCTCTTTTCCCATTGTTCCGATTCCCTCATCTCCGGGAAGTGAGGAGATATGCAGCAGCAAGCCGCTATTTCGCACTGCCATTTCGAAAGTTTTTACGAAAAACAGACAGATGCTCAGCCGTTTGGCGAACTATACGCTGAACAGCCAGCCCATGTTTTAAATCGGGAACAAATGCGAGCTTGTCGTCGCCGGTGAGAAAAAGATAATGAGCGTGCACCAATGAGCGCAGCCATCCCGGGGGAACGTGCCCCGAAGGGAAACTGCTCACAGGATTATAGTTGCTTCCTATTATCTGTTTCACCCATTTACCGGAGCCTTCAATATAATACTCAAAATATTCTGAATTTGTTGATGAGTAGCGTAAGGCGCCATTTTCTGCGTACAGTTCCAAATGAACCAAATCACCGGAACCTGAACTGACTCTGCTGGCAGAAAGATTTCCGACAGCTCCGGTATCCGGGTCAAAAAGGGAAAGCGAACTGAAAAGGTCGGAACCTGACGGCACATCCGGAAAATCGCCAGACTGCAAAGCGCCGGTAATTTGCAGGTTTTCACCCAAAAAAGCCATCAGCAGGCTGATGCCGTGCGAACCTAAATCTGCCATTGCCCCGCCATCCGGAGCAGGTGTCAGGCGCGTAACACGTTTCTCGCGGTATCCCGCCTGCAAATAATCCCCGTGATAATATTTCAAATCAAAATGAACTGGTTTCCCCAGTTTACCGCTTTTCCAAAACTGCAAAGCTTCGCGAACCGAAGAGGTTTGCAGGTACTGAAACCCAACCTGAATTTTAATTTCACCGGCTCTTTCTGTAAAATCCTTCATCTTCTCCTCTTCCTGAAGTGAAGCACAAACCGGTTTTTCCAAATAGATTCTCTTTACACCGGGCATCCCCAGTGCCTGCTCCAGATGTTTAAAATGCACATGGTTCGGTCCTAAAATAAAAACAGAATCGATTTTTTCGTTCCGGAAAAATTCTTCCGCCGGCTGAGCAACTGAAAATCCGTAATTTTCGGCAAAATTTTCCCTGCTCTCTTTTCGTGCAGAAGCCACCGACTCAAAATGAATCTGCGGAACTTTACTGTAATAAAACTTTAACGACTGAAGGGCGTAGGCATGAGCGCGTGCAATTCCACCTGCACCAAGAAAACCAATGTGTATGTTTTGCATTTAACTAATTTTTCAAAATTTGCTCAAAAATAGCGATTTGAGAAGAATGAACAACCCATTTGGGAGAATGACAATATCAAAAGAGAGTAGATTCCTCTCTGTGCTTCTCTGTGTTCTCCGTGGTGAATTCTTCTTATACCACATAGGCAGATTAGGACACATAGGGTCTTCATTTTCTCTGCGGTGAGTAAACTTTTACTTTAACCACTTATCCAGCCAGTTAAAAAACACCCGCTGCCATAAAATACCGTTTTGGGCTTGCAACACCCAATGATTTTCTTCTGGAAAGTATAGAAACTGCGCCGGTATATCTTTCAAAACAGCCGCATTAAAAGCCGCCATTCCCTGGTCGGGCGGAACACGAAAATCCTTTTCTCCGTGAATAACTAAAATAGGAGTATCCCAGTTTTGCACAAACTTATGTGGCGAAAACGTGTAGGAACGTTGCGCCGCCGCATTGTCTCTCTCCCAGAAAGGGCCGCCAATGTCCCAGTTCACAAACCACATCTCTTCAGTTGTGAGGTATTGATGTTCAAAGTTGAACATCCCATCGTGTGAAATGAAAGCCTTAAAACGGCCATCGTGATTGCCAGCCAGAAAGAAAACAGAAAACCCACCATAACTGGCACCAACAGCTCCCAACCGGGTTTCGTCAACAAACGGTTCTTTTGCCACTTCATCAATGGCTGTAAGGTAATCTTTAATGTTTTGTCCGCCATAATCTTTCGATATCTGTTCATTCCACTCTTGTCCAAATCCCGGCAAACCGCGGCGATTAGGTGCTACAACAATGTATCCGTTGGCAACCATCATCTGAAAATTCCAGCGGTATGACCAGAACTGGCTGACGGTTCCCTGCGGGCCGCCCTGACAGTAAAGCAGTGCGGGATATTTTTTTGCCGGATCAAAATGGGGAGGATAAATCACCCAGGTATGCATCTGCTTTCCGTCTGTTGTTTCCAGCCAGCGCTCTTCCACTTTCCCCATGGTGAGTTGGTCGAGAATGCCTTTGTTTACCGAAGTCAGCGGCTGGTCAGTTCCGGTTTCCGGCTCCACCAGATACAGCTCTGCAGGTTGCGACATAGACACCTTTTGAGCAACCAGCTTTGAACCTGCCGGCTCAACTGTCAGGTAATTGTGAACCCCCTCTGTAATTCGCTCAATAGATTCTCTGGCAAGATTCAACTTGAAAATTTCATCAGTAGCGTGAATGTCACTGATGAAGTAAATTGCATTGCTTTCATTGTTCCAGCACAGATTATGAGCATCCTGATCAAAGTTTGCGGTGTAATCTTTCTTTTCTCCGGTTTCAATATTTGCAACAAACAATCGTGTATTATCCGACTCATATCCATCGCGCTCCATACTTTCCCATGCAAGATATTTCCCGTCGGGTGAAAAAACGGGATTCTGGTCGTAACCCATCATTCCTTCCGTGAAATTAGTGGTTTTACCGGTTGAAATGTCATAAAAATAAATATCCGAATTGGTTGAAAGTGAATACTCTTTCCCAACTTTCTTTTTGCAGGTGTATGCCAAAATTTTTCCATCGCGACTCCAGGCAATCTGCTCTGTCCCGCCAAAAGGCTTCATGGGTGAATCAAAACGCTCCCCTTCCATAATGTCAATCCCTTCTCCCACTTTTCCATCCTCATAATCTGCAATAAAAATATGCTGATATGTATAATCGTGCCATTGGTCCCAGTGGCGGTACATGAGGTCGTTTTCCAGTCTGGCATTTGCCTTAGGCAAATCGGGAAACAAATCGTGAATATCCCTATCCAGCTTAACACTTTTAATGTAATATATTTTGGAAAAATCGGGGGAATAGCTGAAGCCGGAAATCCCTCCGTCAATCTCGGAAATCTGTTTTGCGCCGCTACCGTCGGGATTCATTTCCCACAACTGTACACTGCCGGAAGTCGGGGAGAGGTATCCTATTTTCTTCCCGTCGGGGCGCCAAACTGCATTGAACTCGTTGGTTGCCGAGTTGGTCAGGTTTTTTGATTCTCCACCTGAAACAGGCGCCAAATAGATATCGCGGTAAGGTCTGTTTTCTTCAATATTAAAATAGGTTACCGAATATAAAACATGCTCTCCGCTGGGTGAAACCCGCGGTTCGCCAAGGCGGCCAAACGACCAGATCACTTCCGGAGTCATCAGGTCTGAAGTGAGATTTGGTATCTCAGGCACGTAGCCCTTCTTAGACGTTGGTTCCGTTTCAACAGTACAAGCAAAAAATATTACTATCAGCGCAGCAAAAAAGTACTTTTTCATTTTTTGGGTCTTTAAAGAATATGTTAAAAATAACAGCTTTTGAATGAATTTGAAAAAATAAGATAAAACAAACATATTTTTGAACAATTCTGCAACTTTCACTCTCTCTTTCTGTTTAAAAAAGTATTAACTCTATTTAAAACATTAAGATATGGCACAAATAACACTACACGGAAATCCTGTAAAAACGGTGGGTGAGCTTCCCAAGACAGGTGAAAAAGCAAAAGACTTTACATTGGTTAAAGGAGATTTATCACGGGTTGGACTGAATGACTTCAAAGGCAAAAGGCTCATTCTGAACATTTTTCCAAGTCTTGATACCGGTACCTGCGCAGCTTCGGTGCGTCAATTCAACAAAATAGCAGCAAATCTGAAGGATACCACGGTACTTTGTATTTCTCGTGATCTCCCTTTTGCACAAGAACGGTTTTGCGGTGCCGAAGGCATTAAAAATGTAATAACACTCTCCGATTTTGTCAGTGGTGAGTTTGGAAAAAACTACGGACTGGAAATGGCAGACGGTCCCTTGGCAGGTTTACACTCCCGCGTGGTCATCATTCTTGATAAAAACGGAACGGTTGAATACACACAACAGGTTCCTGAGATTATTGATGAACCCAATTATGATGAAGTTTTGAAAGCTTTAAAGCAATAAATTTCATCTCCCGGGGAAAATGCCGGATTTTTGAAATTTTTTGAAAAAGAGATTAAAAGGAAAGAGGGACAAATTTTGTCCCTCTTTTTTTGAAGACAATACCGAATTGATAGCTAATAAATAAAATAAATGTTCCTTGCCTTCATGTTTACAAAACGATAAGAAAAACTATTTATTATTTTTTCCATAGAACAAAAAGTAAAGAATTTACAACTTCCGTAGAAACCAAAAAATATTGTGAACAAAATTTCATTACCTTGATGAACTTTCAGTAAGAAGCATTTGATAAAGCACTTTTTTTTTGCTATTTTATTGAAAGCCGCCGCTCAAATCATTTTTTTTATCTTTGCGATTTGAAAATCAGAATTACCCTATAAGATGGAATACAATTTTACAAAAATAGAGGCCAGATGGCAAAAATACTGGGAAGAAAACAAGACATTCAGAACCGTCGATGATTTTTCCAAACCTAAATACTATATCCTCGACATGTTTCCCTATCCGTCGGCATCAGGGCTACACGTAGGGCATCCTGAAGGATATACTGCCACGGATATTGTTGCACGCTACAAGCGGATGAAAGGATTTAATGTTCTTCACCCCATGGGCTACGATGCCTTTGGATTACCGGCGGAGCAATTTGCCATTCAAACCGGCACTCATCCGGCAATTATCACAAATAAGAATTGTGACAATTTCAGAAGGCAGATAAAAGCCATTGGACTGAGCTATGACTGGGACCGGGAGATTAATACCACTGATCCGAACTATTTCAAATGGACGCAATGGATTTTCAAGCAGCTGTATAACACATGGTTTGATGAAGAGCAGCAAAAAGGAAGGGCTATTTCCGAGCTACCGGTTCCTGAAGAGATAAAAGCACGCGGCGAAGACGCCGTGACTGAATACATTTCAGAAAAACGGCTGGCATACTACGGCAATGCAAGGGTGTGGTGGTGCGATTCATGTAAAACAGTTTGCGCCAATGAGGAAGTATTAACCGATGGCTCACACGAAAAATGCGGCAATCAGGTTGTGCGTAAAAATCTGAGGCAGTGGCTGCTCAGAATTCCGCTCTATGCCGAACGGCTGTTGAGTGGCTTGGAAAATCTCGACTGGCCTGCCGGCGTGATTGACATGCAAAAAAACTGGATTGGCAAATCAACCGGCGCTGAAATTGATTTTCAAATTGAAGGGCTAAACAAAAGTTTGCGTGTATATACCACACGCCCCGACACCTTGTTTGGAGCAACCTATATGGTAATTGCACCGGAACATGAGCTCGTTGGTGAAATTATCATTCCTGAAAAAAAGGAAGAAGTTGAAGAGTACCTTCGGGCAGCAGCATTGAAATCGGATTTGGACAGAACCGATCTGTCCAAGAAGAAAACCGGTGTTTTCACAGGCCGCCATGCCATTAATCCGGTCAACAAAAAACCAATCCCCATCTGGGTTGCCGACTATGTTCTCATGGGATACGGAACAGGAGCAATCATGTCTGTGCCGGCACATGATACCCGCGACTTTGAATTTGCAAAGGAATTTAACATTCCAGTTGTCTGTATTCTTGACCCCCAGGAAGTTGAAAACCGTGATGAAATTCTGGCAGGAGATGCCTGCTGGACAGAAGACGGAAAATATATCAACTCTGCAAGTGAAGTGACCGGGCTGAATATCAACGGGCTGAACAAAGAGGCAGGAATTAAAAAGACTATTGAGTGGCTGGAAGCACAGGGTTTGGGGAGTGCAACAGTCAACTTCAAAATGCGTGACTGGCTTTTCAGCCGTCAGCGATACTGGGGAGAGCCATTTCCTGTAATTCACTGGGAAGACGGAGAAGTTTCCCTGCTGGATGATGATGAACTGCCGCTGTTGTTACCGGATTTGAAGGAATTTCTGCCCGGTGATTCGGGAGAATCGCCATTGGCAAATGCCACTGAGTGGGTTCATGTTACTGACAAAAACGGACGAAAAGGGCGGCGCGAAACCAACACTATGCCCCAGTGGGCAGGTTCGTGCTGGTACTATTTGCGTTATATTGACCCTCACAACCACGAGAAAATTTTTGATCCTGAAAAGGAGAAATACTGGATGCCTGTGGACCTCTACATCGGAGGTGCTGAGCATGCAGTTCTGCACCTGCTCTACTCACGGTTCTGGCACAAAGTACTTTACGATCTGGGCATTGTTTCTACCGATGAGCCTTTCCAAAAACTGTTCAACCAGGGGATGATTCTGGCATTTGCATACGAAACAGCCACCGGAGCAAAGGTTACAACCGATCTGGTGCAAGAAAATGACGGCAGATATTTCCACACCGAAACCGGGGAAGAGCTGAACCAAATCGTGGCCAAAATGTCAAAATCACTGAAAAATGTGGTTAACCCCGACGATGTGATTGAACGCTATGGCGCTGACTCGCTCCGGCTCTACGAAATGTTCATGGGTCCGCTGGATGAGCGCAAACCCTGGGCAGAAAAAGGAGTGAAAGGCGTTTACAACTTTTTAAACCGCACCCATCGCTTTTTTGCAGATTTGAATAATATCACAGAGGGTGATGAAGACCCCGAAACTGCTAAACTGCTGCACCAAACCATTAAAAAGGTGGAAGCTGATATTGAAAACCTGAAATTCAATACAGCTATTTCTGCATTGATGGTTTTTAACAACGCCGCACTTAAAAAGGGAAAAGTGACCCGGCAAACGGCTGAAACTTTCGCAAAGATACTCTCCCCTTTTGCACCTCATCTGGGAGAAGAGCTTTGGTCAATTCTCGGACACGAAAACTCACTGGCATACCTTCCCTGGCCGGAGGTGGATGAAAAACTGCTGACTGAAGAGAGCTTTGAATATCCTGTTTCGTTTAACGGAAAAATGCGGTTCAGGATTGAACTGCCGCTGAACATGCCACAGCCGGAAATTGAAGAGGCAGTTTTAGCCGATCCCAAAGCTCAAAAATGGATTGAAGGCAAAACCATTCGGAAGTTTATTCTGGTACCTCAAAAAATTATCAATGTTGTGGTAGGCTAAATGACGACTGCAACAGTTTTATAATCGTTATTGTTGATAAACAAATATATCTGTAATTTTGAAGAGTAAATGGATACTTATCCCATAAATTATTCAATATGGAATTTTTCAGCGCCAGAAATGTGCATAAAGTTTTTGCCACCACAAAAGCATTAACTGATGTTAGCATTTCTGTGAAGCAGCAAAGTATTTTTGGCCTGTTGGGCCCCAACGGTGCAGGCAAAACCACACTGATTCGCATAATCAACCAGATTACTGCCCCCGACGAGGGTGAACTTTTCATTGAAGGCAGAAAAATGCGCCGGGATGACGTGGCAATTATCGGATATCTGCCGGAAGAAAGAGGTTTGTATAAAAAAATGAAAGTGGGCGAACAGGCTGTTTATCTGGCACAGCTCAAAGGGCTAAGCAGAAAGAGAGCGCTGCGCGAACTGAAGCCGTGGTTTGAGAAATTTGATATGATGAGTTGGTGGAACAAAAAAGTGGAAGAGCTGTCAAAAGGGATGCAGCAAAAAGTTCAGTTTGTAACAACAGTAGTGCACAAGCCCCGGCTGCTCATTTTTGATGAACCGTTCAGCGGTTTCGACCCCATAAATACCACCCTGCTGAAAAAGGAAATTCTGCAACTTCGAAACGACGGGGCAACCATTATCTTTTCAACACATAACATGAAATCGGTGGAAGAGCTGTGCGACCACATCGCACTCATCAACAAATCTGTGAAAATTGTTGACGGATCTACTGATGAAATCCGCAATAAATACAAATCAAATACATTCTGGGTCAGATACAAAGGTGACTTTGAACAGGTGGACAAGGCACTGGACAACCGGTTTAATATACTGGAACACACCGAATCAGAAAAAGAGAACAGGATAAAAATACAATATGTCAACGGCGGATCCAACAATGAACTGCTGCAGGCTATCATCCCGTCGGCAGAAATAATATCTTTTGAAGAGCTCATTCCGGGAATGGATGACGTTTTCATCAAAGCAGTTCAGGAATCAAACAGCCAAAACCTGTAAGAAATGAATAAAACAATATTGATACTCAGACAGGAATATTTGAAAAGGGTGAAGAAAAAATCTTTCATCATCCTCACCATTCTGGTTCCTTTAATATTTATCGGGATGTTTGCACTAATCATCTATCTCTCTGTTCAGGACGACAAACAGGAAAGAGTCATTGCGGTTTATGATGAATCCACGCTCTTTCAGGGACAACTGGAGCAGGATGACTACACCAGATATCACTTCATTCCTGAAAGTGAATACAATCGACTGAAAACCAGCCTGAAGGGAAGTGAATTCTATGCACTCCTTTATATTCCTGAAAATATTTACACAGACAATACTGCACAACTGACCTCAGAAAAACAGCTTCCCATAGAACTCACTGAGCAAATTTCCCGGAAACTGGGAAGATTCATTGAAAACGATAAAAGACAGAAAATTATTGACGAATCAGGTATTCCCGATTTGGATAAGCGTCTTTCGGCGACACAAACAAGAATTCGTCTGAACACCCTTTTAATTTCTGAAACCGGCGAAGCCAAAAAAAGCTCTTCGGAGGTTGCTTTTGTTGCCAGCTATGCCATGGGATTCATTATCTATTTTTTTGTATTTATGTATGGCGGGATGGTCATGCGAAGTGTGATGGAGGAAAAAAAGAACCGGATTGTGGAAGTTATCATCTCTTCGGTGAAGCCTTTTCAGCTGATGGCGGGAAAAATAATCGGCACTGCTCTTGTCGGGCTCACCCAGGTGGCTATTTGGGTAATTATAGGCATCATTACAATTGGAGTAGCTCAGAACTTTTTCACCCCTGAATCAGCCGGGCAGGTGAGTCAGAGCCTGATGGAAAGCCAGCCGATAGGCGCCGGTATTCCCGGGATGGCTGAACAGAATCAGGTGATTGAAATTTTGGAATTGGTTGGAAATCTGAATATCCCGATGATTCTCTTTTCCTTTATTTTTTACTTTTTAGCCGGTTATCTCATGTACAGCTCGCTATTAGGAGCAGTTGGCGCCGCAGTCGATAATGAGGAAGATTCGCAACAACTGGTTTTCCCGATTACTTTTCCGATGATTCTTTCCATAATGCTTCTGTTTCCAGTTGCAAGAAATCCCGAAGGCACCCTTGCCTTCTGGGGATCGGTAATTCCATTCACTTCGCCCATTATTATGATGGTGCGTATCCCCTATGGGTTACCCGTGTGGGAGCTGCTGCTATCCATGTTTCTGCTTGTTGGGGCAACAATTGGTGCAATTTGGATAGCAGCTAAAATTTACAAAACCGGGCTGCTGATGTATGGGAAAAAGGTGAATTTAAAAGAACTGATAAAATGGCTGCGGTATAAGCATTAATTTATTCTTAATTCAAAACAGGTGTTTTTATCTGTTTTTAATAAAATTTAATTACATTGCGCCGAATGAAAAATATGACATGCCATATCACTGTTTGTTGTCGGGTTAAAGAGCCCGGTGAAGGTATGTTTTGATATTTCCGTTGTAAATAATTTTAAAAACATAAATGAAGCTTTCCCGGGGAACCTGGAAAGCTTTTTTTAATCATTTTAAATCAACAAATATGAAAGCACAAAACATTTTGGAAACAATTGGAAACACTCCCCACGTCCGGATAAACCGTCTTTATCCTTCCGATTATGAAGTGTGGGTTAAAGTGGAAAAAACAAATCCGGGAGGCAGCATCAAAGACCGCATTGCTCTTTCCATGGTTGAAGATGCAGAAGAAAAGGGGATTCTGAAACCCGGTTCGGTCATCATTGAGCCCACATCCGGGAATACGGGTATTGGTCTGGCACTTGTTGCAGCAGTGAAAGGCTACAGACTCATTTTAACCATGCCCGAGTCGCTGAGTATTGAGAGAAGAAGAGTTGTGAATGCTTTGGGCGCAGAGCTGGTACTCACTCCAAAAGAGGAGGGAATGAAAGGGTCAATTGCAAAAGCTGAGGAGCTGGCAGCAAAAATTGAAAACTCATGGATTCCTTTTCAATTCTCTAACCCTGCCAATATTGATGCACACCGTAAAAATACTGCACGGGAAATTATTAATGATTTTCCCGAGGGACTGGATTATATAATAACCGGCGTTGGCACCGGCGGGCACATCAGCGGTGTTGCCGAAGTGCTGAAAAAAAAGTTTCCCAAAATTAAAGTTTTTGCTGTTGAACCTTCCGACAGTCCGGTAATCAGCGGAGGAGAACCCGGGCCACATAAAATTCAAGGTATTGGCGCAGGGTTCATTCCCGATAACCTGAAGACAGAACTTCTCGACGGAACAATTCCGGTAGGCTATGATGAGGCAATTGAATATGCACATAAAGCAGCAAAACTTGAAGGTCTATTCGTGGGAATTTCATCGGGCGCATCCTTTGCTGCTGTAGCCAAAAAAATTAAGGAGCTGCCGTCCGGCACACGTATCCTCACTTTCATATATGACCACGGAGAAAGATATTTGTCAGTTGAAGGATTATACTGACAAGCATAAATATTTAGCAACAAAAAAGAGGGATCAGATGACTGTCCCTCTTTTTTGCTTTAACCATTTCCCTTATGCCTGAGCTGTTGGTCCGCCAAAACTCATTGGCGGCATCCCCTGGTGGGGAACCGGCTTCACATTTTTGATAGTTCCGTGAGCGGCTTCAAACTTTTGAATGTTATCCTGCAAAGCAAACAACAGCCTTTTGGCGTGCTCGGGTGTAAGAATCACCCGCGACTTCACATTTGCCTTTGGAATTCCCGGCATTATGCGTACAAAATCAATAACAAACTCTGAGCTGGAGTGAGTAATCACTGCAAGATTTGAGTATATGCCCTGTGCAACTTCCTCGCTTAGCTCAATGTTTAACTGCTGTGGGCTTTGCTTTTTTTCGTTCATTTTACTTTATTTTCTTGTGCTTATCAATCTGTCGTATTCCTCTTTGGAACCAACTATCAGATTTTTATATTCCTTTAATCCGGTACCTGCCGGAATCAGGTGTCCGCAAATCACGTTTTCCTTCAATCCGTCGAGATAATCGGTTTTCCCGTTAATGGCTGCTTCATTAAGTACTTTTGTTGTTTCCTGGAATGATGCTGCCGAAAGCCAGCTCTTTGTCTGAAGAGCTGCCCGTGTAATCCCCTGAAGAACCTGACTCGAAGTTGCCGGTATGGCATCTCTCGATTCAACCAGCTTTTTATCCTTACGTCTCAACTGCGAGTTTTCATCTCTCAACCTGCGGGCAGAAATAATTTGTCCTGGCTTCAGACCTTCAGAATCACCGGGTTCAACAACTACCTTCTTGTTCCATATCCAGTCGTTTTCAGACAGGAATTCATTCTTGTCAACAATCTGTCTTTCAAGAAAACGGGTATCACCCGGGTCATCAATTTCCACTTTGCGCATCATCTGACGGATGATTACCTCAAAATGTTTGTCGTTGATCTTCACACCCTGCATCCGGTAAACATCCTGCACTTCATTCAAAATATATTCCTGAACGGCAGTTGGTCCCTTAATAGCCAAAATATCAGCAGGGGTGGTCGCTCCATCGGAAAGGGAAATTCCTGCCCTGATGTAATCGTTCTCCTGCACCAGTATCTGCCTTGAAAGGGGAACAAGATATTTTTTCACTTCCCCGGTTCTTGAAGTGATAATGATTTCCCGGTTACCCCGTTTTATTTTACCGAAAGAAACTTCACCGTCAATCTCTGAAACTACAGCCGGGTTGGATGGATTCCTCGCTTCAAACAATTCGGTAACCCGCGGCAATCCGCCGGTAATATCACCCGCTTTCCCTGAAGTTCTGGGAATTTTAACCAAAATCATTCCTGCTTTAACCTTCTGTTTGTCTGAGACAGCAACATGGCCGCCCACCGGCAGGTTATAGGAACGAATCATATTGCTTCCCTTATCCATAATCTTAAGGGTCGGGTTCTTGGTTTTATCCCTGGTTTCGATGATTACCTTCTCGCTGTATCCGGTCTGGTCGTCCGACTCCTCACGATAAGTTACGCCTTCAACCATATCTTCAAACTCAGTTGCACCATCGAATTCAGTTATAATAACACCGTTAAACGGGTCCCATTCGCAAATGCGTTTCCCTTTTCGTACCTCCTCACCGTTTTTGACATACAATCTGGAGCCGTATGGGATAGGATGAGACGAAAGTGGTATTTTGGTATTTTTATCGATGATTCTCAGTTCTGCCAACCGGCTCACAACAATGTCCACCGGCAGCGCATCATTATCACCCTTAAATTCAACCGCGCGGAGTTCGTCAATCTCCACAAAGCCGTCGTAGCGGGCTTCAACAGAATATTCGGCAGAAATATTTCCTGCAATACCCCCCACATGGAAAGTACGAAGCGTCAGCTGAGTACCCGGTTCACCAATAGACTGTGCCGCTATCACACCCACAGCTTCACCCTTTTGCACAATATGACCGGAGGCAAGGTTGCGTCCATAACATTTGGCACAAACTCCGATTTTTGACTCGCATGTGAGAACCGAACGGATTTCAACCCTCTCAATGGGTGAGTCTTCAATTTGTTTTGCAGTATCTTCACTAATTAAATCACCTGATTTAATGATCATATTACCGCTTAGCGGGTGGAAAATATCGTGAACCGAAGTACGCCCCACAATCCTCTCATAAAGCGAAGCCACAATCTCTTCATTGTTCTTAATGTCGGTTGCTACAAGTCCGCGCAATGTACCACAGTCATCCTCAGAGACGATAACATCCTGAGAAACGTCAACCAGCCTTCGGGTGAGATACCCGGCATCGGCAGTTTTCAGGGCGGTGTCAGCCAAGCCTTTACGTGCTCCGTGAGTAGAGATGAAATACTCCAGAACAGAAAGTCCTTCCTTAAAGTTTGCCAGAATGGGATTCTCAATAATCTGAGAACTGGTTGAACCGGATTTCTGTGGTTTCGCCATCAATCCCCTCATTCCGCACAACTGGCGAATCTGCTCCTTAGACCCCCTTGCGCCCGAGTCAAGCATCATATAAATTGAATTGAACCCCTGTTTGTCGGAACTGATGGTTTTCATCACCGAATGGGTCAATTTTGAATTGGCATGAGTCCAAATGTCAATAACCTGATTATAACGTTCATTGTTGGTGATGAAGCCCATGTTGTAGTTTGCAATAACTTCATCCACTTCATCATAACCATTGTCCACAATCGTTCCTTTATCTTCGGGAACAACAACGTCATCAACATTGAAGGATAAACCGCCGCGGTATGCCATATAGAATCCCAGGTCTTTAATAGCATCAAGGAAAGCAACCGTTTGTGCATTTCCACATTTCTTGAAAATATCTGAAATGATAGTACGCAACGACCTTTTAGTAAGCAGCTCATTGATATAACCTGCCTGACGGGGAACGTACTCGTTAAATAATATGCGCCCAACAGTAGTTTCAATAATATGGTTAAAATAATCACCGTTATCATCTGCATCTTCCACCTTCACTTTAATGGTGGAGTGCATCCCGACAATTTTTTCGTTGTAGGCAATAATAACCTCTTCGGGTGAATAAAAAGTCATCCCCTCCCCTTTGGAACCTTCTCTGGGTTTGGTCATATAATACAAGCCAAGCACCATATCCTGGGATGGAACCTGTATGGGTGCACCATTTGCAGGATTCAACAGGTTGTGCGACGAGAGCATCAGCAGCTGAGCTTCCAGAATGGCAGCATTTCCCAACGGCAGATGGACAGCCATCTGGTCACC
>LSQX01363785.1_pt2 | contig 25763 bp, 18 predicted proteins | sample 654561 | NCBI WGS metagenome assembly LSQX01 (sample SAMN04489861, study PRJNA283612) | anaerobic digester metagenome | isolation source: 4 biogas reactors fed with cattle manure at either 37C or 55C with and... | place: Denmark: Kongens Lyngby | collected 2014 | reverse complement strand
GAAACCTCCATACCGGCCAGTGTATAACGATAAATGTTATCAATAAACATCAAAACGTCCTGTTTTTGAACATCGCGGAAATACTCCGCCATTGTAAGACCTGTAAGAGCAACGCGTAAACGCACAGCAGGAAGTTCATTCATCTGTCCGAATACCATAACTGTTTTTGCCAGCACGCCGGATTCATCCATTTCCTTCCAGAGGTCGTTTCCTTCACGTGAACGTTCTCCTACACCGGCAAAGACTGAATAGCCGCCATGTTCAGTGGCAATATTTCGAATAAGCTCCTGGATAATAACCGTCTTGCCTACACCGGCACCACCTAAAAGACCGGCCTTTCCACCCTTGGCAAAAGGAGTGATGAGGTCGATAACCTTAATACCAGTTTCAAGCATCTGAACAGTAGATTCCTGTTCTTCGAATGACGGAGGATTACGGTGTATCTGCCATTTCTCTTCACTTTTTACTTCACCCAGTCCATCCAGCGCCGTACCCGTTACGTCAAATAAACGTCCCAGACAAGCTTCTCCTACCGGAACTGAAATAGGCTCTCCGGTATCTTCAGCTTCAACCCCTCTGGCTAGACCATCAGTCGGTGTAAAAGATAAACATCTTACCCAGTTATTGCCCAGATGGCTCTGAACTTCCAATACAAATTTATCATCGCCGTTTTTAATTTCAACGGCATTAAAAATTGAAGGCAGTTCATCTGGCGGAAATTCAATATCAACCACCGAACCAATAACCTGGACTACTTTACCTTTTGCCATTACTTCCTCCTACTCAAGAGCTGCTGTTCCGCCGGTAATATCAAGCAACTCATTGGTTATCATTTCTTGTCTAACTTTATTGTAAACCAGTGTTAAATCCTCTATCAGTTCCTTGGCATTTTGTGTCGCATTACGCATTGCAACCATTCTGGCAGACTGTTCACTGGCAATAGATTCCAAAATTGCATGGTAGACCTTCATTTCAACAAAACGCGGAATAAGCCCGTCTAATACGGCACTTGCATCCGGCTCATAAAGATACTCAACATTTTCAGTAGGCGGTATCTCAGCAGGCTCTACCGGTAATAACTTCTCTATAACAGCTTCCTGTGACATTGTGTTAATAAATTTGGTATATGCAATATATACTTCATCAGTTTCGCCCTTGGGATATTCTTCAAGGACAATATGAGAAATAGGCAAAGTGGACAACAAATCGGGGTAATCCCCCAATCCTGTAAACTCTGCTTCAATTTGACGCCCCGTTCTTCTTAGAAAATCGAGACCCTTTTTCCCGACAGCAATAATGCCGGTTTTTTTATTTTTTTCAAGAATAAATCTGCCGGTCATACGATTAATATTACCGACCAGACCTCCTGCAAGACCCCTATCAGGCGTTATATGAATTATGGTAACCTTCTTCACTTCTTCACGATCCGTGAGACAGGGATGCAAAGGCTGTCCGCTCGAAACGGCCATTAAATCAGAAATGACCTGTGTAATTTTTTCCGAGTAAGGACGACCGGCGAGGCCATGTTCCTGCGCCTTCCTCATCTTTGACGCAGCAATCATTTCCATCGCCTTGGTAATCTTTGCTATATTCTTTACGCCTTTTATACGGCGTCTTATCAATCGTATATTAGCCATTTACGCTCCTAGACATATGTGAAGCTTTTCTTGAAGTCCGCGATAGCATCTTTCATCTCGGATTCCATCTTGTCGTCGAAGTTCTTCTCTTTCGCTAATTTATTTACCAGTTCGGCATTGGTCGTTTTTATAGAACTAAGCAACCTGTTTTCAAATTCCTTCACCTTTTCCACAGGCAGGTCATCGATAAAACCGTTTATAGCCGCAAATATTATAATAACCTGATTCTCCACCGGCATCGGCTCGAATTGAAGCTGTTTCAGTACTTCCTCAATTCTCTTACCTCTATCAATCTGCAATTTGGTAGCCTTATCAAGCTCAGAGGTGCCAAACTGTGCAAAAGCAGCTAGCTCTCTATACTGCGCCATTGCCAGTTTAAGTTTGGCAGCCACTTTTTTCATGGCTTTTGTTTGCGCTGAACTGCCTACACGCGATACTGAGATACCGATATTTAACGCTGGCCTGATACCGGCATTAAAAAGGTCCGGCTCCAGATAAATCTGCCCATCCGTAATGGAAATAACATTTGTTGGAATATACGCCGACACATCGCCGGCCTGTGTTTCAATAATAGGCAGTGCCGTAAGCGAACCCCCACCGAACTCATCGCTAAGACGTGCAGCTCTTTCGAGTAGACGGCTATGCAGATAGAATACATCACCAGGATAAGCCTCTCTACCGGGAGGCCTTCTAAGTAACAGGGATAACTGACGGTATGCCCAACCATGCTTAGAGAGGTCGTCATATACAATTAGTGCGTCCTTACCATTCTCCATAAAATCTTCACCGATAGCACAACCGGCATAAGGAGCTAAATACTGCAAGGCAACCGATTCGGAACCGTTAGCGGCAATGACAATAGTATGTTCCATTGCACCCTGCGCTTCCAGGTTAGCAACAACCTGCGCCACCTTGGCTGCCTTTTGCCCAATCGCTACATATATGCATAATAAATCGCCGTTCTTTTGATTAACTATAGTATCCAGCGCAATTGCTGTTTTACCTGTAGAACGGTCGCCGATAATAAGTTCTCTCTGACCACGACCAATGGGGATCATACTGTCGATAGCTTTAATACCTGTTTGTACCGGAGTGTTAACTGATTTTCTTGAAACAACGTTGGGAGCAACTCTTTCGAGTGGACGGGTATTTTTTGTTTTAATAGGACCCTTGCCGTCCAGCGGTCTTCCCAGCGGGTCAACAACCCTGCCAATTAAAGCTTCGCCTACCGGGACCTCAGCGATTTTACCGGTAGCACGCACTTCATCCCCTTCCTTAATGTTACCTGCATCACCTAGAAGAATGGCGGCTACGCTGTCTTCTTCAAGATTCAGGGCAATTCCCATTACATCACCGGGGAACTGCAGCATCTCATTATATTTAACGCCTGCTAAGCCGTAAATCCTGGCAATACCGTCTCCTACCCCGATAACCGTTCCCACATCCACCAGATTTATCTGGGTTCCGAATTGCTCTATTTGTTGCTTGATTATAGAGACTATTTCCTGTCCTTTAGCCAAATTACCCACCTCCTGTGTACAACTTGGTAGTCATATATACTATATAATTTCTTTTTTTAACATATTTAACGCGCTACGAGTACTGCCGTCGAGCAATTTTCCGCCAACCCTGACGATAACACCGCCTATTAGTTCCGGGTCGGTACTCTCGGGTTCTATTAAAATATTCCTTCCCAGAATATCGCCAAGACGGCTGCTGATCTTTTTCCTGGTGTTATCATCCAGTGGAACTGCGGTTATAACCTCTGCTCTCTCAATGCCTTTGCTGCCGTCAACCATTTGCTTATATTCATCAGAAACCGCACTCAGCATATTAATTTTACCATTCGATAATAATAGGTACACAAGGTTTACCACCGATGGATCGACTCCAACTAACCTGCCTGAAAGTACGGTTTCCTTTTCCTTAAAGCTGATAGCGGGATTGCCGAGATAATCCGCAACAGTTTTATCCCGGTTAAGCTGTTCTACGCTCTCCAGCTCAACCAGTAATTCGTCCACTTTATTCTTTTCCTGCGCAACACTAAAAAGCGCCTGCGCATATCTTCTGGCAGAAAATTTTTTTGCCACAATAACTCCACAACTATACTAAACTAATTATTAACGACATTGCTTTCTTCAAGCACTTTGTCGATTAACTGGCGATGCTGTTCTTTATCCAGCGAACGATCAATTACTTTACCTGCTGCCATTACCGTTAAATCGGCAAACGCGTTTCTAAGCTCGCCTATAGCCTCATCGCGCTCTCTTTCAATTTCAAGTTTCGCTTTAGCCAATAATTTTTCCGCTTCTACTTTTGCATCCTGTTTTGCTTTTTGTTTAGTTTCTTCCCCGATAAGCGTAGCCTGTTCAATAATCCTTTGCCCCTCTTTTCCGGCTTCAGCTATCAAACGCGCTGTTTCTTTTTCTGCCAACTCATGCTGTTTTTTTATCTCTTCCGTCTGGTCAACGCTTTCTTTAATCTTTGCGGAACGCTGGTCAAGCATCTTGATAACAGGTTTATACGCAAACAAATAAAGCAGCAGTAACAGCAAACCAAAGTTAAATAACTGCGCTATTAAAGAAGATAAATGTATGCCTAATCCTTCCACTAGGACCTCCTCCCTTTATGCTGGTCTATGCTACGAACAGAAGTATAATAGCTACAACCAGGGCATAAATAGCTACTGCTTCGGCAAGAGCAATCGCAAATATCATATTTGTAAAGATCTGTCCTCTGGCTTCAGGATTCCTTGCTACCGCCTGAACGGCACCGTACCCAAGTATACCGATACCGATTCCGGGCCCGATAGCGCCTAACCCCATACTTAAACCTGCTGCTAACAATTTGGCTGCTTCTGCTTCCATATCAATGCCTCCTAATTTTTAACTCGTTTTTTATTAAAATTTAACAATATTATTAATCTTCAGAATGTGTCGGGCTAACTGCTATATTAGCAAATACCAGCGTTAGGCTCGAGAATACCAGCGCCTGTATAAAGCCCACTAAAAGTTCCAAACCGTAGAACGGAATGGCCAACAGGAACGGAGCGAGGAACAGCATCATCAGTAAAAGTATCTCACCACCGGTCATATTGCCAAAAAGACGGAAGGTAAAACTGATAACACGCATCAATTCACTAAGCAACTCGATAAACCCGATGAATATGTCGATAATTCCGTAGAATATACCTGCCAACCCGGCCTTTACATTACCCTTGAATAATTTCCCGATAGAAGATGTTAACTTATGTGTGTTTACAAATTTCGTAAAATATTTAATTCCCAGCGTCTTGATACCCCAATATTCAACAAATACAAAGGAAATTAAGGCCAACGCCAATGGGAAGTTTATATCAGTATTAACTCCACGGAAAAGCTCGGCTTCTCCCTCGGATGTATGCACTATAATAGAACCGATACCCGGAATAAGGCTTATCCAGGCGTTAGCAATAACGAACAAGAAAATAGTAGTTACGATAGCAAAGAACTTTCTTCCGTATTTCTCACCGGCAATATCCTCGCACAGACCGAGTATATATCCGATAATTGATTCGATAATCATCTGATAACGACCGGGTATAAGTTTCATGTTTTTGGTGCCGAAGTAGAAAAAAGCAACCAAAACAACGATTGTAATCCATGCGGTAATCATAGTATTGGTAAAAGGAATACTTCCGATGTGGAATATCGTCGCCGCCGGAAGTTCAGGGTGTGGAGCGGAAACTGACAACCATTCAGGAAGGCCAAGGTCACCGAACAAAGCATTGCCGAAAGCGCCGCCCAGAAGGCTTATAACGCCTACACCTAATATAGCAAGAACAACTACAATAGCAACCGGAAAAGAGCAACCCATACACCCTTTCTTTTTCGCCACTAGTTGTTCTCCTTGTCTTTAACGTCTTTCATAAGAGGTATAATCATTCTGTATACACCATAAAATGCAACGATTAGTCCTATGAATAAACCGGTTATTATAAAAACAGGCTTGGTATCAAACTTGTTATCAAGCCAAAGACCACCAAGCGTTCCTCCGGCAATGGAAATCGCTATATACCACCCCACCCCAATATATCTCATGGCTGAACGCCATTTGTTCATCCCGCACCTTAATTAACTCGACAAAAAGCATATCAAAAAACAACTCTTTAAGTCAAGCCTGTAAAACCGGCGGATTTCCCCTTTGTTGACATACAATATACATATATATATGTACAGCTAAAAGTTTGAAACCAAAAATAAATAAGCCCGAAAACACAACCTCAGGGCTTATTTAACTATCAGACCGCATATCAACAGTCTAAGACTTATGTTTTCCGAAATCATCCATATCCAGGTTGTCTATAAATTCACGAAAAGCGGAAAGCCTTTTCATTTCGTCTTCGCTCACCTTACCGCCCTTACTCTCGATATCATCATACTCTTCCTTTTGCAGAATCGGTTCTCCTGTCTCCTTATCCTGATCCAAAGGTATGCCTGCTTTTTCTAAAACAGACTCATCAGCAAATATCGGTGTTTCCATTCTTATTGCCAGAGCTAAAGCATCACTTGGGCGTGAATCGATTTCTTCCTGCCTGCCGTCTATGTTAAGAATTATTTTCGCATAGAAAATATCACTTTTAAGGTCGTTAATAATAATCGAATCTACCGATGCGCCTAATGTTACCATTACGGTTTGCAGTAAATCGTGAGTAAGAGGCCTGGGAACGCTTTCGCCTTTTAGCTTTATAAGAATAGCCTTAGCTTCTGCAGGACCAATAAAAATCGGTAAAAACCGCTCTGCAGATTTTTCCTTTAAGAGAACAACATATTGATATTCCATCTGTCGATTCATTAGTCCAATTCGCACACTGTCAATCGTCATCTCTACCATTAAAACGCCCCTCCTGTACTACCATCAATCAAAGTAATTCTACCCCTTGTTTTCCGAAACTGTCAAGAAATATACATATTATAATCGGCTTGCAGGAAGATACTGTCATTGTGGTATAATAGTGGCGCTTTATCTAAACTTATGCAATAAGGAGAGTTGAATTATGCCTGAGGCTATCATTTGGTTCAAAGATATTTCCAAAGAAGATGTCCCGATTGTAGGCGGAAAAGGAGCCAATTTGGGAGAAATGACGAAAGCCAATATCCCGGTACCGCCGGGTTTTGTTGTTTCGGTAGATGCTTATTTTGAATTTCTGAAAGAATCTGATATTTTGGGCGAAGTCCAAACACTCCTCGACTCTTTAGATATAGAAGACACCAAACAATTACAAAGAGTATCAACAGTTATAAAACAAATGTTTATGGATTCATCCATTATGCCCGAACTGGCTTTGAAAATTAAAGAAGCCTATAAGCAGCTGGGGGAAGGATTGGTAGCCGTTCGTTCTTCAGCAACCGCGGAAGACCTTCCCGAAGCTTCATTTGCCGGACAGCAAAGCACATATCTGAATATCGAAGGACCGGATGAAGTAGTTGATGCTGTACTCCGATGCTGGGCTTCTCTTTTTGAACCGCGCGCTATCTATTACAGAGTTCAGCAGGGATTCAACCATTTCAAAGTGGGAATCGCAGTTCCTGTTCAGAGAATGATTGCCTCCGTAACTTCGGGCGTTATGTTTACCGTTGAACCTGTAACAAGCAACACCAAAGAAATTGTAATTGAAGCTATATATGGTCTAGGAGAGGGGTTAGTCTCAGGAGAGGTAACCCCTGATTTATATATAGTAGATAAAGAAAATCTCTCTATTAAATCAAAAAGAATCAGCAAGCAGAAGAATCAACTCTCTATGAATCCCGGTAATAATGGTAAAGACATAAATACATGGCAATTGATTGATAAGGACTTGCAGGGTAAAATCAAGCTTTCGGATGAGGAAATAATCGAGCTGGCCAAAATCGGCAAACAAATTGAAGACCACTACCAGTTCCCCCAAGATATCGAATGGGCGAAAGAGAACGGTAAATATTTTATCTTACAGACACGTCCGGTTACCACAATCAAAGAAGCGGTTGAAGAAGAACCGGAAATTAATGCTCCGGTACTGTTAAGCGGCGTTGCCGCCAGCCCGGGGCTGGCTTCAGGACCGGTGAAAATAATACACGAAGCATCCCAACTGGACAGAGTTCATACCGGGGACATACTTGTTACAGAAATGACTACGCCTGATTTTGTTCCGGCAATGAAAAAAGCAGCTGCTATTGTAACCGATAGGGGTGGAAGAACTGCCCATGCCGCTATTGTAAGCCGTGAACTCGGTATCCCCTGCGTGGTCGGTACCGATCTCGCCACAACAACGCTTATCGATAAAAAGATAATTACAGTCGATGGAGCCAAGGGCAAGGTTTACAGTGGTAAAATCGCCCGTAGTCTTACCACGACTAAAATGTCCAATATATTAAGAGAATCTCTTACTACAAAAACCAAAGTTTACGTCAATCTTGCACAGCCGGAACTTGCTGATATGATATCCGAACGCAATGTAGACGGCGTCGGCTTGTTAAGAGCGGAGTTTATAGTAGCACAAATCGGAGAACATCCCAGCTACATGTTAAAACAAAATAAAGGCAACGAATTTGTCGATAAACTCTATAACGGACTGATTTCTTTTGCAAAACCATTCTATCCCCGGCCAGTCGTCTATAGAACCACTGACTTTAAGACCAATGAATACAAAGACCTTATCGGCGGGCGTGATTTTGAGGAATCTGAAGAGAATCCGATGATCGGCTATCGCGGCGCTTCGAGATATGTAACCGATATTGAGTCTTTTAAACTCGAAATAGAGGCTATTAAACGTGTGAGAAGAGATTATAAGAACCTGCACGTGATGATTCCGTTTGTCAGAACCGTCGATGAGCTTAAACGAACTAAAGCTATACTTGAGAAGGAAGGACTGGTACGCAGTGAAGATTTCAAACTCTGGATGATGGTTGAGGTGCCTTCCAACATTTTCTTAATTGAGAAATTCTTAAGTGTCGGCATCGATGGTATCTCGATAGGCAGCAACGACCTGACACAGTTGATACTCGGTATCGATAGGGACAGCGCCAAGCTGGCTTCCACTTTCGATGAACGCAACGAAGCTGTTATGATTGCACTGGAGAGAGCGATTACCGTTGCTAAAAGCATGGGTGTTACCGCTTCCATCTGCGGACAGGCACCATCGGTATATCCTGAACTAACGGAAAAATTGGTTTCCTGGGGCATTACTTCTGTTTCGGTCAGCCCCGATATGATTGGCACTACCCGCGAAATAATCGCAAAAGCGGAAGCCAAGCTTAATCTTAGATGATTCAAGGCTTTAATATCCGTCAGAAAATCGAAGAGCGAGAGCTGCAACTTTCACCGTTAGCAGCTCAAAGTGTTTTATCCAGGGGCAGGATTAGATATGAAGAACCCTGCCCGATTCGAACAGCTTTTCAACGCGACCGTGATAGAATCATACATTGTAAAGCATTTCGCCGCTTAAAACATAAAACACAGGTTTTTATTGCGCCGTTGGGCGACCATTATGTTACCCGCTTAACGCATACGCTCGAAGTTTCCCAACTTGCCAGAACCATTGCCCGCTCGTTAAATCTGAATGAAGACCTGACAGAGGCTATCGGGTTGGGGCACGACCTGGGGCATACACCTTTCGGTCATGTCGGAGAAGATGTATTAAATGAGGTTTACGGTAAAGGTTTCCGGCATAATCAGCAAAGCTTACGTGTGGTAGATATAATTGAAAATGACGGACAGGGGTTAAACCTGACCTGGGAAGTGAGAGACGGTATACTCAAGCACTCAAAGCCTGAAGATAATATTTATGGTGAGGGATGGGGTGAGGTAGGCACACTTGAAGGAGAAATCTGCAAGATATCCGACTTAATCGCATATGTTAACCATGATATCGGAGATGCTATAAGAGCCGGAATTATCACCGAAAATGACCTGCCTTCCTCCACTTTTAAATTGCTCGGAAAGTCTCACGGAGAACGCGTCAATACAATGGTTTGCGATATCATTGAAAATTCATGGGCAGCCACCGGGAGTAGCGATAGTCCTACAAAACCTGTTATTAAAATGAGTGATTCAGTGCTTGAGGCAACAAATGAATTAAGAACGTTCCTTTTTGAAAGGGTATATCGGGTACAATCCAAAGAACGGGAATCTATTGCAGCCAGGCAAGTCGTCCATAAACTGTATACATATTTTAAACAGCATCTTAATGAATTACCGCCGGAATATATGCGTTTAAGTGATGAAATCGAAAGGTGTGTCGTAGATTATATTGCCGGAATGACAGACCAGTATGCTATTAATCTTTCAAAAACTATATCCATCTAATTCTTGGATAGATATGTACCTATCGTATTTTATCTAATCTTTAGTATAAATCATTAGTTTAAGTCTTTTTTCGGGCATACAACCAAAATTTATTGTATAATTAGCAGGAACTATGAGCGTTATTGAGGAAGTAAAACAAAAAACTGATATTGTGGAGATTGTTGGTCAATATACAAAATTGACCAAAGCAGGCAAAAACCTTAAAGGATTATGCCCTTTCCACAGTGAAAAGCACGGCTCGTTCTTTATTTATCCCGATGAACAAAGATGGCATTGCTTTGGTGCCTGTAATGAAGGCGGAGACGTTTTCTCTTTTATAATGAAACAGCAGAACATTACGTTTGGTGATGCCCTGCGTATGCTTGCCGAAAAAGCAGGGGTCGAAGTCCCTTCGACAAGCGGTCAAAAAGAGAACAGAGAAAAATTCGATAAAATTTATCAGGTCAACCAGGCAGCGGCACAATACTATCACAACATTTTAATTAATACCGATTATGGAGCAAAAGCCAAAAGTTATGTAATAAAAAGAGGCTTGAATGAGAAATCGATTACCGATTTCCAGCTGGGCTTCAGCTTAAACAGCCGCGACTCCCTTAAGAATTACCTTCTTGACAAAGGCTTTACTGAAAAAGAGCTTTTTGAAGCAGGTGCTATAACTGCAGTAGAAGGTAAAGATTCGCATGATGTATTTCGCAATCGCCTCATGTTTCCGATTACGGATATCAAGGGTAAGTGCTGCGGCTTTGGAGGCAGAACATTCGAGGAGAATCAAGCCAAGTACATCAACTCTCCCCAAACCGCCGTTTTCGATAAGAGCAGCAACCTCTACGGCATTAACCTGGCAAGCCAATCAATACGCAAAGAGGATTTAGCGGTATTGGTTGAAGGTTATATGGATGTCATTATGGCTCATCAGTATGGTTTTTCCAATGTCGTTGCATCTATGGGCACGGCAGTTACCGAAAAACAGATGAATACATTGAAAAAACTAACTAAGAATCTGATATTGGCATTGGATTCCGATACCGCCGGTGAAGAGGCAATGCTGCGCTGTGCCAGTTATGAAAACTTGATGCAAAACGAAATTAAAGTAGCCATAATACCGGCTGGCAACGACCCGGACGATGTTATACGTAAAGATTCTTCCGAGTGGCAAAAACTGGTAAATAATGCAATACCTGTGATAGATTACACCTTTGATATAGTCACAGCAAAACTGGATTTATCCACCGCCAAGGATAAAACTGTTACATCAGAAAAATTGCTGCCGATAATTATACAGATTGAGGATAGGATACGCAGGGCACATTATATGCAAAAATTATCACGCCTGGTAGGTATTAGTGTGCGTGAACTTGAATCGATTGTTAAAAAACCGATAGAATATTCAAAGTATAGCAATAAAAATAAAAGCACCCTATCCGATACAACTATAATCCCGACTTTTTCACAGCCTCTGGAAGAATACTGCTTGACGTTATTACTGCAATTCCCTAAACTTGAATCCTTTAAGCATAAACTTAAACCGGAATACTTCGAAAACACTGAAAACCGTGAGATATTTATTGCTCTTTCGAAAAACGAAGATTTGGATATCATAAAAAATAATCTGGATTATTCAATCCGGGATTATCTTGATAAATTGATAAATAAGGAAGTGCCACCCGATAAAATCGACCAAAAGATGTCATTTTGCATTCTCAGGTTGCATGAAAAGTTCCTGCGCAGGCTTGAAATGAAGCGAGAAGTAATTTTTGCCGCCGAAGCGGCATCTAAAGGCAATACAGCCGGGCTCAGCAAGCTCGAGGAGCAAGGAATTGATAATAGCAACGAATTGAGAGAGGTCTTTTCGAAGAAATCGGCTGACGGTCAATATAGAGGAGATATTAATGAAACAGGAAAACAGTAAAAGAAGCAAAAAGTCTGAAATTACAAATAAAAAATCGGATTTAGAATTCGATGACGAACCAAAAGTGGCGAACAAAGACGAATCGACTGAAGATGAAGGAAATGAAGAGGATTTTGAATCCGGCGATATGTCTGAAGACGAATTCAATCCATCCAAAGAGGACCTTGAAGAAGAGGAGATGCCAACCGAGCAGGATGTTAAGTTGGCATTACTCGATCCCGGCGATGAACCGGGAATTGTCGATGACCCTGTTCGTATGTATCTGCATGAAATAGGACGTGTTCTACTGCTTACGGCAGAGGATGAAAAGATACTTGCCAAAAAAATGGAGGCCGGCAAGCGTATTAAAGAAATCAAGGAAAGTTATATCGACCAAAACGGCAGAGCGCCCAGTGCAACCGAAATATTATTATGTATGTTAAGAGACCTTTCAAATCTAATGAACATACTGCATCTTTTACAACTGGAACTAAACATTACACCAGGTAATACTTTCAAGGAAAATATTTCCGATAATGCACTTATAGACAGCATTTCAAATGAAATCGACCAAAGATTAACTCATAATATTGCTCAAAAAACAGGGCAGCCGATACCGGATATCGAGCAGTCTATAATAAACCTTTATTTAAATATGAGTTTACTCCCGAAGGATTTCTTGAATGCCATCGACGATAATACGGATTCGGCTGATATCGAACAACTTACAACCGACCAGCAATTTATAGATTCAATCAGCATTTATGAAGATAAATTTCAGTCCTATATAGACCAATTGATAAAGGAATCGAATAAATCCGAAAAGCATTTAATAGAAGCTAATTTGAGATTGGTTGTCAGCGTTGCAAAAAAGCACATCGGACGCGGCATGCCACTACTGGACCTTTTACAGGAAGGCAATATGGGTTTGATTCGAGCTGTTGAAAAATTCGATTACCATCGCGGCTACAAATTCAGTACCTATGCCACATGGTGGATACGACAGGCAATTACCCGTGCTATCGCAGACCAGGCTCGAACTATTCGCATACCAGTACATATGGTAGAAACGATTAATAAACTGCTAAGTGTCAGCAGGCATCTTTCGCAGGAACTCGGACGTGAGCCTACCCCTAAGGAAATAGGTGACGAACTGGAGATTTCACCCGAAAAGGTAAGGGAAATCATTAAGGTATCTCAACTGCCGATATCTCTGGAAGCTCCCATAGGGGAGGAAGAGGATAGCCATTTGGGCGACTTCATCGAAGATCAGAATGCACTGCCACCCCCTGACGCCGCCTCCCGCCAGCTATTAAAGGAACAGATCGAGGATGTGCTGGACAGCTTAACACCTAGAGAAAGACGGGTATTGCAGTTAAGGTTCGGATTGGAAGACGGACGCAGCCGTACGCTGGAAGAGGTCGGGCGAGAGTTCAATGTTACGCGCGAACGTATCCGCCAAATCGAAGCCAAGGCGCTGCGTAAACTGCGCCACCCCACCCGCAGCCGCAAGCTGAAGGATTATCTCGAATAATCTACAGAATTATTAACCAATTCTTAACGCTCACCCCCTAAAAGGTGAGCGTTATTCTTTTGTCATTGCTAGATTTTCCTAAAGAAAAGCCTCTTTAAAGGTACATCCTTCGACAGGCTCAGGACGAACGGATTTTAAATACTTTAAATCGTCTGTAGATATAATAAAACAATAGTAGTATTTCCTTAGCCGTTCGTGGTGAGCTTGTCGAACCATAACGGCGACTAACTAAATCCTCTTTGCTAAGAGTCTTCTTATGTTGTCATTCCGGAGGACGCCGCAGGCGGATAAAGAATCTTGGGGGTTGCGAAAATTATAACATGTAGCAGCCCCTTCTAATATCTTTCGTAGAGCCTGTCCTAAGCTTGACGAAGGAAGCCTGCCGAACCCGAAGTACCCTTTAGGGTGATAACGGTGACGAATATCGAATTACATTCAGATACTTCGTTTGCTCAGCCTGACAAATAGGTAGGGACGACCAATGGTCGTCCGCATTTATGTTTCCGTGTCTGGCGGACGGGCAATGCCCGTCCCTACGGGGTTGACGATTAGATTGTCATCCTGATCCCGATTTATCGGGAACATCATCTTGTGGGTGGATAAACTGTAACTCTTTGCCTCTACCCAAGATGCTTCATTCGTCTATCACGAATTCAGCATGACAGCTTATATAATACAGGTATTTTCTCCCCCAACTATGCTAAAATAATCTGAAATGATTCCAGTCAGTTTAAAGATACACAATTTCATGCCATACCGCGGCGATATGCCCTCATTTTCTTTCGAGGGCATACAGACCGCCTGCATCTGCGGCGATAACGGCAACGGTAAATCCGCCATTGTTGATGCAATGACCTGGGCATTGTGGGGAGAATCGAGAGCAAAAAGCCCCGATGACGTTATACATATCTGGGAATCGGAGGCATCGGTAGAATTCGATTTTCGTATTGAAGGCCAACTCTATCGTGTAAAAAGAAAGCGCGCCCGACCTAAAAAAGCTACAGGCGCCGGTCAGAGCAGTCTCGACCTTATGATATATGATGGTGAAGGATTTAAAACCATATCCGGTAATACTATTCCGGAAACTGAAAGAATAATAAAAGACAACCTGAATATGGACTACGACACTTTCATAAACAGCGCCTATTTACGTCAGGGGCACGCCGATCAATTTACACGTCAGCAGCCCGCCAAGCGCAAGGCGGTACTCTCCAATATACTCGGGCTGGATATATACGATAAGCTGGAGGAAAAGGCGCGCGAAAAGATGCGCGGACAACAGACTGAAAGGACGATGCTGGAAAGCGCCATCCGCGACATCGATGCCGAACTGGTCTCGAAACCCGAATTGGAAAACGAATTTGAACAGGCTAAAACCAACCTCTCACAGATTGACAAAGAGGTAAAGGAAAAACAGGCTGAATTCGATGCCGTCAGGCAGAAACGACAGGCGTTGGAAAATAAGCGTCAACAAATGAAGCAACTGGAAGAACATATCGCTTACAGCAATAAACAACTAGCTCTTCGTCAGAGCGAAATCGGGCAGCACGAGAAGCACATAAAAGAATATGAAGACTTACTGGCTCAACGACAGGAAATCGAAAAGGGATATGCGGAGTATGCCAATATTAAGTCTCTCTGTGACGACTTCAACAACAAACTGCAACAGCTTAACAGCTTAAAGGACAAGCGCTGGGTTCTGGAACAAACAATCGAAAAAGCGCGTTCGGGCCTTGTAAACAACCGGTCTGTTCTTAAAAAGACAGTTGAAGACCTCGAAAACAAGGCACAAAAACTGGCTCAGTATAAAGAGGAACTGGCAAAAATCGAAGAGGCAAAGCCGCGCCTGGAAGAGAAGGAAAAGAAATTCGAAGCCAAAAAAGAAAATCGGCAGGCACTGCAATACTCCATCAAACAATTAAAAAGTGAGCAAGAGAGTCTTCAAAAGGAAATCGGTGAAATCGACGAGAAGCTCAACCTTCTTTGCAAAGAGGGTGAAAATAAATGCCCGCTCTGCGAGACCTCCCTGGGGGTTGAGGGTTTGAAAATTATCAGAGAAAAGTTCGAGAATGACAGCAATAATAATACCGCATTGATAAAACAAAAAGAAACCGAAATGTATAATCTGATTACGGAAGCCGAAACCATCGAAAAAGAGATAGCAGCAGAAGAAGCAGAACTGAAAAGCCACCAAAAATGGTTGCAAAACAGAGTCGGCAACCTGGAACAGGCAATCGAAGATGCCAAAGAGGCAGGTAATAAGCTCATTAAGCAAAAGGAATTACTGGCTGATACCGAGAAAAAACTGGAATCTTTAGACTATGCAATAGAGGAACAAAAAGAATTAAAGGCATTGGATGAAAAGATAGCTTCGTTAAAATATAATGCGGATGAGCATCTCCATTCTTCAAAAAGACTGACTGAACTACAGGAATTCGATGGTAAGAAACGCGGGTTGGAAGAGGCGGAAAGGCTTTTATCAACCGAAAAAGAGGATTTAGCAAAAGCCGCAGCGGCATCGGAAGAACTGCAAAAGCAGCTCGATATCGATGAAAAGAAGAAAAAGGCCATTGAAAAAGAACTGGAAGCACTGCCTCAACTGGAAAGCGAATCGGAACAGGCAGAAAACATATTAAAGACCGTTTCCGCAAGGCAAAGAGATGCCCAGGAAACAAGCGGCAACCTCAAAGGAAAACTGGAACACCTGCAAAATCAGGAAAAGAAGAAAAAGGAAAAGGAAGCACAGTTAACTACCATTTCGAAAGAAGCAGGTATTTACAGCGAATTAGCACAGGCATTCGGTAAAAAAGGCATCCAGATGATGCTCATAGAAACCGCCCTGCCCGATATCGAGAATGAAGCCAATGAACTGCTGGGAAGAATGACTGATAACCGCATGCACGTCAAATTCGACCCGCAAAAGCTTACTAAAAAAGGCGATGTGCAGGAGACGCTCGAAATCACTATCTCGGATGATCTGGGAGCACGGCCTTATGAGACCTACAGCGGCGGAGAGTCCTTCCGCATTGATTTTGCCATCCGTATTGCCCTGTCGAAACTACTGGCAAAGCGAGCCGGTGCACCTCTGCCCACTCTGATAATAGATGAGGGATTCGGTACGCTGGATAATATCGGCATTGAAAAGATTAAAGAAGCCATCAATTCTATCAGGAATGACTTCGAGAAGATTATTGTAATAACCCACATCGATGAATTGAAAGATGCATTCCCCAGCCGCATCAACGTCACCAAGACGCCTGACGGCTCGGTAATCGAGCTTAATTAAAGCCCCATATCCTCCGCCACGTCCTGCATCGCCTTCAGTCCCAGTTCGATAAACTCGTTCAGTTCCAGCCCCAGTTCGCTGCACGAGGCAATTTGTTCCCTATTCGCTCCGGCGGCAAAAGCCTTTTCTTTAAACCTCTTTGCAACCGACTTCACTTCTACAAAAGCCAGTTTTTTCTCTGGGCGAACAAGCGCCGCTGCAGTTATCAGCCCCGTTAACGGGTCTGCACAGTAGAGCGCTTTATCAAAATTATTTTCGCGTTCAACGCCCAGCATTTCATTATGGCATAGAATAGCGTGCGCCATTGCTTCATTTGCTCCGGCTTCTCTTGCCATATCGGCGCTCACTTTACCATGCACCGTCATGTCGTCACCTACAACATCAAGGTCGATGTCATGCAAAAGTCCGGCAATCCCCCACTCTTCCTCATCCTCCCCAAGACGCTTTGCCAGCGCCCTCATAATTGCCTCGGTGGCTATCATGTGCTTAATAAGATTTTGATTTTTAACGTTTGCTTTCACTGTTTTCAGCGCTGTTTCTCTATTCATTACTGCCCCCTGTTGATTATTACCTTATCTGTTACCTATGTGCCCGGTCTAGTNNTTACCATTGTACCCGGTCTGTACCGTATAAATGCCTTCCCCTGGGGGAAGGTGGCAGACCGATTTACCGGGATGACGGATGAGGGTGAATTGTTTTTATCCCTCATCCGTTTCACTTCGTTCGACGCCGTTATGGTTCGACAAGCTCACCACGAACGGCTTTAGTTATTTTTAAGACTGTTCTCAATTCTATAATCCATTCGTCCTTGAACCTGTCAAAGGACACAAGCAGCTAAATTATTTCTTAAAATCACATCCTATTATAAAATCCGTTCATCCTGAGCCTGTCAAAGGATATACCTTATGTAAACAACACCTTTTTAAGATATTCTCCGGTAGCCGATTTTTTATTGGCAACGATATCCTCAGGTGCTCCCACAGCAACAATTCTTCCGCCCTTATCCCCCGCCCCCGGCCCCAGGTCGATAATCCAATCAGCATTTTTAATAACATCCAGGTTGTGCTCGATAATAACTACCGTATTTCCGGCATCCGCCAACCTTTGCAATACCTTTAATAATGACGCCACATCTTCAAATGATAACCCGGTAGTGGGTTCGTCAAGGATATACAGTGTTTTACCGGTTGCTCTCTTAGATAACTCCGTTGCCAGTTTAATTCTCTGAGCTTCGCCGCCCGATAAGGTGGTTGCGGGCTGCCCTAGGTGAATATATCCCAGACCGACATCATTCAAAGTCTTCAATTTATTCCTTATAGAAGGAAAGTGCTCGAAGAACTCAAGCGCCTGCTCAACGGTCATATCCAGCACTTCAGCTATATTCTTGCCCTTGAAGTGTATTTCAAGCACTTCGCGGTCATAGCGTTTTCCCTTGCATACTTCACAGGGAACGGTAACATCGGGTAAAAACTGCATCTCGATTTGTATAAAGCCGTCTCCTCGACATGCCTCACACCTTCCGCCTTTTACGTTGAAAGAAAACCTGCCCGCTTTATATCCACGCAGGCGCGCTTCCGGCGATGTGGCAAATAACTCCCGTACATAAGTAAACAACCCCGTATAAGTAGCGGGATTGCTGCGGGGAGTCCGCCCAATCGGAGACTGGTCGATATTTATAACTTTATCAATGTTTTCTATGCCCTCGATACTATCCACTTCACCCGGGTTTTCTCTTGCTCTGTAAAGCATCTGTGCCAGTTTTTTATGTAAAATATCGCTGATTAAGGTACTCTTCCCACTACCTGACACTCCGGTAATACATACCATTTTGCCCAGCGGGATAGTAACGTCTATATTTTTAAGGTTATTCTGTCTTGCACCTTTAATGGTAATATCTATTCCGTTACCGGTACGTCTTTTTTCAGGCAGAGGAATAGACTTTCGGCCTGATAGATACTGCCCTGTCGATGAGTTCTCCGATGCTAGAATGTCATCAAGTGAACCGCTGGCAACAACATATCCCCCGTGGTCACCTGCACCCGGGCCCATATCGATGATATAATCCGCTGCCCGCATCATAGCTTCGTCATGCTCCACAACAATAAGCGTATTACCTAAATCCTTTAATTCTTTTAGTGTGCGAATCAGGCGAAAATCATCAGCAGGATGCAAGCCGATTGTCGGCTCGTCGCAAATATAGAGCACTCCCATCAACCCGCTTCCTATTTGTGTTGCTAATCTTATTCTCTGCCCCTCCCCACCCGAAAGTGTACCGGCAGTGCGATTAAGAGAAAGATAATCCAGCCCGACGTTCTCCAGAAAACCGAGCCTTGCCCCGATTTCCTTCAGAATTTCGCGTGCAATTTTCTTTTCGCGCTGATTAAAAACAGTATTTTTACTTCCCAGCTTTTTTATCCACTCTGAAACCTGCACCACAGACATAGAGGTTATATCATCAATATTTTTATCATTGATTGTAACCGCCAGCGCTTCCGGCTTTAATCTCTTCCCGCCACAGACAGCACAAGCCCTTGCTACCATGTAACGCTCTATATACGTACGTGAGGCCTCGGACTCCGTGTCGTGATACAATCTCTCCATTCGGGGAATAACGCCCTCAAAACCGTCTGTGTATTCGCGTTCGTTGCCGCGCCTGTCACGGTATTTATAACGAAAATCGCTTTCACCGTATAAGATTAGATTAACCTGTTCAGATGTCAGTTCCTTTATCGGAGTATTCATATCGAAACCATGCCGTCTTGCCATTTCACGTACTGAGTAAAGATACCAGTTCTGCCACTGATAGGGATGAATCGCTCCGGCTTCCAGTGATAGATTTTTATCCGGTATGATGAGATCAGGGTCGATTTCCAGTTTGATACCCAGACCTGTGCAATTAGGACAGGCACCGTGAGGACTGTTAAAACTGAAAGTTCTCGGTGCGATTTCTCCCAGGCTGATACCGCACTGAACACAGGCAAAATGTTCCGAAAAGAGCAGCTCCTCACCATCGATAACCGATATAAGAACAACCCCGCCTCCCAGCTTTAACGCTGTTTCGACTGAATCAGCGATACGGCTCTGGCTGTCGCTCTGTCCGATTACCAGCCGGTCGATTACTGCCTCGATGGTATGTTTTTTCTGTTTATCCAGTTGAAAATCATCCGACAGGTCGTGCATCTCCTTATCCACACGCACACGCGCATAGCCGGCTTTACGAAGGTCGTTAAAGACCTGCTGATATTCTCCCTTGCGGCTTTTAACAAGTGGCGCCAGTATCATAATACGTGAATCCTGCGGTAACGATTTAACCGCATCCACAATTTGCTCGACTGTTTGTACTGTAATTTCACGACCGCAATTAGGGCAGTGCGGATGTCCGGTACGTGCAAATAATAACCTTAAATAATCATAAATCTCGGTAACAGTACCGACCGTTGAACGCGGATTGCGGCTGGTCCCTTTTTGGTCTATTGATATTGCCGGGCTTAATCCTTCGATATAATCGACATCCGGCTTTTCCATTCTGCCAAGAAACTGGCGCGCATACGCCGAAAGCGATTCCATATAGCGGCGCTGTCCTTCAGCATATATGGTATCGAACGCCAGAGAGCTTTTACCGGAGCCGGAAACACCGGTAATCACCACCAGTTTATCGCGCGGAATGGTAATATCTATATTTTTGAGATTATGCTCGCGGGCACCCTTGATGAATATCGAGTCTAAAGGCATGTTTTCTCCTATTCATATCATTTTATCATTAGCCTATAACACTAACAAGCAAAAGTTTGCTTCTAAAAAATAAACCGGGGAAAGTTTTCATAACCGGCTTTATAGCGAAAGGAACTTATAAGGTGAAGATAATATTTGAAGCCTGTAATTCTAACAGCATTTTCGATGATGGGGAAATCATCTGCTGTTCTATAGTAATGTTGATGTATTTATATATTTTGGAAAGAATCAGCCCTTTTTTGCCTTTTTCTTTTCCTATACTTTACGAAGTATAAAGCGGCTGCTGTTAATACGACTAATTGTGAGCCAAGTAATATCATCAGTATTTTATTGAAGTTACTTATAACTATCGGAGGGGACCCCTCCGGCATTATAATACTATATATTGTAAAGTGACTGATGTAAGCGGTAATAACGTTATTTTCCGTATCTACATCGCATTCCAGAGCAATCCATTCGCCTTTATTATCATCATAGTAAGCTACATAAAGGTCTTCTTCATTTACGCCTTCGGAAATATCACTGTCTTTATAATAAAATTTCAACGTCAAAGGCGGATTGAATGTAGCTCCGTCTCCTAAAAATTCATAGGCTAAACCGATCATTTTGGAATCCTGCGGGGGCGGAGGGGGGTCTTCGAAAACACTCCCGATTAACTGCTGGAGAGGTTCGCCAAGCGTATCTAAAGCAGTTGTTCCTTCCGGAATAAATAAAGACAGCGTACCATCCGGTGAAGTCAGATCAATATCGTGATGGACTATCCCGTCATCTCCGATATCGAATTCACTTGTACCGCTATCCGAAAACCCTGCAATTATTTTCTTTTTACCGTTTGTGGTTGTGACAGTGATTTCCGTAGTCGTTTCGGTTGTGGTATCGGTAGTCGTTTCGGTTGTGGTATCAGTGGTAGTTTCTGTTGTAGTATCGGTGGTTTCATTAGTAGTTTCCGATGTCGTAGTAACTGTCTGAGTAGTACTGGTTTGTGTAGTAGTTATTATCGGTGACATAGTTGTCGTAGTGGTAGTAGGAGATGTGGTAGTTGTTGTTTCCGACGTGGTTGTTGTGGTAGTCGAAACAATCTCTTCCAGCGTGTACTTGATATCAAAGGAAAGTATATCACCCTGAACAACATTTCCGGTTGAATAAGGCAATTCCCAATCCCACCTCAGCGAAACAGTTTCGCCCGGGTTCAGTGACAACACTTTGATGTATCTTGAATCCGACCTGTTGTGCGGGAAATTTTGAAGTACAGAGGGCATCACTATATTAGTAGTGAGACGTGACGAAGAAACACTAAAAAGCATATGTTCCGATAACTCGCCCGGTTCATCGGTATCGCCTGTTTCCGATTCGGGGTTCAACCCTTCTAAATCGACAATATTGGTAATCCAGATATATAGATTACCGGCAGAACTACCATTATTACGTACGGTAGTATTTTTGGTGCCGCTGTCACCAGGCACGATGTTACTTACAGACCAGGGTGTCGCACCCTCCCCTCCGATAACGAGTACCACGGGGTCCTGCGCGGCTACCGGGATAACAGGAATTATGCAAAACAGGCATACTATTGTTAGCAATATAATTAGTATTTTTTTCTTTACCATTTTTATATTCAGCAAATTATTGAGTCCGTTTTACAAGTTATATGTCATCGTCTCAATTTATTTTTTAAGTGCCCTTGTTGTGGTCGCTACCTACATAACTCCCGTGTATTGTCCTGGTCCTGTTGCTACCACTCTAAGATAACAATAACTATAAACTGAACTTACCAGATACGAGTTAGTTGTAGCTCCTGTAAGATCTACCCAATCATCCTCGGTCGGCGTCTGAACATAGTCGGAATGCTGCCACTGGTAAGTAACATATCCGGCCGCACCCGAAGGAGTCAGGCTACCGGCATATATTGTATTACCGAATAACGGTTCACCGATAATCGCTGCCATAGCGGTAATCGGGCACCCTGTAACAGGTCCCTTAGCAGCACTGGTTACTGTGCCTGAATACTCTCCCGAACCAATAGCAACCACTTTAATGTATTTAGTATAGTCGCTTGCCGTCAAAGTATAGGTAGCGAATGTTGCTCCTGTAATAATATCATATTCACCATCTATGGTACTGCAGCTATACCACTGGTAGGTGGCAGTGGCTTCCGAAGGCGTTAAGCTGCCCGCAGTCAATGTTTGCTCTACCTGAGCCGTACCACTGATTTCTCCTATAGCTGTAATAGGTGTGGAAGTACCGGCTACCGGACCGGTATATTCGCTGGTTACAGTACCTGAATAACCGGAGGTTCCGGTTACTGAAACCTTAAAGTAATAACCGATATCGCTAGTAAGTAAACTATAGGTATTTGATGTTGCGCCGGAAACGTTAATATATTCACCATTAGAAGTAGCGCATCTCTTCCATTGATAGGTAACTGTTGCGGACAAAGGTGTGATAGTGCCGGCAGTCAGAGTATTTTCGACTACAGCCGTTCCACTGATGGCACCGATAGCTGTAACCGGACAACTTGCTACCGCTCCGACATAGTTACTGGTTACAGTACCGCTGTATTCACCTGAACCGGTCGCGACTACCTTGATATAGTAATCATAATCGTCACCTGTCAGTGTATAAGTACTGGATGTAGCTCCTAGGATATTCTCATAAAGGCCTTCGGCAGTATTATGTTTCTGCCATTGATAGGTCACACTGGCGCCGGAAGGCGTTATAGCGCCGGCAGTAAGTGTCTGCGCTACTTGAACTGTACCGGTGATATTGCCGATAGCAGTAATCGGGGTGGAACTGTTTGTTACCCTGCCCAACGTAACCTTGGTATCGCTACAACCGATATATGCACCTGTTCCTGTCGCAGTCACCTTGAGATATCCGCCGGTATCGGCACCCTGTACAGTGTAAGTATTCGATACAGCTCCTTCGATGAGAGTCCAAACATCTCCTGCCCAATTCGAACGGTACCACTGGTAGGTTACAGTAGCTCCGGAAGGTGTAAGGGCTCCGGCTGTCAAGGTCTGGCCCGGTTCTGTTGTGCCTACAATGGCCGACATTGTGAAGGTTCCGGGTACTACCGGTCCCTTGGCTGCACTATAAACTGTACCTGTATAAGTACCTGAACCGGTTGCCTTAACTTTAATGTAACCGTAATTAGTGTAATCAATAGCTGTTACAACATATGTACTTAAAGTCGCACCGCTGATATTTACATATGTTCCATCTATAGTAGAACACCGCTGCCACTGATAGTTTGCGGTTGCACCGGAAGGAGTCAAAGCGCCGGCAGTCAATGTACTGTTTACCTGCGCCGTGCCGCTGATGGTACCAATAGCGGTTAGCGGCGTCTGGGTAGTCGTTACCGGGCTGACGGTAGTTGCGCTAACGGTACCGGTGTAGTTACCGCTTCCGGTAGCCACTACCTTGATATATTTACCGTAGTCGTCCTCCACCAGCATATATGTGTTAGAAGTAGCCCCGCTGATATACTCCCAGGTTTCGCCAACCAGCCTCTGCCATTGATAACCGGCAGTTGCCGATGCCGGCGTTAATGCACCTGCTGTCAGTATCTCACCCACTACCGTAGAGCCGCTTATCGGGGCTATAGCCGTGATTTCTCCCTGTTGAACAGGACCGATATAAGCGCTGGTTACCGTCCCCGAATAACTACCTGAACCAGTTGCCACTACTTTAATATACTTATTGAGGTCACTGCCAATCAGCGTATAGCTGTTTAGTGCAGCACCATCTATATTTTCATAAGTACCATTCGGAGTTGCACAACTCTGCCACTGATACGTAGCCGTCGCTCCCGAACGAGAAAGAGCTCCCGGCGTCAGGGTATTACCGACTTTAGGAATACCGGCTATTGTATCGATAGCCGTAATCGGTGTAGTGCTGGTGGTTACCGGGTCGGTTGTAACCGCACTGGCAGTACCTGTATAAGAGCCGGTTCCGGTAACAACAATCTTTATATACTTCTGCACATCTGCGCCCGATAAAGTGTACGTGTTGGAAGTTGCCCCATCGATATTAACAAAACTTGCTCCATCTGAACGCTGCCACTGGTAGGAAACCGTAGCTCCGGAAGGCGAAACTGTACCTGCTGTCAGTGTCTGTCCACTGGCGGTAGTGCCGATAATCGGGCTGATACCGGTAATCTGGCCCTTGCCTATTTGTTCTGTTGCCGTACTGGTTACTTCACCTGTATAAGGATGAATCCCCGTGGCGGTTACCTTAATATAATAGGCATAGTCACCTGAGGCTATAATGTATGTACCGGAAGTGGCACCTTCTATATTCTCATACGTACCATCCACTGTAGCACATCTCTTCCACTGATAACTAACATCTGCCGTCGATGGCGTGAGTTCCCCGGCTGTAAGAGTCTCGGCAACTTCTGTCGCACCGGTTATGGGACCGATAGCAGTAATCAAGCAATCGACTGAACCTATATAGGCGCTGGCTACACTGCCCTTATAAGCACCTGTACCTGTTGCCATTACCCTTATATACGAATTAAGGTCTGCCATAATAATTGAGTATGTATTAGATGTTGCCCCAGCAATGTTATTAAACGGACCGTCAGGATTCAAGCTCTTTTGCCACTGATAGTTTGCCGTCGCTGCTGCGCCTGAGGGCGTTAAAGCACCGGCAGTAAGTAACTGACTTACCTGTGCTGTTCCGCTGGTGTCGCCGATATCCGTTACCTGAATAGCACCGCTGGTTATCGGCCCTGAGTAATAAACCCGAACTTCATTTAGAGTAGGAGTACTTGACACATCGCTGGTGGTTAAGGTCGCTCTCCATTGCATATAGCGCCCGGAAGGCATCCCTGACTGTACCGGTGAACTGCCATAGGCTGTGCTCCAGGAAGGGCTGGATGCGTCTTTAGCAAACGGGGTATCGGATGCTCTCACCTGGAAGGTAATGCCGGTATTTGGAACAAGTACTTCATCCCATATCAATGCATCCCAGCGTGTACCTATTTCCTCACTATCGAAAATCTGTGACGAAATAGTTCCGGAGGTATAGAAATCGGAAGCCAGCATCGCAAGTTTTACATTGCCGGGGCTGGTTGCGGTTTCTACATTGCTGAGTAAACCGGCGTCCATTTGGCTGCGATTAGTCTGACTCCACAGCCATGATGTCCATGCAGTAGCTACATTACCCGATGATGAAGAAACGTCATTTAAACCCATAAAAGCGGATATAACGGATTCCCTGCTCAACAATGCCAAAAACATTGAAGCAGCGGTAATCTGCAGAAATTTCCGCCTGGTAATGTTGTTTCTATTAATATCCGTATTCAACATCAAATTATTCCTATTGCACCAAACTGAATGTAATATCTATTTCCGCCGTGTC